>ERZ1024378.39-NODE-39-length-23582-cov-10.461980_pt1 | contig 23582 bp, 20 predicted proteins | sample MGYA00520787_ERZ1024378 | MGnify/ENA primary metagenome ERZ1024378 (study PRJEB33242, sample SAMEA3444269) | Homo sapiens | biome: Host associated; feature: Gastrointestinal tract; material: Stool | place: Uganda | collected 2011-01-01 ... | reverse complement strand
AGATGTGAACTGCGATAAATCACCAAAATCATTACGACTGGCACTTTAGTACTTTAATTCTTTAATAAATTAACCCGTTTTATTAAGATTGTATTATTTTGTGTTTCAAAGTATTGCTTTTTAATTACTGTTATTTTATAATGTTTCCGAAGAGAGAAATCTTTTCAATGTTATACCTCTTATTAATTATTTATACTCCCCTCAAAAGAGCCGGTCACGTGACCGGCTCTTTTATACTGCTTATATTTTTTTATATTTATCAATCCAAAAGCATCTCATACTCTGCTAACGGCAGTGGCTTTGAATAATAAAAGCCCTGTATACTGTCGCAGTCTATATCCTTCAAAAACTCTACCTGCTCCTGACTCTCAACACCCTCGGCGGTCACGCAGATTCCCAGCTCCTTGGCCAGTGCTATCGTGTGCACAAGCAGCCTCTCACCATTTGAATCTCCTATATAGTCAATCAGGCTCTTGTCGATTTTGAGTGTATCAAAGCACTTCATATTGAGGGTAGCAAGTGATGAATAGCCTGAGCCAAAATCATCCACCAAAAGCGGAAATCCATTGCCATGGAATTTATCCGCAATACTCTTGATTTCATCATTATCGACCGCTGCACTCTCTGTAATCTCTATAGGCACAAAATGTGTGTATATGCCGATTCTTCTTGCTATATCATGATATCTTTTGACCACAGACTCAAAGTACAGGCTCGCTCTGGACAGGTTGATTGAGATAGGAACTATCTTTTTACCCTCATCAAGCCATCTTCTCTGATGTGTACACACCTCGCGGAACACATACTCATCAAGTGCCTTAATCATGCCGTTTCTTTCAAAAAGCGGTATAAATTTGGATGGCGGAATAAGCTCATTATTTTCTCTTCTCCACCTGACAAGTCCCTCTGCACCGACCAGCTTGTTGCTCTTTGGAGCATACTTGGGCTGATACCATATCTCAAAACGGTTGTCTTTTATATCCCTGTAGAAGTTATCCTCCATCTGCTTTTCTTCGACAATTCTTTCTGTATCGGCCTGACTATATATCTGATAGAGCACGTCCTTTCGCTCCTTGATCCGATTCTTTGCAAAGTTGGCCTCGCTATAGGCTTCCTCAACCTTTTTGCCCGGCTCCCATTTTGTCACACCAAAGTATGGCTGAATCTTTGGAATCTTTAAGGATTCTGAAACCTTAATAAGCTGTAAATTGATGGTCTCTATCTTTCTGATAACCTTATTTATCTTGTCATCCGCACAGAAAATAACAAATCTGTCTGCATTTATATGACCTGATATGTCATTATATCCTACGACACCGCGTATGTTTTCAGAAATCCATCTAAGCGCCTCATCGCCCTTTGCCACACCACAGATGGAGTTTACTATCTTGAAGGAGTGAATATCCATGGAAATCAGATACCCTGATACATTTCTGTCACGCAGCTTCTTTTTAAAGCTCTCGTAATTGTTGCCTCCGGTCACTGGATCCACGTATGCTATACGCTCAAGCTCTCTTTGCTTCTCCGGGCTTATATCCGAAAAGCCCGCTATCATCTTGTGCAGCTCTCCCACGCCAGACACATTGACAAACTTGGCTCTGCAATACTGTACCTGTCCATCCCTCACGATGCGGTAATCATGCTGATAGGTATCCTTTATCAAAAACTGCCTGCGCAGATTATTAATTGATGTCTCTAAAAGCATGTGAAGCTTATCCTCCTCTAAGACGATAGCATTTACATACTGTTCCATCATCTCATTATAGCCCGGTTTTGACTCAAGCACTTCTCCAAACATAGCACGGACAGAAGGATTCATCCTGTATGGATACATCTTATTGTTGTCTACATCTACATAGTAGATACTGTTGAAGTTGCTTCCTAAAGCATTCACCATCTCACTCTCGTTAAGGCGCTCATCAAGCTGCTCAGCAAGCCCTATTGCCTCAACTGTTCTGCCATCATCATCAAAGCAAATCGACTTGAATGATATCCTGTAGGTATCTGTTCCTTCCTTGGCATGCAGTACTACAGTAGCAAATTTTTCTCCCTCTGCAATCTGTTCAACAGCCTTCAGCAGATTATCCCTGTCAACCATGCTGTCTATAAACGGATTGTTTATAATATCCACATTTTCCTCTTCTGAGTCATCTAATGAATCCTCTGATAAAAAAGACCTCAAACGGCATTCCTGCGGAAAGCACTTAAAAACATACTTTCCCCAGGATGCGAATGCGGTCTTTATATCCATCTCTATATTGTTTTCATCATCAAATCTATTACTCATAATAATTCCCACAAAAATAAAATAATTATTAAAACTCTTTCATACCTATCACTACTATATCATTAGTAAGTCATTTCGTAAAGTTTTGTTTTTACTAATTTTGTTCTTTTTGTGTATTTTATGAATATATGTTTTATTTTATGGCGTCGAGTGCGTTTGAGATATCTGCAATCAAATCCACCTTATCCTCAAGACCTAAGCTTATTCTGATAAGCTCTGCCGGCACGCCTGCTTCCTTAAGCTGCTCATCATTCATCTGACGATGCGTGCTTGTTGCCGGATTTAAGCAGCAGGTTCTCGCATCTGCCACATGTGTCTCGATTGCACCAAGCCTTAATGCCTTCATAAATGCAGACGCTGCCTCTCTGCCGCCCTTTAAGCCAAATGATACGACTCCGCAGCCTCCGTTTGGAAGATACTTCTGTGCTCTCTCATAGTATTTGTTTGAAGGAAGCCCTGAGTAGTTTACATAGGCAACCTTTGGATGATTTTCCAAAAATTCAGCCACTGCCTGTCCATTTTCCACATGCTTTGGCATACGCACATGAAGTGACTCAAGGCCAAGATTCAGCATAAATGCATTCTGTGGTGACTGCATAGAACCAAAATCACGCATAAGCTGAGCTGTACATTTGGTGATAAACGCACCTTCCTTGCCGAATTTCTCTGCATATGTGATACCATGATAGCTGTCGTCAGGTGTGCACAGCCCCGGATATTTATCTGCATGTGCCATCCAGTCGAATTTGCCGCTGTCTACGATTGCTCCGCCGAGTGTGGCTCCGTGTCCGTCCATGTACTTTGTGGTAGAGTGTGTGACAATATCTGCGCCCCACTCAATTGGTCTGCAGTTTACAGGTGTCGGGAAGGTATTGTCCACTATAAGCGGTACTCCGTGCTCGTGTGCCACCTTTGCAAAAAGCTCTATATCAAGCACCGTAAGCGCAGGATTGGCAATAGTCTCACCAAACATAAGCTTTGTGTTCGGTCTGAATGCTGCATTCAACTCCTCCTCTGTAGCATCAGGAGATACGAATGTAGCTGTAATACCCATCTTTGCCATAGTTACCGCGATGAGGTTGAAGGTGCCTCCATAGATGGATGATGATGCCACGATATGATCTCCGCACTCACATATGTTGAACATGGCATAGAAATTGGCTGCCTGTCCTGATGATGTGAGCATGGCAGCAGTGCCACCCTCCATAGCTGCGATTTTTCTTGCTACCGTATCACAGGTTGGATTCTGCAGTCTGCTGTAGAAATAGCCCTCTGCCTCAAGGTCAAAAAGCTTTCCCATGTCCTCGCTTGTGTCATATTTGAATGTAGTTGACTGAATAATCGGAATCTGTCTCGGCTCTCCGTTTCCGGCTGCATAGCCTGCCTGTACACACTTTGTACCTATACTGTATTCTTTCATTGTGCTTCTCCTTTATTATGTTAATGTTTCAGTTGGATATAGTATATTACATTTGGCGCGTTTTGACAAATTCAGATTATATAACTTTTGTCACCATAAATTCTTAATCTTTAAAAGTATCTTTATAAGATATTTTATCTACCAGTGCTTCATAGCTGCTGTCATCAGCTTGCAGTATCTCTCTGACATTGTGCTGCTCTAATGCTGCTGTTGTTTTTTCACCTATCGAGTATGCTGTTTCCACGTATGCATTCTCCGGCAGCATATCAAAAAATCTTTCCACATTTGATGCGCTTGTAAAAACAGCTTCACTTACCATGTTTCCAATGCTTTCAGGAATACCATCATATGCCTGCTCATTTACATATGCATCAATTTTTTCTAATTGACATACTTCTTTAAGCCCTGCCTCAAGGTCAGGTGAAGCCTCCTTTGCCGAGAAAATGCAGACTTTGCACATTTTATCAGATATATCACCATTGCTTAAATCCAATGTACTATTTTTTCCTAAATCAAATGTATCCTCATCACTTTCCCCATAGACATACGGCATACATAATTTCATTGCATCTGCCAGTCCTTTTCCGGTCTGTTCCATAGGAATAACATCTGCCTTTATATGGTGCTTTGCAAGCTCTTTTTCTGTAGCTTTTCCCACTACTGCAAACCTTGCATTTGCTATAAGCCTGATGTCAGCCCCTGCCAGCTCCAGATTATAGAAAAATGATCTTACACCATTTTTGCTTGTAAAAACTATCCAGTCTGCCGATCTTACCTTATCGGCAAATTCAGGAATTATAACTGGTTTAATTATGCCTGTCTTAACCGGTGTGACATCTGCTCCAAGCTGCTGTAATTTTGCTATCAATTCGTTTGTTTTGATATACGGTACTGTAATTTTTCTTCCAAACAGCGGTCTTTTTTCAAAGAAATCAAGCCTGTCATTCAGTGAAACCACATCTCCCACAACGATTATAGCCGGTGATGTCAGCTTTGCTTCCTCAATCTTTTCTCCGATATCCGCAAGCGTTCCTATGCATTTGCGCTGCGCGGCAAGTGTGCCGTTCGATATCACTGCTGCCGGAGTATCCGCTCTTCGTCCTGCTTTCATAAGCCCTGCTGCAATGCTTTTTACATGCGCAAGTCCCATCAAAAATACGCAGGTGATTGTCTCATCTGTAAGAAGGGAATAGTCTATATCTGCCTCCTCATCCTTTCTGCTATGCGCAGTGATGACCTGAAAGCCTTTTGCTATGCCTCTGTGTGTGATAGGTATTCCTGCAGCCGCAAGCGCTGCAACCGATGAACTGACACCCGGTACCACTTCTACCTCCACATTTCTATCTACCAGGTAGAGAGCTTCCTCTCCGCCTCTTCCAAATACATACGGATCTCCGCCCTTTAAACGGACTACAAGCTCATGATATTTTGATTTCTCGTACAAAAGCTCGTTTATGGCATCCTGCTTCATGACATGGTTGTGATTTTCCTTGCCCACATAAATAAGCTCACAGCCTGCCTTTGCCATTGAAAGAAACTCTGGTGATGACAGCCTGTCATACACCAGACAATCCGCCTGTTTTATATATTTTTCTCCTTTTAAAGTGAGCAGGCCCGTATCTCCCGGTCCTGCTCCAACTAATACTACTTTTCCTGTGTTTTCTCTCATGATTTTCCTAATTATTTTCTACTGAATTATTATGATTAAAAATTATGACTTGATATTTTTTTAGTCGATTTCTAATTTATACCGAATATCGTGCACGGCACGCTCCACAATATCGTTTCTGTCTAATGTCATATCCCATACCTGCTCTGTCCTTGCAAGCTGTTTTCCATCCTCTGAGCCAAACATCGCAAGAAGCTTTAGCCTGTTATTTTTGTTGCTGTCATTACCGCGGTCTTTTTCACTTACAATATCACAGTATGCAGCCACAGGCAGATGACAGTTTCCACCGATTCGCTTTAAAAATTCTCTCTCAATGCCTGCGCACAGATTTGTTTTCTCATCTGACAAAGCATCAAGCTTTGCCATCAGCTTAGCATTGTCAGCACGTAGCTCAAGCGCCAGTGTGCCCTGTGCCGGAGCCGGAATCATATCATCCTCTGAAAAGTACTGTGTGATCTCAGAATCTCTTCCGATACGCTTTATTCCCGCCGCTGCAAGTACGATTCCATCCAGCCTGTATTCGTTATACTTATTCTGTTTTTCGTTAGCTATCTCATTGTTATTTACAGTATTATCGGAAACCTCTTCATATATAATTTCACCATCATATAGCTTACGAAGCCTCGTATCGATATTTCCGCGTATGCCAACCACCCTAAGGTCAGGACGCAGCTTTAAAAGCTGATACTTTCTGCGCTTGCTTCCGGTTCCTATCACGGCACCATGAGGAAGCTCATCCAATGAAGCGGCATTTTTTAGCACCAAAACATCCCTTGGATCTTCACGCTTCCATGCCCTTGCAAATGTAAGCCCTGCTGCCGGTTCATCAGGCATATCCTTCATGGAATGGACTGCCATATGAATCTTTCCCGATAAAAGCTCGTCCTCTATCTCCTTTACGAAGATACCCTTTGAGCCAATCTTATCGAGTGCCTTTTTCTGCTCTAAATCGCCTGTTGTCTTTATGATAACAGCCTTAAAATCATCATCCGGATATGCTCTTTTTAACTTATCTATCACGTAATCAGTCTGAACAAGAGCAAGCTTTGAGCCTCTCGTTCCTATTAAATACCTCATTTTACTCTCCTACGGATCATGCCATTTTCCATTTATAATTTATAAATGAACAACAACTTAAAATCTGTAATACCATACTTTAAACTATATTTCCGGAATCCTTCCATTATCAATAGCTGCACACAAGATTTCTTTAAACACACGCTTTCTCTCGGCTTCCGTGTCATATTGCGCTATTACTTTTTTGCGGATCTGTCCCATGTATTCGTTCAGCTCACCAAGAAACGGAGTAAGAATCTCCTGCTCTTTGCCTTTCAGATACTGAGTCAGCACAGGGCTGTTTCCTCCGCTCGAAAATGCCGCAACAAGATTCTTTTCCTTTATGTATGACGGAAAAATAAAGCTGCAATCAGCCTTCTTATCGACCGCATTTACCATGATGCCATTAGCTTTGCAATACTCTGCAATCTCATGATTTAAAGCATTGTCATCAGTGGCAGCGATAACCATTTCCATGCCGTCACAGTCTTTTCGTTCAAACCTTCTCTTTATGAACGTAATTCTATCTGCTGCATCCGGGTCCGTCTGATTGTTTTCTTTATTTGCCGTATATGAGCCCGTTTTATCCTCGCTTGCTATATCATCAATTGTAAGCTTTCTCAGCTCATCACATATATCCTCTGCCACAACCGTGACCTTCGCGCCAAAATCCAGCATTACGATCACCTTGCGGTATGCCACATTTCCACCGCCGACGATCAGACACTCTCTTTCCGTCATATCCACAAACATCGGAAAATACGCCATTTTTATCTCCCTGTAATACCATATCCATACTTTATTTCATACATTATTTCATGCCTTATTTTATAATTTATTATACACTTTATGCTTTATTTTCCACCTTATTCTTCACACTGTAACCGTTTAATATTCCTGCAAAAACAGGACGAAGCTTGGCTGAAAACACTGCTGCCGATACGCATAATATATAGTCCGGTGCAACAGTTATCAGACAGTAATCCACTATTACGATGCCCCAGCTGACAGGTGTTGCCGCATAGAAATTCTTCATGCAGTAAAAGTATATTGCTCCAACTGTATAATATGCCACCAGTCCGACCGTTGCCGGAAGAATGAGTGTAAACGCATTGGTCTTTTTAAGCTTTTCTGTGATAGCTCCGATTAAAAATGCTGCAAACACAAAGCCTAAGAGGAATCCAAAGCCCGGTCTTAAAATGTATGTAGGACCACCGCCTGCCGCAAATACAGGCACTCCCACCAGTCCGATGCACAGATACACTATCACGCTAAGCGATGCCAGCTTTGCCCCGAGCAGAAATCCCGCCATCAGCACAAAGAACCACTGTAATGTAAAATGCATGGTGTACATAGGAAGTGGAATATCAATCTTGATAAATGCTCCAACTGCTATAAGTGCTGCAAAAAGTGCACATGTTGTAAGTTCCTTCGTTTTTAATTTCATTTCACACGCTCTTTCGTTTTATTAAATATACATGCTATAATAACATCTTTCTCTAAAAAAGAAAAGCCATCTTCGATGAAGCTGACTTTTCTTTGCAGCTTTCGCTGCGACTCAAAACATTAACATATGATTTAGAAGTAATATTCATCAGAATATATTCGTAAATCCTCTTTCGTGACCTGTCCACCCTCGATATGAAACGAGTTGATTACAGGATTTTCTGCCATAAGAGACATTATCATGTAGCTCGCATTTGGATCGTATGCAAGCTTTATATCCTCATCCGATGGCCTTGAAGGGCTAGACGGGTGTGAATGCCAGTTGCCAAGCGGCTTAAGGCCGTTTGCTCTCATGTCCTTTATGGCTGCCAGCTGCTCCTTTGGATCCATTGTGAAATGGTCCTCGGCATGGTCTGTATTCGTCAGGTAATATACCTTTGTGATGAGACGACCGTTTTCGTCCTCACTGCCTGCTATCAGACCACACGCCTCCTCCGGCAGATGCTCTTTAGCATATTTTGCTATTTCATCCAGAAACGGATATTTCATTCTTATGATACTCATATCGTTCCTTTCCTTACTGTCTTTTTATTCCTGTGTACGAGGTGCATCAAATCTGCCCGCTGTCTCCTCGCAGACCTCCTGCTCGTAGTCGATTGGCTCGAGAATGGTCGGATGGTCGCCACAGACTGCACAGTTGTGTGTATCCTTTGGAAGCTTAATCTTGTGGAACTCCATGGTGAGTGCATCATATGTAAGCAGATATCCTGTGAGCAGCTCTCCAACACCGATTAAATACTTGATAGCCTCCATAGCCTGAAGCGAACCGATTACTCCGCCCATAGCTCCGATAACGCCTGCCTGCTTACATGTAGGCACTGCATCCTTTGGTGGTGGATTCTTGAATACACATCTGTAGCAAGGTCCCTCTCCCGGCACATATGTCATGAGCTGACCCTTGAAACGGATGATTCCTGCATGTGAAAACGGCTTTTTCTCAAGCACACATGCATCGTTGATCAAGAACTTTGCCGGGAAATTGTCAGTTCCATCGATGATGAAATCATAATCCCTGATAAGCTCTCTGATGTTTGACGCATCTACAAACATACGGTATGTATTGACCTGAACATCCGGGTTCATGGCGTTCATTGTCTCTTTTGCTGACTTTACCTTGGCTTTTCCCACATCGGCTGTTCCGTGGATAATCTGTCTCTGCAGGTTGGATAAATCTACCTCATCCGCATCCACAATACCGATTGTGCCAACTCCTGCTGCTGCAAGATACATGGCTGCCGGAGCTCCAAGTCCGCCGGCACCGATAATAAGCACCTTGCCCTTTAATAATTTCTTCTGACCTTTAACGCCCACCTCATTAAGGATAATGTGGCGTGAATAGCGCTCGATCTGCTCATCAGTCATTGCCATTAGCATCCACCTCCCATGAAGTAAAGGAACTCTACATTGTCGCCATCCTTAAGCACTGTCTTTGGCTTATCCTCTGTGGCAACAAATTCCTCATTTATTGAAACTGTTACATACTCAGGCATATCTACATTCTCAAGCTCGATAAGCTCCGGTAATGTAAGTCCATCCTTATATTCTTTCTTCTCTCCTGCTACTGTGATAGTCATTTTATTTCCTCCTGTGTCACAGATTGTGGTATCTGTATGTGTTATTATCCTGTATCAGACTGCTTTATATAATAATCTAAAGACTATAATAATTCTTCAACCCACGCCTTCAAATCGGCAGGCTTTTGTGCGCCGACCTTTCTGTCTAAGACCTCTGCGTCTTTTACGAAAAGCAGTGTCGGATTCGCAGTCACCTCATACTCATCAGCGAGCTCTCCGTCAAAGTTTGTGTTGACCTTGTATACGTGAAGCTTATCCTCATAATCATCCTCGATATCCCCAAGAACCGGTGCCAGCTTCTTGCAGGCCACACATGAATCCGAGTAAAAATCAACAATTACCGGAAGCTTGCTTTTTAATACTTTTTCATCGAAATCCGCCTTTGAAATTCTTGCTGCCATGATTAGTCCTCAACCTTTCTGACGTAAAGAGTGTATGTTCCATCCTCGTTGTCCTCGAGCTTAAGTATCTTGTGTCCCTCTTCCTTCATGCTTCTTGGAACATTCTGTACCGGCTCTCCATCATTCATGCGGATTGCAAGCACCTCACCGTCATCTAATTCCTCTATTGCTACCTTTGCCTTTACAAATGTAAGAGGGCAAACCTTGTCAGTTATATCTACCTGATCGTCGAATGCTATATCTGCCATTTTGCATCTCCCTTCCTATACTCATATTTATTATATTTTTGCCGTAACCGTTGTTGTTTATGCATGCCGGATATTTCCTGCTATACACGGGGATTATTTACCCTCGTATGCTGCCTGAATCTCTTTTTTGAACTCTTCCTCGCCCACTCTCTGAAGAGTAAGTCTGAAACGCTCACCACCGTTTGCATGCTTCTCGAAGAAACTAATTGCTGCATCTGTCACTCTGAAAAGAGTTTCCTTGTCGCGGATAATCGGAACAAGCTGCTCTCCTTTATAGATGTGGTTTCCGAAAAGTCCTCCAAACGATACGATATATCCCGGAGTTCCCTTCCATGCATCTGTCGGACAGCTCTTTACGCAGCGCGCACAGTTGTTACATTTGTCTCTGTCGATGACAATCCTGCCATCCTCCATGCTAAGTGCACCCTCGCGGCATGCCTTCACACATACACCACACTGGATACAATCGTCATGGCTGCACTCCACTGTCATGCCGCCCTTGATTCCGACATCGTTTTCCTCAGCCTTTAAGCAGTTGTTCTGACAGCCTGTGACACCAAACTTGAACTTGTGAGGAAGCTCTCTTCCGAAGTATCTTTCATCAAGCTCCTTAGCCAGAGTGTATGTATCGATACATCCGCTAGGACAGATTTCTGAGCCCTGGCACGCTGTGACAGTACGTACTCTTGGTCCGCAGACACCTGTTCCTACACCGCCCTTTGCCAGTTCCTCTTTTACCACATTGATATCCTCAACCTTGATAAAAGGAATCTCAATACCCTGACGCGATGTCATATGAACATATCCGTGTCCGTATTTCTCTGAAACCTCTGCTACTGTTTTGATATTTTCTGCTGTAAGATTTCCTCCTACAACTGCAATTCTAAGCGAGAAACAGCCCTTTTGCTTCTGTCTCATGAATCCGCCCTTTTTTAGAGCCGCGTAATCAACTTTCTCCGCCATTTTTAATCTCCTTACTGTGTAAATATGTTAATGTTTTGTTTTATATGTAAATGCATATGCACGCTCTCATTTGCATACACATTGATACCTTATTATGATGGCTTAATCAGCTATATTTGAAAAAGCCTGTGCAAAATCCTCCTTGAGGTCATCTATATCCTCGATACCCACACTGACTCTTATAAGATCCTCAAATACTCCTGCATCCTCCTTCTGCTTATCTGTGCTGTGAAGACTGATTGTGGAGCCCGGATGAATGACCAGTGTCTTTGTGTCTCCGATATTGCTGAGTGTGTATGGAATCGTCAGGCTGTCTATAAATTTAAATGCCTTTTCCTTGCTGCCAACCCTGATTGTAAGGATTGCTCCATAGCCGTTTGTGAGCTGTTTTTTTGCTATTTCATGCCATTTGCTGCTACAAAGCCCCGGATAATTAACCTTTATGTCAGGATAATTGTTTTCTATCCACGACGCAAGCTCGAGTGCATTAGAGCATTCTCTTTCCATTCTAAGACCGAGTGTCTCAAGTCCTATAATATTTAAGTATGCATTCACCGGAGCTAAACAGGCACCCATATTTCTAAAAAGACTGTTTCTCAGCTTTGCGACAAATGCCATAGGTCCATACTTCACATAATCTGCAAACCCCGGATATCTGTTCTTGTCCCATTTGAACTTACCTGAGTCTGTCAGAATACCACTGATTGCATTGCTGCTTCCATTGATATATTTGGAAGATGAATTGACCACGATATCAGCTCCATGCTTTAAAACCTGTATCAGGTAAGCTGTCGATGTGGTATTGTCAACTACAAGCGGTATATCATGTGCGTGTGCTATCTCTGCAAGCTTCTCAATATCTGTGACATCCAGACAGGGATTACCGATAGTCTCTGCAAAAATCAGTCTGGTATGCTCATTGATGCTGTCCTCTATCTGCTGCCAGTTGTTGTTCTCGACATATCTGGTTGTGATGCCGAAGGCCTCAAGATCATGGAACAAATCTATTGTGCCACCGTAGAGGCTGGCGCTTGAGATGAGCTCATCTCCACTGCTTAGTATATTTAAGAAGGTATTCATCAGTGCCGCCATGCCTGATGCGCATGCCACCGATGCTATTCCTCCCTCGAGCTTTGTTATTCTGTTCTCAAAAGCTGTAATCGTAGGATTGGCAACTCTTGTGTAACAATAGCCCGGAGCTTTGTTTTCAAATATTTTTTCCAGATCTGCCGCGCTCTCCTGCTCGAAGGCGCTTGTCTGATATACCGGTGGCAGTGTAGAGCCATTTGTCTCTTTTGTCACGCCGGCATGAAGTAAGCTTGTATTAAATCTCATTGTTTTCTTCTTCCCGTTAATTCTTACATAATCTATTGTGTTACTAGGAATTGATGAGATCATTATACAAACGTGTGGGTTGAAAGTCAATGCTATCAGTTATACAAATTATTTGTGCGTGGTTATATATTTTGTTTATAGCCATTGATGTCCCTTAAATACTCTGCGGCTGTCGTTGCGGCATTTGCTCCGTCAGATACTGCGGTTACCACCTGACGCAGTGTCTTGGTACGGACATCTCCCGCCACATACAGTCCCGGCTGGACGCTTCTATCATGGTCACCATTTTTTGTTGCAGCATATGTGATGCCCTCTTCACCTGCCACTACATATCCTCTCTCATCGAGCTGCACCAGATTCTTTATAAGCTCTGACTGCGGTACTGAGCCATATGCCACGAATACTCCGTCTACAGCCAATGTCCTTCCACTTTTAAGCTTTATGCCTGTCGGCTTTTTTTCTCCATATATTTCTGTCACCGCTTCGTTTAGGACAAGCTCTACATTTTCTTTCTGCTTTAAGAGCTCAACTGTGCTCTGTGCACCGCGGAAGCTGTCTCTTCTGTGAACCAGATAGACCTTCTCACATATATCGGACAGATATAATGCATCATCCAAAGCGGTGTCTCCGCCGCCCAGCACTGCGGCTGTCTTTCCTTTATAGAATGCTCCGTCACAGATTGCGCAGTAAGATACTCCCTTTCCGGTATACTCATCCTCTCCCGGCACTCCTGCCTTTCTCGGATATGCTCCTGCAGTATAGATGAGCGCTCTTGCCTCTGCTATCGTGTCATCATCGAATTTCACTCTGTATATCACTGATTCTTCTTTCTCACCATTTTGCACTGCTTCTATCTGCACTGCTTCTTTTTCGATAAATTCTACATCAAGAGACACTGCATGCTCCCTGAATTTTTCTCCCAGGTCATATCCGTTTATGTTTGGAAGCCCCAGATAGTTGTTCACATTTCCGCTCTCGGCTATCTGGCCTGTCCCCTCGTATTCTTTTTCTGCTACTGCCACATTCAGATTGGCTCTCTTTGCATATATTGCTGCAGACAGTCCTGCCGGACCACTGCCTATTATTATTATATCAAACATGGAATTGGTTCCTTTCATCGTCCATTGAATTTTTTCGGTAACTTATTATATACATTATCCTTAAAAAATACAATAATACCGCCTGCTTTTATAAAACACCTTTATAAAAACAAGCGGTATCAATTTTATCTATCGTATATACATTCTGGCCTCATAAGGTCTTAGCACTGACATATCAGAGGTATCCTTATAATTTGAAATCAGCACCTCCATGCCCTCACACTCCTTTGCAAGCGGCATTGGTATCTCCTTGTCAAAGAAATTGCACACAACAATCATGGTTTTTTCTTCATTCTTTCTGCTGTATGCAAAAATATTCTCATCATCCTCAAGTAAAAGTGTGAATTTACCATCAACAAATACCGGATAATCCTTTCTCAGCTGAACAAGCTTCTTGTAGCAGCTAAAGATTGAATCAGGGTCATCCACCTGTGATTTGGCATTTATTTTGTCGTAATTGTCATTTACCTTTATCCAAGGTGTTCCTGTGGTGAAACCGGCATTTGCCGAGTCATCCCACTGCATAGGTGTCCTTGCATTGTCACGGCCCTTTGCGTAAATGGACTTCATGATTTCATCCTTTGAGTATCCTTTTTCAAGGCGCTCATGGTACATGTTTATGATTTCACAGTCCTTATAATCCTCGATATCATACTGTACATTTGTCATGCCCAGCTCCTCGCCCTGATAGATGTATGGTGTACCCTGCATGCCGTGCAGCAATATAGCAAGCATCTTTGCAGATTCCACTCTGTACTCCCTGTCATTGCCCCATCTTGACACAATACGCGGCAGGTCATGATTATCCCAGAACAGACTGTTCCAGCCACAGTTGTAGAGCTCATTCTGCCAGTGAGCCATTATCTTTTTGAGCTTTTTAAACGGAAGCGGTGCAAGATCCCATTTCTCGCCGCCCTCCTTCTGGTCAAGCCCTATGTGCTCAAACTGGAACACCATAGAAAACTCGCTGCCATCCGGATTGCTGTAAAGCTTTGCGCGCTCTGTGTCTGCGCCCCATGCCTCACCTACAGTAATCAGGTCGCCCTTCTGGAAGGTCTCCCTGCTCAGTTCCTTAAAATATTCCTGAAGCCTTGGTCCGTTTATGGTGATTCTCTTGTCCGGCTCTTTTGCTATCTGGTCGATTACATCAAGTCTGAAGCCGCCGACTCCCTTGTCCATCCACCAGAGAATCATATCGTAGATTGCTCTTCTGACCTTTGGATTCTCCCAGTTTAAATCCGGCTGCTCCGGTAAAAACTGATGGAAATAATACTGTCCGATTTCCGGCACATATTCCCATGCGCTTCCACCGAAACAAGCCTTCATATCACTTGGCGGCACGCCTTCATCTCCGTCTCTCCAGATATAGTAGTCATGGTATGGATTATCCTTGCTCTTTTTAGCCTCCTTGAACCACCTGTGCTCGTTTGAAGAATGATTTAAGACAAGATCCATCATAATCCTTATATTGTGCTTCTTTGCCTCGTTTATGAGCTCCTCCATATCATCGAGACTGCCAAACGTCGGATCAATATCCCTGTAATCCGAAATGTCATAACCGTTGTCCGCCTGCGGTGATTTGAATACCGGCGAAAGCCATATTGCATTGATTCCAAGAGTCTCAAGATAATCAAGTCTTTTAATGATACCCTGTAAATCACCAAAGCCGTCTCCGTTAGAATCCTGAAAGCTCTTTGGATAAATCTGGTAAACTACCGCCTTTTTCCACCATTTTTCATTATTGTTTTTGCTCATTATGCCCTCCTTGTCTCTTCATTATCTCTTTTAGTTATCTCTTTTTGTTATCTCTTTTAGCTGTATCTTTTTGTAAAAATTCAGCCTAGTTTCTTTAATGCTGTATCAAATTATGCTATTTTACAAGCACCACCAAAACCTCACAGCTTTCAAGCTTAAGCTCGGATGCTCCCACTGAAACAGTGCTCTTTTCAGCATCATTTGTGTTAGACAAAAGCACCTTTTTCACACTGCCATCAAGCTTGATTTGTGCCTCTTTACTGCCAAAATTTGCCACAACCAGCACGCGCTTATTTTCATCCTCTCTGTAATAAGCCATGATGCCATCTGTATCCTCATATGCCGGAACACATCTGCCGTAGGTGAACAGCTCCTTAAATTCATCTGACTTTCTGAGTGCCACAAGCCTTCTGTAATAGTTCAAAACAGATGAAGGATCCTTTTCCTGCGCCGCAACATTGATAGCCTTATAGTTTTCATTGACCTTAAGCCATGGCTTTGCTGTGGTAAAACCGGCATTTGCCTCACCACTCCACTGCATAGGTGTCCTTGCATTATCCCTGCTCATCCTTCCACAGGCTGCAAGTGCCTGCGCCTTTGACAAGCCTGCTGCAAGTGCGGCCTTGTACTGATCCTTTGTGCTGATATCGTCATACTCATCTATACTGTTCCATTTTGCATTTTGCATACCGATTTCCTGTCCCTGGTATATAAACGGAATGCCTCGAAGCAGTACGCTGACGGTTCCAAGCATCTTGATTCCGGCAGGATTTTGTGCATACTCAGGTAAAAATCTTGATGCGCCTCTCGGCTCATCGTGATTTTCTATAATATTGGCCTTAAAGCCGTACTTTTCTGTCTCAAGCTGTGAACCAAGAATGGTCTTTCTCCATGTGTCAAAATCTATTTTCGGCGCATCATACCAGCCATGCTCTCCATCACTTAAGCACTGTGCACAAAAATCAAATATCGTTGAAAAATGCCCATTCTCACCGATAAACTCCGGCAGCTCCTCAGGCTTCATATTGAATACCTCGCCAACCGTAAATGCATCATACTTCTTAAATGTATTGTTCTTTAATTCCTCTAAGAACTCTCCGACACCTTCTGCACTTTCAACCATCTTGTAGCAGGCAGCCAATCCGTCCTCTGCATCCGGCTCAAAATCAGGGAAATCGAGATTTTTCTTTATATTTATTATCGCATCAATTCTAAATCCTGACAAGCCCTTATCAAGCCACCAGTTAATCATCTCATAAAGCTTTTGTCTTAGCTTTTCATTCTCCCAGTTTAAATCCGGCTGTTCCTTCGCAAACATGTGCAGATAATACTTGTCCGTGCCCGGCACCTTCTCCCAGCAGCTTCCGCCAAAATAAGAGCGGTAATTGCTCGGCGGATTGCCGTTTTTACCTTTTCTGAAATAAAAGTAATCAGCATACTCTCCATCCGGATCATTAAGTGCCTTTTGAAACCATTCGTGCTTATCCGAGCAGTGATTTATTACCAGATCCATGATGATGTGCATATCACGCTTCTTTGCCTCGGCAAGGAGCTCATCAAACTCCTCCATAGTACCGAATTCTTCAGCTATCGCATAGTAATCAGATATGTCATAGCCCTGATCCACAAATGGCGATTTATATATCGGAGACAGCCATATGATGTCAATTCCAAGCGATTTTAAATAATCCAGCTTTGAAATGATACCTCTTAAATCTCCTATTCCGTCACCGTTTGTATCCAGAAAGCTTTTTGGATAAATCTGATATGCCACCTTGTCATGCCACCATTTTCTCTCCATAATGTGTACCTCTTATCTAATCATAAATTTTGCACTTATTTACATCTTGAGCACTTTGTCTTGATGTATTATACTGCTATTATAGAAAGTGTTTAGTATAAATTCTTGCAATATTTTTTCATTTTATAACACAATACTGCTCTTATAATTTTAAAGGGTATAGTTTTAAAAGCTATGGAGAAGCAACAATATGAAAAACAATAATCCGCCTGCCCTCGGGCAGAAAGAAAACGCAAAGCACGGAGAAGTATTTTTCCCCGTTCAGAAATATATAACAAGACTTGCAGCAGATTACCCTGTCATCACTACACACTGGCACGATGAGGCAGAGCTCACACTGATTACAAAAGGCTCATGCACCTATCAGATTGATTTGCTCGAATATGAAGCAAAGGAAGGCGATATCATCTTTATCCCGCCACTGCTGCTGCATTCCATTTCAATAAGGGACTGCGATGAATTTTACTCGGAAACGTATGTATTCCATATCAATTTTTTAGGTGGAAACAATACCGATATATGCTCTTCAAGATATCTGACCCCGCTAATCAACCATGAGTTTACCATGCCTTACCTGATTGCACCGAAGCATCCGGCATATTCATCCCTTTGCAAATGCTTCATGCGCATAACAAATCTATACTCCAGTCAGGAATTCGGCTATGAGCTGGCTCTAAAGGCATTTCTGCTTCAGGCAATATTTCTATTGCTGCAATACAGTGAAAAAAATGCTGATTTTGGTGTCAACACATCCTCCGATAAGCTCAAAAATGTGCTCGATTACATTGAGATGCACTATGCCGAAAGCATCCAGGTTGCAGAGCTTGCCGGGCTTTGCTATTTCAGTGAATACCACTTCATGCGTTTCTTCAAAAAACACATGAACATGACCTGTGTGCAGTATATCAACAATGTGCGTCTTGAAAAATCCGTGGAACAATTCGAGCGCGGCAACACCTCAATTTTAGATGTCTCACTGTCTGTCGGATTTCACAATCTGAGCTATTTTCACAGGGCATTTAAAAAGAGGTATCATATGACACCTCTTTCCTTTATCAAAAGCCTTGAATAAATATTTATTTGCACGCAATCACTCTGAGTATATACTCATATGACCTCTTTGCAGAGGATATGGAAAGCCTCTCCTCAGTCGTATGGATATCATACATGTCCGGTCCCATTGATATGCAGTCGAGTCCTTCAATCTTGCCGCTTAAAAGTCCGCACTCAACACCGGCATGAATAGCCTCAACTGTAGGCTTTTTGCCATACATCTCCTCAAAAATCCTTACCATGTCCTCGCGGAGCTTTGAGTCCTTCTTGTACTCCCATGCAGGGTAATCGCCCTCAAATGTAACCTCTGCCGCAAAAGCGCCTGCTATACAGACAAGCTGGTTCTTAAGGCTCTTTTTAGCCACACCGACAGAGCTTCTGACTGCGTATCTTAAAGTGACAGCAGCATCGTCTGATTTTAAAACTCCCAGATTAAGCGAGGTCTCAACAAGCTTATCAATCTCCCGGCTCATTCTGATGATACCGTTTGGCAGTGCCTCGATGAGTGCGATAACCCTTGCGCTGTCCTTTGCACTTATAGCTGACTCACTGCAGTAAGTCTCCTCTGACACAGTAAGCTTAAGGTCAGGATCAGATGTCTTAAACTCCTCCGCAATCTCAGCTGCTGCCTGTTTTATCGAAGCCTTCACTGCCGCAGCCTCATCAGGTGCTACAATAATCTGTGCAGTACACTCTCTTGGAATGGCATTATCCTTTCTGCCGCCCTCTATAGAAGCTATAGCTACAGGTGCCGATGCGTCGCGAAGCAGTCTGGACATAAGAGTATTGGCATTGCCCCTTCCCTTATCAATCTCTGAGCCTGAGTGTCCGCCGGTGAGACCTGATAAGCTAACAGTAAGCTTTGTTCCGCTCACAGTCTCTCTCTCTACAGGCAGCTTCACATCAGCTCTGCATCCACCGGCGCAGCTTGCGAGCATCACGCCCTCCTCCTCGCTGTCCATATTAAGAAGCTTCTTACCCTTAAGCATAGACACATCGATGCCTGTAGCACCCTCCATGCCGACCTCCTCGCATACAGTGCATACAAACTCAAGGCGTGGATGTGACAGGCTGTCATCGTCCAAAATAGCGAGCGCATATGCCACCGCGATACCATCATCTCCACCGAGTGTAGTGCCCTTTGCCGAGATAAAATCACCATCTATCAAAAGGTCTAGGCCTTCCTCGTCCATATCCTTATCACAGTCAGGTACCTTCTCGCAAACCATATCCATGTGCCCCTGCAGTATGATTGGCTCCACATCCTCATATCCTTCTGATGCTTCCTTTATGATTATCACATTGTGAAGCTCATCCTGGTAATGCTCAAGGCCTCTTGCCTTTGCAAACTCCACCAGATAATTACTGATTTTCTCTTCCTTGTATGATGGATGAGGAATACTGCATATATCCTCGAAAAACGAAAAAACGTTCTTTGGCTCTAAATCTGTTAATACTCTCATATTACTCTCCTTAAAAAAAGTCTGCCGACAAATCTGCCGACAGACATATTATAACACAATCCGGTATTTAATTGTATATGTATTATTCAAGTCCAAATCTTCTCTTTACGGCATCGACCAGATAGTCGGCTGTCCCTTCTGTACCGAGCATACTGCTGTCAATCATGATTTCTTTGAATCTCTGGTCATTTGGCAGAAAACCGGCATAGTGCATATGATAATGATCCCTCGCCTCATCTACAGCCTTAATCATCTTTCTGGCCTCAGTCTCATCCATATTGAGGTCATTTACACAGTTCTTCACACGCTCCTCATATGGTGCGTAAATATATATTCTAAGCAGGTTCGGCTCATCAGCCAGAATAAAATCAGAGCAGCGTCCTACTATAATACATGACTCTCTTTCCACAAGAAATCTGATGATATTCTGCTGTGCCTCAAAGAGCTTATCCTGCAGCTCGTCAGCCTGTGTACCAAGCGGATACATCATCCTTCTGAAGCTGTTTGAATGTACCTTTTTCTTTGCGCTCTCCTCTATCTCATTGATTTTTGACACCGGAAGATTAAGCTTTTTCGCAGCCTCCTCCACGATGTCCCTGTCATAAAACTCTATACCGAGCTTTTCGCTCATACGCATGGCAATCGGACGTCCCAGACTGCCAAACTGTCTTGCTATTGTTACAACATATTTTTTTTCGTCCATACTGTACTCCTTTTCCTTTGACGGATCATTGTATTACAATTATAGTTACTGTTCACTCATCAGTATAGCTGCTACATTACAAATCCCAGAATCAGAAAACCAATTATAGAAACACCGGCTCCGATAAGCACATACGGCAGCTGAGAGCCTGCGTGCTCAAGATTGTCAATTCCTGCTCCGTTTGATGCGAGCACTGTTGTGTCACAGTAGAAGCATGCATGGTTTCCGAATGCACAGCCTGAAAGAATAGCTGCCATAACAAGTACGATATTTGCTCCGACACTTGCTCCAAGCGGTAAAAGCACCGGTGCTACAAGTGTACATACACCCCATGCATTTGCAATCATAAAAGCCAGAAGTCCTACAATGATAAATGTAATCATCGGGAATACGCTTCCTACCATAAACGGCTTGCATATATCTACAAAGAACTCTGTCATCTTCATCTCACTTGCAATCTTTTGGAATGTAAGTGCAGATATAAGTAAAATGATAATCGGGAGCATATCTGAAAATCCCTTTACAAATGTATCCCAAAACTCAGAAAATGTCATAATCCTTCCTGCGATATACAATACCATAGAAACAATTATTGCAATAACCGCTGCCACAACCAGATCGCCTGTTGCAACTGCCACACCTACCAGTATAGCAAGCGGAATGATGAAATACCATACACTTCTGCCCTCGTCCTCGCCGTACTCAGAGCCTATATTGTACTTTCTGCTTATATCGCTGTATGTTTTTCCTGTAGCAGCAACACGCTCATATGCTTTCTTCATGCCTCCAAGCTTTGGAAACCATCCCATACAAAAAAGAAATACTATTAAAAGAGCCACAAGCGGATAAACACAATATGGAATTGCCATCATATATGTCTTCATCAGGCTTCCACCTGCAAGCTTCTTCACACAATCCTGCTGAAGGAAAATAGCTCCAAAATACGCTGCCCAGGAAGAGAACGGAATCAATACACAGACCGGAGCGCCGGTGCTGTCCAGCAGATATGCAAGAGCCTCTCTTGGCACCTTCTTTTTATCGTATGTGCCCTTCATGGCTGTTCCTATTGATAAAACATTCAGGTAATCATCCACGAAAATCAATATTCCTAAAATAAATGTGGTAAAAAGTGTCTTTCTTTCTGAATTACAAAGCTTTGACACAATCTTTGTAAAACCAAAGCTTCCTTTTGAAGCAGTAAGCAAAGCGACAAGACTTCCGAAAAGTCCACATATCAAAATGACATATGCCTCATCACTCATCACTCCCTCAAGTGTGCTTACCCATTTTGACAGGAAATCCTGTTTCCAGAGAACAACAGCTCCCACCATAGATCCTGCAATCAGGAAAGCCTCACATTTTTTTGTTGTGATTGCACCGACGACAATCGCCATTACAATCAATGTTGCAATTAGTCCGTAGCTCATAATCTTTATATTCCTCTCTTTCCAGGCATCATATACTGCAAAAAGGGCCGAAGGATTCTAATCCTCCGGCCCCGTTGCCTTTCGTTGAACACATATTATATTTATCTGCCTGCCAAATCAATAGCTCATGTAAATTTGGCTGTATTTTCGTCTCATGTAAACAAAACCTGCTTTGCGATTTTGTTTCTATGTAACAAATCCACCTGATAACTCAAGTCAGCTCAAGTCATCGTCTGATGAATTTCTAACGTAACCGCCCTAAGTCCTATAACTCTATCACTGCAGATAATAATAAATCATCTGCGCATTATACAGCTCCTGGCTATCAAAGCGGTCTGCAAAGCTTCTGCCTGTGAGCTGTTCTACTCTCTGCAGTCTGTACTTCACAGTATTTTTATGTGAAAAAAGCTTATCCGCAGTCCTCTGCAGATTGCAGTCGCACTCAAAATACGTCCACATGGTCTCCATAAGCTGAGTGTGTGCCTTCTTCTCATATGCAATTATCTCACCAAGCACCTCGTCCGCAAACCTCTTCATAGGTGCGGTATTCTCATATGCCATGAGCATCCTGTAAAATCCCATCTGATCATAAAAGACAATCTCATTCGTCCTGCCTATATGCTCAAGCACGGCATTGGTCTTTGATGTCTCATGAAAGCTCTTTTGAAGCTTTGAGATATTATCACATTTTTCACCTATGTTCAGTGTATAGCGTATATCACTGTACTCATTTTTCAAAAAAGCATTAAATTTCGTGAAAATATCCACAATTACATCTCTTTTGTCCGTGCAGTCATTCATGAAACCGATTATTCTGTCTCCATAGCATGATACAATCGCCTGATAATCAGCAGTCTTAAAATAATCCTTTAAGGTCTGCGCATAGCTTCTTATCTGATCATTGGTTATTATATTGCCTGCTATATGCAGTACAAACACCTGCTCAAGCACACTTTTTTCATATCCCATCTGTATACACTTCTGCTCTATGCTTGTTGTATTAATACTGTTTCCAAAAATAATCTCGGCAAGCAGACTGTCCTCTATATCCTTTCTGTCATCCAGATATGAAATCGCATGCCCCAGCTCCTCAAAAAAATCCAAAAGCGGCACATCCCAGGGCATGGTAAAAAGCGGAAAATCATTTTTTTCCGCTAAATCAATTACCTTATCATCTATCTGCGTCACATAGCTTTCTCCAACCAGCAGAAGCGCACATGACATTTGAAGCTCTATCGCTTTCTTTATTGTCTTGTACAAATCAAAATTTTTCCTCTGTGTGACAGGGCTGCTCACTATAAGAAGCTCCTTTCCCCGCACCCATTTCTCAAAATTGATATTCTCTGCCTTATAAGACCACCTGATGCCTTTTTCCATACCGCCTTTTCCGGCGATAACCTTCGCCTGCGACAAAGTCGTAAGCGAAAGTAAATCCTTGCACTGAAACATGAATTATTACCTCTTATTTCAGCAGGTCGATTGCTCCTGTAACCTTTGCCGGGATTTTTTCAAATAAATACTCACCGTGTCTGACAGAAGCAGTGATTCCTGCTCTCTCACATATTGCCTCAAATTCTGATTTTGCATCGAGTACGATAAAGTTGGCAGGCTTGCCCTCCTCGATACCATAGCGATCGGTGATGCTCATGGTGATAGCTCCATTTGTGGTAACAAGGTCTAAATCATTTGTAATCTCCTCTGGAGACATCATCTGAGCCAGATGAATGCCATGATCAAGAATCATCATCATATTGCCGTTGCCAAGCGGATACCATGGATCTGACATGGAATCCTGTGCAAAGCAGACATTGATGCCATTGT
>ERZ1024378.37-NODE-37-length-23760-cov-7.925163_pt1 | contig 23760 bp, 44 predicted proteins | sample MGYA00520787_ERZ1024378 | MGnify/ENA primary metagenome ERZ1024378 (study PRJEB33242, sample SAMEA3444269) | Homo sapiens | biome: Host associated; feature: Gastrointestinal tract; material: Stool | place: Uganda | collected 2011-01-01 ... | reverse complement strand
TAGAAACAGCACAGGATATCATTGATCATATTCTTGACTATGCAGTAGAAAAAGGCATGATTTCAGATTCTGTGACTGAAAAAGATTTATTTGATATATATTAAGGTTAAATTAAAAATTCGGGATATGGAAAGTAAAACTTACGTGTTCAATCCAGAGAGCGGCACAAGCGGTACAGGCTCTAATGGAATCTTGGCTATGCTTCCTGCACTCATGCAGAGACAGGGGGTTGACCCAGGTCTGATTGCACTCTTGAACAACCGTGGAAACGGAAATGGTTGGGGTGAAGACATCTTTGCAATCCTTCTGTTGTTCATCCTTATGGGCAATAATGGCATGGGGTTCTTCGGAGGTAATCGCTGCATGGGTTCTAACGGACAGGGCGGTGTTGCACCAATGCTTAACAATGATGCCAATACTGCCGTTATCATGCAGGCGGTTCAGCGCAATGGCTTTGATGTTCAGAGCTTGGCTACAGCCCTCAACACATCAAGTGATGCAGTCATGGCTGCAATCAATGGCTTAGGTCAGCAGATTTGCAACCTCGGTAATCAGATGGGCATGAATGCTAATCAGATTTTGACAGCTATCATGCAGGGCAACAACGCTATCGCAACTCAGTTGGCAGAATGCTGCTGCAAGACCAATAACGCCATAACTGCAATGGATGGCAACATCAAGTTGTCTATCTGTCAGCAGACTCATGCCATCAATGATACGGCAAACGCAAATGCTTTGATGCTCCGTGACAAGGCAGATGCCAACAATCAGTCAGTCTTGGCTAAGTTGGATCAGATGCAGACACAGGCAATGCAGGATAAGCTCGATGCTTTGAGAGAGAAGAACAGTGCTCTGCTTGCTCAGATTTCCAACGAGCATCAGACACAGGCTTTGCAGGCTTATCAGGCGCAGGTTATCACACCAGTAAATGCAGCTTTGGCTTCACTGCAGGCAGAGGTGGCTGGCATCAAGTGCAAGTTGCCTAATACCATCAGCGTTCAGTACCCTCAGTACGGAGTATTCAACAAGGACGTTTACACTGCTGCTGCCATGGGAGCTTATGCTGGTGATGTAGCGGCTTCTCGTTCAACAGTAGGATGCGGTTGTTAGGAAAGGAGGTAACTATGTTCCCTTTATATCCATTCAATCCATTTATTCCAATCGGTCAGAGAAACCAAATCAGGCGTATTGATGTAGGCGGTATCTATGAGTTAAAGACGAATGCCCAGCAGGTCACAGATGCAAGTGTTGATTATGGTATCAATCCTTGCTACTACAAAGCTTTGCCTTGCGAGTGTATCGTACTCTTGAAGATTCATCAAGGGGTTGCCGCAGAAAGTGCAGCACTTCCTGTCACAATAGTAACTCCAAATAGTGGTTCGACTACTGTTAATGGAACTGCCAACACTAACGGAACAGCTTCCGGCACAACAAAGGTGCCAGTCGTTGATCATGTAGGTAAGGCTGTGACGGGAGCGAATGTTTCGGAAACTACGGAGGCTTTGGCATACATCAATAAGAAGAGCGGTATTATCCGACTGCTTGGGTTTCAGCAGCCTACAGGCGGCTAACAGAGTATTAACTATGGGACAGATTGCAAAGTCTGTCCCACTAAAAGAGAAAGAAAATGTTTCAAGGACTAAGACAGTCTTCTCTCTTCTACATCTTAGACAAGGGAGGAGAAAAGCCGACTCTAAGAATCGGTCAAGTAATATCGGTCAGCAATCCTCAGCAGAAATATCCTAACTATATGCCAGGACAGACTCCGACATTGGAGACGACCGTTGATGTTAAGGTGCAAGTAGAAGACCAACAGGTCAATTTCGAAAAGCTGCCATCTACGGCACAGATAGTAAACTTCGGTAATGAGGGTGTTGTTGTCAGTGACAGCAGAGAAGCTATGTGCGCTGAGATAGATGCTATGTTGCGACATTCCAAGGGAGTTGTGGAAAGTGTAGATTACCACAATGGGGTTATAAGCTCCTGCGAGGAAATGCTCACTATAATCAACCCACAGATTGCCAAGGAGAAGCAGCAGGAACAGGACATCAATAACCTCAAGTCAGAGGTTAGCGGCATGAAGGGCACGCTTTCCAATATTGAATCCATGCTGTCTAAAGCTTTGAGCGGTAACAATTTTAAAAAGTAATTGCTATGGGATATATGGTAGAAATTACGGAAAACAAGTTCGATGAGCTTGTTGACAACTGCGAGGAAATGGTTCGAGCAGGTGGCAAGATTATGAAGTGCTTGGATAGTTTGAAGCGCGAGCGTATGGGAAACCGTATGCCGATGCCAGACTATCGTGACAAGTGGGACGATGATGATTGGCGCGACGAAGACCGTTATGGAGAGCGACGCTACTATGGTCGCCGTGGCGGTGGACGTTACTAAAGTTTAATTCGGTGGTGGGGATTTTTCCCTGCCACCCTTAAAAGAAAGATCTATGGGAAAATGTAGAATGCCTTTGGATGCTTACGATATGAAGCCAGAAGGAATGATAGCATATCTGAGATATAATGGCTGGCACTTCAACAAGAAATGTTGCGAATGGGCAGTCAGTCAGATGAGAAAATACAACCCTGTCACCAAAAAGGATGAGGAGGTTGAGTATATGGATAAGGATAAGGTTGAATCCATCCTTACCAAGCAGGGAGTGACGCTTGAAAATAATGTAGGCTATGATCATGTCTATGTGGCAAACATGGTTAAGGCTGATTTCTATAAGTCTTCCATCGAGGACGAAGCACACATGGCTTTGTTCGTGAAAGATATGGTTGATGATGCCGATCAGAAGGATGGCTTCATCTTTAACAGATTCTATGCCGACTGTAACCATAATGGTATCGGCATTCCATGGGATGATATTTTATGATAAGTCAAGAGATATATCTAGAGAAGTATGATTGGAAAGTTCTTGTGTTTTACGGTTTGGAATCATCAGATACCGATGAGGTATGCAACTCCCTTGTGCAGATAGGCTGCACAGAAAAGGCAGTCGAAAGCGCAAGGGAGCATTGCCTACGGGGAATGCCGAACACAGGTCTAACCTACTCCAATCTTGCAGGTAGGAGAAGCGTGGTTGCTGTCAGCAGGACTACATCGGAATATGAGTTCGTGAATACTGTCACACACGAAATGTTCCATGTTGTCACTCATATCTGTGAATCACTAGGTATTGACTTGAAAGACGAAGAGCCTTGCTATATGATGGGATGGCTCTGCCAGGCAGTTAGTAGGATATTCATTTAAAACTTAAAATATGACGGACATTAAATTAATGGTGGATGCTGCAAGACAGCTAAACCAAACTTGGAAAATGAGTAGTAATGGTTTGGAAACGGCTAACGTTCCAAATGACGTGTATAATGCATTATGTGAAGTGGATGAAGCTGTAACTAATCTGATTGATAAGATTGGTGAAGCTACAAAAATAATTACATTAAGCAGTATATATAAGAACGCTTAACTTACTGATACTCAAGGAGTTAAATTTAGTATTTTTAACTAAAATAAAGTGTGGTATATTTGCATATATCACACTTTTTTTGTATCTTTGCATATAGAAATAGTGGTTTTGATTAACCACAGATTATATTGAACCAATTAAAATTTTATAAAGATGGAAGAAATTAAGGAAATTAAAAAGAATTATGAAATGGGATTCATTTCTGCACAAGTATTTCTCTTTGAATATACAGATGCCCTTACTAAACTGGGAGCGCAGGGTGAATTAGTTGATGCAATGAATACAGTATTAGCTCCGCTTGCGGATTTCATAGTGAAGGACATCTTGAATGCCAAAGATGATGAAAAGAAACAGATTAAGGACTTCTTTAATTTTAAGTAGATATGACAACACTTACTTTTCAAGAAAGTCGAGTATTAAAGGAGATAAAGCAATATGCTCTCGATGGAGAACTTTTTTCATTCGAAGACTTAGTCCTTTATAGTGACTACACAGATTTCCAGTTGGAAAGAATCTTAAAATCTCTTAATGACAAGGGATTTATTGAGTACTCTAAAGAAAATAAGTATGGCATAATCAAGGAGGTATGATATGGTAACTATTATATTAACAAATGTAATAATTGTATTATCAATAGTTTTGGTGGCATATGCTGCTATAAAATATTAATAACAAAGCCCTACGCAGCACGGTTAAGCGATAGATATGAAAGCAATTAAAGTAGCAATACTCTTTGAAATGATGAAGAGACTTATGATTCAGTACTCATTCGATGAGTTACAGGGTACTACTTTCAGAAGTCATTTTGGTGCAGTTGGCCTTGGTGATACGCAGGAGAGAAACGGTTTCTTCTTGGCAGCATACATAACAGATAATTCTGTAATACAGGATGGCTTTATGAAGGGAGTAAGAACATACCTTGATGATGCAGTTGTATATAAATACGATTCTCCTTACCAAGATAAGGATGTTCTGGAGAAAGAATTAATGTACATAATTGAGATTAAAAATGAAGACTAGCAGTTTATATGTTACCCGCGACGATGAAATGTATGACACAAAGAGCGGGTTTGAGACTTACGAGGAGGCCAATGCCTATCGTGAGGAGTGTCAGAGAAGTTGGATCAATCATGCCGACTATGTTTTTCTTATAACAAGAGACTCTGCCGGGAATTTTGTCAAAGAGACAAACTTGACAAAAGCAACAAAGGTAGAGAGAATCAAGCTTCTTGAAGAAGCAGGTATTCCATTGAAATAATTTGTAACCAATTAAAATATTAAAGATTATGACAACAGCAACAATTTTGAGTAAAGCTGCCGAGGATATGGTAGCAGTTCCTTCTTCAGTTAATGAAGACAAGTTCTTTGATTTCGAGAAAGCCAAGACTCAGGCTATCACTCTCGAACAGTTGAGTCGTACACACCGCGAGGATGATGTTTACGGAAATCCACTCCGTGGCATCTATCACTTTGACCTTTTCAATAAGGTCATTGATGAGTGTACTGAACTCGGCTATAATGTGGAGGTTTACGATATGTTTGCAGCACAGAACAGAGACCGTCAGTCACCTGGAGTAGTTCGTCTTCCACAAGTAGAGGCAGTAAAAGGTCAGCATGCAGTAGAGGCGCATATCCTCCGCCGAGTATATGCCAACATACGCATCACCGATTTTGATGACGCTGAAACTACGACTAATGTGGCAGTAGCCTTCCATCAGAAGGGAATTCAGATTGGTTTCGGTCCGAACGTGATTATTTGCCACAATCAATGTATGCTGTCTCCGGAACTCTATATGTCCAGCTATTCTGAGAAGGGCAAGAAGGGTTCTGGTATGGACGTGGCAGCAATGCTTGATACATTGAAGTCATGGCTTGTTGATGCCCGACACATCATTGAGACTGATCGTGAGCGTATTGCCAGGATGAAGGAGACACGCATTACTGCAGAACAGATGTTCTTGCTCATTGGTCTAATGACTGCTACGCGAGTAAAGGCGGACACATCCCGAAAATCCATCCGTGAGAATATTACCTATCCTCTCAATCAGTCACAGATTACACTCTTCACAGAGGATATGCTGGAGGCCTATCACAACAAGGAGTTTGTGACTGCCTGGGATATGTATAATTCTGCTACTAATTTGTATAAGGCGAACAAAATGGATATTCCTGCACTTCTGCCTCAGAATCGTGCAATGGTAAACTTCATGAAAGCTAATGGTCTGATTATCTAAGAGCGCCTATGAAATACAGAATCATCTTCTATACCTTTGAATATGAAGGTGTAAATGCGTGCCTTGACAAATCTGAGGAGAAATCAAGGTATGCTTGCAGAAAATATCTGCATGAAAATGGATGGAATTATAGCAAAGGAAGATGGAGACATCCGCAAGGTTCATTTGCAGCTATAGTTCAAATGTAAATATCGTACAAATGAGTTGCTCCTAATAATTTATTGGAGCAGCTCATAAAGTACGTAATCCAATACTTTTCTATTTGCAGCGTCTATATTGGCAACACTCTTGTCAATATAGATAGCTGTTGTCCTGTTTCCATGGGAATGTCCCAATGCCTCGGCAATGATTTCTTCGGGTATTCCTATGGAGAAGGCTATTGTTGCCCACGTATGTCTGGCCCAATACAGAGAGATATGTGCAAACAGAGGATTATGCTTAGTATGATATTCTTTCAGAAAATCGTGAGCTTTCTTTTTCTCGTTCTTTTCCTTTGAAACAGGTCCTATTGCTTTCAGCCCCTTGTTTGCCTTGCACACAAATTGCTTGTAGTTCCTCATGTTTTCTGAGAAGTTCACCAGCTTTGTCTTTCCTCTATATCTATTTATTATTTGTATGGCTTCCGGTTCCAGTCTGATGCTATATAGTCTTCCCGTCTTCTTTCGTCTATACAGTAATCTTCCATCTACAACATTCTCATCCGTGCAATTAAGAATGTCGGCAGGATTTATCCCGATCAAGAAGAATGTAAGCTTGAAATAATCCAGGTACTTCTGCTGCCATGGCTGAACGTTATAATTAAATAAGGTACGTAGTTCATCAATAGAAAGAGAACGCTTTTCCGTCTGTTCTGGATTTATATCGAATGTTCTCATCGGATAATGGTTGGTTACCTCGTTATCGATAGCGTCGTTAAAGACAGCACGTATGTTTCTGAAATGTATGTTTCTTGAATTCTTCTTTAAACCCTGCCTTATCAATTCGGCATCCAATCTCTTTAGCCAATCTTTTGAAATATCTTCAAAAGCATATGTATCTACCTTGCTATCAAAATCGCGCATTTTCTTTAAGGTGGTTTCATAAATTTCTCTGGTTCTCTGTGCTGAGCGACTATTCATGTATTCAATATACCTATTTATAAATAAGTCTTTCTTCTTAACATCAGGATCGAGATATTCTACAACCTTATTCTTTATCTGTGTCGATGTCTGCTTTGTTAGCTCTCCTTTCGTCTGTAGCTCCAATATGGCATTCTCAATCTCTATCAGTTTATTTCTGATATAGTTTTCCAATCGCTGTTTGTTAGGAGCATCGATTATTCTTTGCCTTTTAGCGTCCCATTGTTCTTTTTTCAATTTGACACCAAGAGGAATATAAGCTGCCTGTCGCTTCTTCGTGATTGCAACTTTGAGTGGTGCAGGCTCTCCGTCCTTTACTGCTCTTGTATCTAAATATAGTTTCGTTGTTATCATTTGCAAGCTATTTGCAAGCAGAATTGTGCAAGAATGTGCAAAAATGTGCAAGAATGTGCAGGATTCTACTTAGTCGGATAAATTATAATAATGTGGAAACGTTTGATTTTCAGTGATTTTAGCGGAAAGAGGGGGATTCGAACCCCCGATTCCCTTTAGGGGAATACACGCTTTCCAGATGTGAAGCTTTTTGATATAACTATCTGAGCCACAATTAATTACAGAAACTCAATTTTAAACTTGCAAGCTATTTGCAAGCGTACCGTTTTTGCAAACCGTACAATATGCGGAAATATTAAATATATTTAAATATATCCACATATATTTTGATATATTATTTTTTTCATCTATCTTTGCATTTGAATTTATAACTTAGTGCAAAGATATAAAGAAATATCTTATTATAGCACGCATTTAAACTATTTAACATGATAACATCAGTTCAGCCAAACATAAGCCCAGCTGCTCGATATACTATATCAGAGACATGTAAATTACTGGGCATACATAGAAATACCCTCCGGTCATACGTGAACTCAGGGTATATAAAGACCATGCAAAAAGTTCATGGGAAACGCTTCAAGGGTTCGGAGATTCTTCGGTTCTGGAATACCTTTGTATGAACATTGGACCAGTCCCAAGTAATAACCATTCACATGATACACCATATTTTTCTGCGAGATAAGCAAGGTACTCAACACGGAAAGTACGCTTATCTCTGTTATGTTTTAGGGTATTCATGTTTCCGTAGTTCAATCCGAACTCTTTTGTAAATGTCTGCAATCCTTTTATCCTTCTTTGGTCTTTAAGGACGTCAAGTGCCTTGAAGAATCTGTCACTTATATCCAGGGCACGATCAGGAATATTCAGTTTCATTTCAATGCCAATTTTTCAAGTAAGTCCATCAGACGTGAATTAATCTCGTCCTGCCTCTCTACATGCTTTGCTATTGCCTCGGTCTGCTTTTTGATAATCTCAATCAAATCAGTATCACTTTGTATGCCGTTATTCTGATTGCCAGAACCATTGTTTACGTTGTTCTCCGCGTTAACGAATTGTGACGGCTCTACCTCGAAAGTCTTGACATCTTCCTCACCGAATGCGTCATATAGTTTCTGAAATTGCATCGGAGTAGGATCTATGCCCTCCGATTCATACCTCGAAATATTGGATTGAGAAATTCCCATAATCTCTGCCAGCTTAGACTGAAAAAGTCCGTGAGCTCTTCTAAATTCTTTATATTTGAACATATCTATATAAATTTGTTAATTTTGACTAAATATTTTCGATATATTTGCATATATCAGAATATATTTGTATCTTTGCATAAAGATATAAAACATAATGCAAAGATAATGGAAAATATTCAAACATCAAACACTTTTGAGGAAAAATCTCAAAAAATGACCTTAAAAGGTTATTATCAGGGATTGCCTATGAGAAGTGCTCCACGGTACGACTTCATTACGGAAGTCGCTAAACGCTGCAAGGTTACCGAGCAGACAGTTAGAAATTGGGTTCTATATGGTATGAAGCCACAGCAGCATATTCATGTAGAAGTATTGTGTAAGCTAACAGGCATTAGCGAGGAGGACTTATGGAAGGATTAGAGTTCTATATGTTCGAGGATGAGCTATGGTGTAAGACGTCAGACGGAAAGAATTTCATCGTTGATGAGTCTCATACAGATTTGGTGAAATACATTTTGGAAAAGGTTCGTTCTTGTTACCCTGAAGCATACAAAGCGTTGGAGAAGATTTACGCTAAGAGCGCACTTAATGAAAGCTACTACCAGTATCTTATGATGCGTCGGTTTTGTAAATGCAATTTTTGCCGACTTGACACAACGGCTTTTGATGTTGTCGATGTTGACAAAGACGGGAAATTTAACTTTGAAAAAGTTGAATGCCCTATGCGTGGCGAATGTCCTTATGAAGGTGTAGTATGTATGCCAAGGTTCAATTCCAACCTTTCAACTGCGGAATTGCGTGTAATGAAACTGCTTTACCAGGGACGCAGTGAAGAGGAAGCAGCAGCTGAACTATTCAACTCTCCGAACACAATACACCAGCACGTCAAGTCTGTGTATATAAAATTAGGAATACATAAGCTCTCTGAGTTTATTACCTATGCGAATAAAAACAATTTGTTCAACAATTAAAATATTAAATTATGCCAATCATTAGAAAGAATGACGTTGTTTCAGAACGTCCTGTGATTATTGTTCTTTATGGTACCCCAGGTACAGGTAAGACCTCTTTGGCTACTACAGCCGATAGTCCATTACTCATCGATACGGACCGAGGTTTCGACCGTGCAGTTCAGCGTCCAGATATTGTTGTTACTGCATCACGTTGGGAAGACATCTACAATGCTGAGGTTATCGGTTCTTATGTTGTTGAGGATGGCAAACAGGTTTGGAAACCAGGATTGATCAGTGAGTGTAAGACCATCGTGGTAGATACTGCCAAGGCCATGCTTGATGATTATCTTAATGCTTTCGCTATTCAGCAGGACCCTAAGCTGGCAACCAACTCGCTTAAACGATATGGTGTCATGGGTGAGTCATTCAAGCAGTTTGTTGGTCTTCTCCGTTCAAACAACTCTGACATCATATTCATCTGCCATGACAAGGAGACGCAGGAGGGAGATTATATCAAGCATTCGCCAGACTGCACAGGACAGAGTAAGGATTTGCTCATCCGTATTGCAGACCAGGTAGGTTACATCTGTAAGGAGAACGGCAATCGCGTCATCAAGTTCGAGCCACAGGACAATCGTGTTGGTAAGAATGTTGCAGACCTGCAGGACACTTGGATTCCAGCTTACGGAACAGAAGAGTTTGACACTTGCATGGCAGACATCATCAAGAAGGTGAAGAAAGCCATCGTGAATAAGTCAGATGCTCAAGCTAAGGCACAGGAAGCCGTTGATGATGCTCGCAAGAAGCTTGCAGCCGTGGAGACTGTAGATGATGCAAATGCACTCATTGAGGTTGCACACGGATTGAACAAGATTCATCAGAAGGCTTTCATGAACCAGATGATCAAGGAACTTGCTGTCAAAGGCATTGACTTTGACAAGAAGAGCAAGAAGTTCGTTAAGCACGAGGATGCAGCATGATGAAGCCTTTGATTAGAGTTACCCAGTTAGAGAGCTTTAGACGGTATATGTCTGGCGAATATGCCTATGTTACAGAGCAGGACGTTATAGACAATATCACCAAAAAGTTCGAGGGTAATGATTACACAAGAATAGGAACTGCCTTTCACTCCATAGTGGAGACTGGAAGTCCCCATTGCTTCAAGGAGCCGGAAGGTGTTCGTCATTTCACATATTATAATAAAGATAAGACTGAACCCGTTCCGAAAGGAAGAAGATTCGTCTTTGATGAAGGTGAGGCGATTCTTGATATTCCCCAATGTAAAGTAGCATTAAAATACAGGAATGAGCACCTTGGCGCTTTTCATGAGGTTCGTGAATATAAGGATTTCGGAGATGCCGTTATCACGGGATGTGCCGATATGATTGATGGCTTAGAGATAAGAGATATAAAGACTAAGTATGGACTAATATCAGACAAAGACTATATAGATAGTTGCCAATGGCAGTTTTACCTAGAGCTGTTTGAAGCAGATGTGTTCCATTTTGACTTGTTTGTCTTTGAGGGCTACAATAAGGATAAGCACAAGGGAGACGTGAGAGGTCTAAAGCTTACTCCTTATGAGCCAGCAATCACTTGTTACAGATACCCGGGGATGGAAGACAAAAATCATGTTTTAGTACATGACTTCCTCAAATGGGCAGAAATGAGAGAATTATTACCATATTTACCATTAACAGAATCAGATGGCTAATACAATGACAGGAAGGGTATTGCTCATCGGCAATGTCGAGGAAATACCCAGCAAGAGCGGTGGAGAGCCGTTCAGAAAGAGAGTTGTGGTTCTTAACTGTACGCACTCGAACTTCGGAGAGATGTATGAGAACTACCCAAGTTTTGAGTTCAGCGGAAAGCATGTAGATGATCCTGCAGGCTTTGCAGTTGGCGAGATTGTTACCATATCTTTTGCTCTTCAAGGTACCAAGTATCAGAAGAGTGCAAATGACCCGGTAAAGTATTTCAATACCATTTCGGGTTACAAGATAGAAAAGTATCAGAGAGGTGGCCAGACGCAGCAACAAGCTCCACAGCCGCAGCAGCAAGGAGCTCAGTCACCGGCATCGCAGCCTGGCAAAGATGATGACTTGCCATTCTAATTATGATTTTCAATCTCAACAATGACAAGGACAGGGCAGACTATAAGGACTATTGCAATGGTCTTTACATGGATGCCTTGAAAAGTGGAAAGGGTTTTATCGTGGAGGTGAAGAAAAAGCACCGTCCACGTTCCCTTGCCCAAAACAGCTATCTGCACGTTTGCCTTCAGTATTTCGCATCAGAGTTCGGCTACGATGAAGAATATGTGAAGTATAACATTTTCAAGCAGATAGTAAATAGAGAAATCTTTGCGAAGCAGAGAACAAATAGAAGAGGACAGCCTGTAACCTATTGGAGAAGCACGGCTGACCTTGACACAAAAGAATTAACAGACGCTATAGAGAAGTTTCGGAACTATTCAAGTATGGTTGCAGGATTGTATATACCCGAACCTAACGAGGAAGCAGCCTTGCTTGAAGCTCAGAAACAGATAGCATTATATGAAAAGTATTTATAATTATGAAATCAGATTTGAAAAATTATGTTCCAGAGAACATTGAGTTTGTATTGGAGGACGGTGTAAAAGACATGTTCCCAATGGAGTTGGACTTCCTTGCTTTGACTGAGGAGAACCTTTGCGGAGAGAAGCCTTTGAAGAATAAGGCAGACATCCTTAAGTTTGTCGGAAAGCACTTCACGGCGACCTTCCCTGACAATGAGTTGGTTACACGTTTCCTCGATGAGTTCGAGAAGAAGAACATCAGAGAGGAGTATTGCACACTCGAAGAGAACGTGGTGCCAGTTCGCAAGTTGGAGTTGGAGGAGGCTTTGGAAAAAGCCAAGAAGATGAAGAATGACGCAGAAAAAGCTTATGCTTCTGTCCTTATGGAAGTAGCTAAGTATGCAGCAGAAGTACGTCAGGGAACTGTTGATATGCGCCTTAAGGCGAAGAACGTGTTCTGTATTGCATTGGCAGGTTACTATCTCGTATATAATTGGGATGCAAATACCGAGAAGTTCTTACTCGCAAAGGCTTACGCTATCCCAGACCGTTCTGAGATTTGGGCTAACGAGGTCAAGAATCGCGAGAGAATGAAGGAAGTCTTCGGGTTGGATTTCCCGGAAGAAGAGCAGCCAAAAGAAGAAGCTCCGTCAGAGCAGTCTTCAGATGATGACGATGACGATTTACCATTCGGCGAGTAATGAAGTACACGCTTAGAAATTATCAAAAGCAAGCTAGTGATGCAGCCGTAAGGCTGTTCACTAGCAAGGCTGACAAGAATGGACTGATTATCTTGCCTACGGGCGCAGGAAAGAGTTTGGTGATTGCTGATATTGCTTCTCGCTTGGAAGGTCCACTCTTAGTCTTTCAGCCAAGTAAAGAAATATTGCAACAGAACTTCGCCAAGCTACAGAGCTATGGAATATTCGATTGCGGTTGCTATAGTGCTTCCGTGGGATGCAAGGATATAAACAGAATAACCTTTGCTACTATCGGAAGTGTCATGAACCATATGTCAGACTTCGATTGTTTCAAGAATATCATCATCGATGAATGTCATTATGTAAACTCTAAAGCTGGGCAGTACAAGCAGTTCATAGAAGCGAAGAACAGACAGGTTGTTGGATTAACAGCCACGCCATACCGTCTTGATCGTGCCGAAGGAGGTTCCATATTGAAGTTCCTCACGAGAGTAAGACCTAGAATATTTTCAAAGGTCATCTATTGTTGTCAGATTGGAGAGCTGCTTTCCAAAGGTTATCTCGCAGACTTGCATTATTATGATTTGACAGAATTGGATTTAAGAAGAGTCAGAAGCAATTCCACCGGTGCAGATTATGATGAAAGAAGTCTCCTCGCAGAGTATGAGCGTTGCGGATTCTATGATAAGCTATCAAATACAGTAGTCAAGGTTCTGCAGCCTAAAAGCGGCATACCAAGAAAGGGAGTACTTGTATTTACCGCTTTCACAAAGGAGGCCAGGCAGTTGGTTGATAAGCTTCAATCCATCGGAGTCAATTCGGCTATCGTAACAGGAGAAACACCGAAAAAGGAGCGTGAAGCCATTCTTGAAGGATTCAAGAGGAGAGAGATAAAGGTGGTTGCCAATGTTGGTGTATTGACTACGGGATTCGATTATCCAGCCTTAGACACCGTTGTTTTGGCACGCCCGACAAAATCTCTTGGACTCTACTATCAGATGGTAGGCCGTGCAATCAGACCCTTTGACGGCAAAGAAGGGTGGATAGTTGACTTGTCGGGTAATTATAGTAGGTTTGGAAATGTCGCAGACCTCTTTATTAGCAGACCTCCAGGAACCACGAAATGGGCGGTGTATTCCAGAGGAACACAATTAACTAATGTTGTATTAAAATAAAAAAAAAGATATGTTTCCATTTTATAAGAAAAAGAAGAAATCTCCTTCTGCTCCCAAAAAGAGAAAGAAGAGTAAGCCTGATTTAGTCAAGAGACTAGACAAGGTATTTGCGTTGTATATACGTCTGAGAGACTGCATGCCAAGCGGCATGGGACAATGTATCAGCTGCGGAAAGATAAAGCCGTACAGAGAGCTTGATTGCGGTCATTTCTTCGGACGTTCCAACATGGCTACCCGATTTGATGAAGATAACTGCAATGCAGAATGTATCGGGTGTAACAGAGTGAAGTCAGACCATCTTATATACTACCAGGAGAATCTGATTAAGAAGATTGGTGTTGCCCGATTTTCCACTCTGCGAGAGCGTGCTCATTCCACAAAAAAATGGGATGACGAAGAGTTGGAGAAAATGATCAAGTATTACACGAATGAAGTAAAGAGATTGAGTCATGAAAAAGGTATTTCTGTTAATCTGTAAAAAATATAAGTCCCCAGTGTTTCACAACACCGAGGACTTGAACCAATTAAAATCCTATAAAGATTACACTTTAAAGGGATTTGTTTGCAAAGATAATAAATTATTTTTAAATTGCCAAACAAACCTCATAAAAAAAAGCCCGCTCACCAGCAGGCTAAAGAGAAACCCATATAACATTCTTTTTACAGATGTTATGGAAAAAACATATTGCAAAGGTACTAAAAAATATTGATATAACCAAATATATATTCAGATATATTTTAGTATTTTTGAATATTTAACTTAATTCTTTTGCATATATCAAATTTAATTAGTACTTTTGTATTAAAGAGAAATCGTTATAGTAATTATTAAAATATTATACAATATGGAAGAGACAGATTTTCTTAGAGATTTTGAAGGTATCAAGGACTACAGAATGTTCTTGGTAGGATTAGACAAACAGTTTAAGACTGCATGTATACGGTATCGAGAGTTTAAGATTTTAGAGAGAATGGCTTCTATCGCTTTAAAGATTAGCCCTTCTATCCATAATTTTATCTCAAAGCAGCAGGGAGTTGTTTACAGTAAGTTACAGAACGAAGTTGACACCTTGTCTAATAATATCAAGAGAGGTAAGATTTGCTTCATTAAGAACGAGGACTTGAACCAATTATGAAAATAGTCGATTACTCTAAGCTATTGAAATCCTTTTGGGAAAAGAGATTAGTTTGCACGCTGACAAGTTGCGAGGCAGATATGTATTATTATTTGCTGAAACAATGCGACTTGGGTAACTGGGCAAACCCATTCAAATTGCCGACGAAGAAGTGCGAGATAGAACTCGACTTCACCAGGAAAACAATTAGTAGTGTTAGAAACTCTTTGCAGCAGAAAGGATTCATTAATTTTAAGCCAAGCAAGGTGCGTGGTGAAGTTGCTGAGTATGAGATTATTGGACTAAATGCGTTTATTACAGAAACGCAAAGTGAAACGCAAATGGGTACGCAAAGTGAAACACAAATGGGTACGCAAAGTGAAACGCAAAAAGAAAAAACAAAAGAAAATTCCCCCCATACCCCCATAAAAGAAAATAAAAAAGAAAATCTAAAAGAGACTGCTGACGCAGTAGAGAAAGCCGAGCTTTCTCTCTTCACGTCAATCTCAGAAAGACGAACTGAATTTACAGAAAGACTCAAACCCTATGTTTCAAAATACGGGCAAAAGTTAATAGATGATTTCGCTGCTTATTGGACTGGGGCTGGCAAAGACGATACTCGTATGAGATTCGAGAAAGAGAATAAGTTTAGTTTGGCGGGGCGGCTTGCCACTTGGAGCAAGAACGAATTGCGTTTCAAGGGGAACACAGTTCTATCCGTAGAGCAAAAAGAAAGGCAATATGAGATAGATTGGCAACGTGTTATTAGATGGTTCAATAAACTTGGCTTGGTAGAGGTAAAATGTTTGACCGATAAACGTAAATTAGCCTACATTTCGATGTACGAGGCTCACGGAAAAGAAGGGTTAGTTGCGTTTTCTGATAACGTAAAATCCTCTGATTACCTGCTTGGCAAAACAGGAAGAGGCCCGAAGAGGGACTTCGATTACGTATTCGAAGAAAAGAACTTCGTGAAAATCATCGAAGGTAGTTTTGAAAACTTTAAAAGCGCAAAAGAAAATGAAAAGGACATTAGAACAGGATGGAAAGCTCCAGACCACAAAGACACATCAGCGTATCGGTCGGGGTTTGGAGTTGCCGTTGGAAAATAGAGAAGCCAAGAACTTTCTTTACTATGCCTACAAACGAGAGGTAGAGAAAAGAAAAAGAACGTTCGTCTTCACTGACGAGCTAAAGGAAGCAATATCGAAAGTCGGGGATTTTCTTACTACAGAGACCAACTTTTACGGGCTGTTTATGCCCGGCAGCATTGGAAACGGCAAGACTACGATGTTAAAGTCTATTCGAGATTTGCTAGTTTATCTTGTGGACTCAAACAAGATTAGCTATTGCGAGGGTGACAAATATCCGCGTTTCGTCAAGGCTAGAGATATGGCTTACATGATTCACGAAGACAGAAACGAGTTCAGAGCAATCATGAACGCCAAGTTTCTCTTAATTGATGATTTGGGTGCCGAGCCAACGGAGATTGTCGCTTACGGAATGCACTACAAGCCGTTTGACGAGTTGTTGGACTATCGTTACGAGCAGATACTGCCCACGATTATCAGCTCAAACCTAACGGCCATTGACATCGGACAGAAGTACGATGACCCAAGAATTGTAGATAGAATGCACGAAATGTTTGACATTTTAAGTTTTGAGGAGGTATCTTTCAGATGAGTTTGACACAATCACCATACCAGAAACAGGAGTTAGTAAATGATCCTATGGCAGAGCAGTATGTTATCGGTAGCCTTCTCATCGACCCGACTGCATATACCATAGTGAGCCAGTACTTAGATGAAGAATGCTTTTATGGACCTATATTCAGGGACGTATGGAAAGCCGTTGACAATATCGGAAAGCGTGGAATGCCAATAGACCTCATATCCGTGACGTCCGAACTGAATAAGCAGAAGTCAAATGTCACTGCATTAGACTTAATGAACATTTCTGCGCAAATTGCATCATCAGCCCATGTAGAGTTTCATGCCATAAGATTGCAGGATCTCGGTAGAAGAAGAAAGCTATGGGTAGTTGGCCAGCAGCTTTCAAAGGTTGGATTATCAGAAGACGTACTGACTTCTGATGCACATCAAGAAGCTATTGAGAGTATCGGAGGAGTATTTGAGAAAGCAGATGGAGTTTCCACACTGACTGACGCTATGAATAGCCTTAACGAGATAATGATTAAGAATGCCACCGTTGGAGGTGTTACGACAGGTACCAAGACAGGAATGGAAAGATTCGATGAAAAGGGAGGACTACAGAAGTCTGACTTGATTATTGTTGCCGGCGAAACTTCTCAGGGCAAGACGAGCCTCGCACTTTGTATGACAAGACACGCAATCGAGGACGGAGCAAAGGTTGCTTTCTATTCTATGGAAATGACGAAGGAGCAGCTTACTGCACGTCTGCTTTCTGCAAAAACTAACATTCCAGCAAACAATATCCTCTATTCGGGCAGTCTTGCTCCGAGTGAAATTAGGATAATAGACGAGGCCAGAGGTAAGCTTCCTGGAGAGAATTTATTTTTTGATGACAAAAGTACGTCTAATATAGACTCTCTCCTTCTTTCCATCCGAATGCTTAAGATGCAGAAGGACATAGACGGAGCCGTAGTTGACTACCTGCAGATTCTTAATGTGAACTCAAGAAGCACAAGTTTCAGCAGAGAGCAGGCAATGGGTGATGCCGCACGAAGATTTAAGAACCTTGCAAAGGAACTGAACATATGGATCATCGCCCTAAGTCAGTTGTCTAGAGATAGTAACTGCCCGGAGCCGAACTTGAACCGACTGCGCGATAGTGGACAGATAGGAGAAGCTGCCGATGTCGTCATCCTAGTCTATCGAGCAGAGTATTACAACAGAGCGTACCCTGCCCCATTCGACAATAAGGATGACTACCCTACTGACGGAACGGCTATGATAGATGTTGCTAAGGGACGTAATATAGGTACGTTTAAATTCTTCATGGGATTCAATAAAAATACGACAAATTTTTTCAAGACGAATTTAATCAACGAGGATGTACAGGTACCTTTTGAAAAGCCAGAAGAAGCAGATGCACCATTCTGATAATCAGACAGTTACAAAGAAATATAATTTAGTATTTTTAACTAAAATAATCATTAGTATATTTGCATATATCAGAAAATTTTCGTACCTTTGCATATAGATAAAAGGTAGTACTTTTGACTATTCAGAGCCTACCTTATAAGTTGAACCAATTAAAATTATAAAGATTATGAAGAAGTTAGGATATATTGAAAATAGCAGTTTGACCTCCTCTAAAAAGGAACAGTTGCAGAAACATTTCAGAGAGTGTGCGGTCGTATGCCTTTCGACGGATAAAGTTTTCAGGGCTTTTGGAGAGATTGAGGAAAATCTTAGACCAGACCACAATTTGGGCAATTACAGAGATAATCCATATTTCGACATGCTTCGCAAGCAGTATATGCTGGTCAGATTCATAGAGGAAGAGTACTTCCGTATGTACGGGAACAGCTATTGTTCTTTCGAGACCGTGAAAGAATATCTCGATTCAATAGATGATTTGAGGACGCTCGATGAGCACAGTTGCCTCGAAGAAATCGACAAGATGATTTTAACCAGAATGTCGCTTCAGATTAGTAAAATATAAACCAATTAAAATTCATAGAAAGGGAATAATTATGAGAAATTCAAATTTCAATCTTATTAAATCATTGGGCTACGTGGTCGTAGTCGCCATTATGGCGGAATATTCAACACCACAAGAGTATTGGAAGAACGTCGAGGACGGTTGCTTGTACGGCCACGTTGGAGACAGCATGGAAGAGTATAAGCTCTTGATGAAGGAAGGCATTATGTAAAGGAGGAATGGGCATGAGTTTAATCGAAGAAATCAGAGCAGCTAGAGTTTCTCAACTCACAGAGGAACACAAGGAAAAGCTTCTTGCTTATATTAAGAAGAACTTGATGCAACATGATAACGTAGTAATCAGAGGCGCAGCGCACTTTTCACATGATTGGAAAATTCCAGACCCGGATAGCAAGGATTGGTGGAGAGACTGTTATGCTCCATACAAACTCCATCCGGCTATTACGGATTGGCTGAATAGACTTGGCTTTACGTGCAGCCGCTATTATAACAGAGGTGGTGTTGACCAGGGAATATGTGTAAGAATATAAACAAGTGTTGTGGCAACCTTGCATTGTTCCTTCATGAGGACATTTATGGATATTAATCTTACGATTTTTTCCGAGACCCTCATTGCATGGAGAATACTTGACAAGTGTATAAATTAAATGAGTTATGAACATAATAAGAGTGACAGGGAACACAAAGAACAGAATAGATGCTATCTTTACTGGCAACAAGTATCTGTTCTTCAGCCCGGACTTCGGGCTGGTTGCTATTGCAACGAGACTATCAATGGATGAGAACTACTCCTACTTTAATGTTGAGTTGACCGAGCAGATTAATCCTAAACTGATTAACAAGGTAATCGACAAGGAAGAGGCTTCAATGAAACGTATCTGTAAATTTGATTTCATCAATTTGGAGAAAATGCCACAGCATACTCTTCCATATGTGGTAGATATAATATTAGAGAGGAGATAGCTATGGTGGTAAATGAAATGGTTCAGTACAAGAGAACTGCTGATATGGAAGAACTCTATCTTATGCTCAATAATGATTCGGTCGCCTATGATCTTTGGCACGATTCTGCTGATAAGTATGCCCTGAAGATGGTAAACGGCGAGGCAGTAATGATGGAGAATGTCGCCCATGTGATGATTGCGAGAGTCATCCAATCTTGCGATAGATTGATAAACTGGCGCAGAAAGATGATTACTGATGCTCTAAATATAACCAAAGAGCAGAAAGAGATTGTTGCGTGGCAGTGGTTCTATAATAGTATGATGGATTCATATACTTATTATAAAGGTAGGCAAAAGTAAGGTTTAACATAACGGGTATTAAGGACACCCACAAGTTAGATACCTTATTCTTATCTGGCAGCCGGAAAGACGGCAGCCTACCTTCTAACAAAAATATACAATTATGAAGAATATTTATCATATACATCAGTCTTCCAATTCCTATTGGGATAGTCATTGGATTGACACAGATTATTATCTTTGCGAGAGCGAGGAAGAGTATCAGCAGAAATTGGCTGAATACACCGAGAAGCGTAAGCAGATTGAGAAGGATTTTAAAGAGAATCCAACAGAGCACAATAAGTATTGCGCATTGTTCTTACAGCTCAGCAAGGAGCAAAAGGTGCATGCCAGCGAATACTACTACGCACATGAATGGTGTGGCAAAGAGTTCGATGCTTTCGGTTTCTGCTGGAGTGAGAGGTTGGAGAGAAGCACGCATTACAAGTACTTCTTGAAGCCGGGGTCTGTAACTAATGAAAGCGTAAGTTCTGCCGTTGGCAGATTTACAGGATATGGAAGTTAAACTTAATAAGATTGGAGGTAAGTCATGTAGAATTAAGTAAAATCATCGTTAGTCATAGGTCGGGATTTAATAATAACATTTGATATATCATTTTTTGCGGCAGCTCGGAAAGACGGCACCCGACCTTAAAATTTAATCAGTATGGAAATAGAAGAATTAATAAAAATAGCAGAGTCTGATTCCTGGACTGTCACCGAAGAGGAATACACGAATGGGAAAGGATTGCTCTTTTCAAGATATTCACCTGCAGGTCAAGACTTTTCAATATCAACCGGACCATTTGAAAGTGCGGAAGAATTGATCAACAGCATTCACGAGCGTTACGTAGAATATGATGCTGACAGTGAAGCATATTTGTGGTTGGACAACGATGGACATGGAAAGAATGGAGCACCATACCACATGAGGGATGTACTGGAAGATATGGAGGCTTGCGAGAAGATGATTTACGACTTATTTATTTGTTATCGAGACGCTTATGAAAAGAAGTGAATTATTTATGGCTTGTGTCAACGAGTATAGTTACAGATGCAATTCCGATTGTGACAACTGTCAGCTATACCTTCGTTACTTAAAAGAAAAGGAGGATTAATCATGGATGAGAACAAAGATATCATCAATGTCAGAAAGCCTAGTATAGAAGCAGACTTTCCTATCGGGCAAAAGCTTTCTATCAATGGCATTAATTGTGTTGTGACGAAACGAAGATATTATTGCACAGACTGTATTGTAGGTATCCCACGCAGTCTCAACGATATTACTTGTAAAGACATGGCTTGTCTTGCAATTGAACGTAAAGACAGAACTAATGTTTATTTTAAAGAAATTTAATTATGACAGTATATCTAATTTATAAAGATGATGCCTGGCATACAAATGGAAGCGGCAAATTACTCAGAGTAGCCGATAGCCTTCAGAAATGCTACGCAACAGCCGAGGCAAACGGAGCTTCGGAAGAGCAACTTAGAGATTTGCGCAATATCGGGCAGAGCCAATGTAGTGGTAAAAACTATGAGTTTAATATTGAAACATGGGAGGTAACATAATATGAAATATGATGTTTGCGTTCAAGAGATTTTGAGCAAGACAATAACCGTAGAGGCAGATACAAACACGGATGCTTGCTCTATTATTAGAGAAAAGGTTAAGAATGGTGAGATTGTCCTTTCTGCCGACGATTACACCGGTTGTAGAATTATAACAGCACAGGAAGCGTATGGAAGTGAAGACAACGAAGACTGAGTTCAGAGAATTGCTTAGTGTTTTGGAGAAAGCAGCTGCTTTTATTAATGAAAAAGCCACAAGGTCTAGAGACTTAGATTTGGCGAGAAGATTAATAAGGGCAAAGGGCTTGCTGGCGAAAAGAAATGGCAGTCTTCAAGGAGAAAGCGGCGATAGTCATTAATGGCATCGTGTATGTAGCGGAACCAATGGATGATTGCGAGGATTGTGCGTTTTGTACGGGCTTGGCACAATGCAGCGTAGATTTCATTTGCATCTCTATGAGAGAAGCATTCCGTAAGGGTTTTAGAGACAAGCCTATAGGTTTCAAAAAATGGAAAGGTTATGAAAGGATCAGAAACATTCAAGAAGGTAATCAAGGCATATCTTGACAAGCGTGCAGCAGAGGATGAGTTGTTCGCGAAGGATTACGCCAAGCCTGGCAAGAATATCGATGATTGCTGCGACTTTATTATCTCAGAGGTCAAGAAATCCGGAAGACAGGGGTTTGACGATGATGAGATTTATGGAATTGCAATTCATTATTATAATGAAGAAGAAGTCTCATTCACTAAGAATCAGAATTGCACCATTGTTACAAATCTCTCAGACCAGACCAAGGAGAATCTGGAGAAGAAGGCTGAGGAGGAGTTCAAGCAAGCCAAGATCATGGAGCTCAAAAAGAAGGAGTCCGCAGAGAAGGAACGCTTGAAGAAGAAAGCCGAGGCACAGAGAAAGAAGGATGCCGAGGTCGGTCAGTTGAGTTTGTTTGATTTTTAACATTTGAGTTATGAAGCCAAGAAATAAGATAGAACGTGAAGTTGTAAAGCTCTCGGACAAAATTCCAGAGTTATCAGACAAGCAACGCGAGTGGGCCATCAAAACTTGTATTTCTGAAGATGATGCCTACAAATATGGTGACAGATTTTCAAGAGGATGCTTCTACCTTGTATGCACATTCAAGGGATGGCAGGTTCTCAGATACTTTCAGGTAAGAGCGAAGTTCCGGTTCCACAAGATAGTTAACGAAAAAATCTACTTCAAGGAATGTATGCAGCAATGGATGAAAGACGGAAAATACGTCTTCCTTGCCAGACAGAGAGTCAACGGGTATATCACAGATGCTTTTTGTTCAAGCGGAAAATTGGAAGTAAGAACGCATACAGCATGGAGCTATCTTGGCGATCCAAGGGAAATTGGGTTTGACGGAGTTTACTATGCTTCGGTTCAAGACAAGTACAAATATGCTCTTAGAGACTTTGGAAAAAAGATCCCTGTTGATTATATTTTCCGTTCTGTTAATGCAAACTCATTCAACGAAACCCTTATGAGACGTGACGTTGAAATATGGAGAACCTGTAAGTATCACGAGGCTGTCTTCGATAGGGTAAAAATGTCTGCCGTCAAAATTATTGTCAGACACGGAAAGTCTTCTTATCTATACGAAAGTCTATGGTGGGATATGCTCGACAGTATCATATATTTAAAGAAAGATGTACGCAATCCATCTATCGTATGCCCGGAGAATCTTCATGAGGCACACGACAAGTGGCTTAGAGCAGCCAACAATAAGAAAAAGAAGATGGAGGATAGAATGACAAAGTTGCGCCTGATTGCGGAGGAAAAAATGCAACTCAGATACCTGGAGCAAGCCGCTAAAGCCGAAGAAGAGAACAAGAAAAAGGCAGAAGCATTGGCTAACATATATGTTGCCAGAAGAAAGCAGTTCTTTGATATAGACATTAAGGAAGGTGCTATAGATATACAGGTTCTTAAGTCCGTTCAGGAGTTTTTTGAAGAGGGTAAGGAAATGGGACACTGTGTTTTCAGAAACGGCTATTACGATGTAAATAGCAAGCCTAACTGTCTCATACTTTCAGCTAAAGTGAACGGACAGCGCATGGAAACGATTGAGGTTAATCTGTCCGATGTTACCGTAGTACAATGCCAGGGACACGGAAACATAAACTCAGCTTTCCACGATACTATTCTAAAACTCATCAACGACAATCTATGGCAGATAAAGTCAAGACTTTCTGACAGAAAAAGCAGAATAGCCTAATTTTAGTATTTTTAACTAAAAAAGCTGTTGGTATATTTGCATATATCAGAAAATTTTCGTATCTTTGCATATAGATAAAAGGTAGTATCTTTGACTATTCAGAGCCTACCTTATAAGTTGAACCAATTAAAATTATAAAGATTATGAACAA
>ERZ1024378.36-NODE-36-length-24615-cov-9.312378_pt1 | contig 24615 bp, 41 predicted proteins | sample MGYA00520787_ERZ1024378 | MGnify/ENA primary metagenome ERZ1024378 (study PRJEB33242, sample SAMEA3444269) | Homo sapiens | biome: Host associated; feature: Gastrointestinal tract; material: Stool | place: Uganda | collected 2011-01-01 ... | reverse complement strand
GACAAACCGTCGTCCTATACGACGGTAAGACGGGCAAGCAGGTGGCATCCACCAAGACCGACGAGGACAGCAAGTACAAGTTCGACCATTTGGATGCTGACGGCGACCAGTACACCATCCAGTTCAGCCGTGTCTCTCATCAGGATTTCACCAAACAGGATGCGAACGACACGGATGTGCTGAATGATGCGAGTTCCACCGACTCCGACGCGGACACGAGCGAAGACGACTACGGCAAGGCGACCGTGACCATCACGCTCACCCAAGCCAAGCCGGACAAGACCAACGTTGACGCGGGCGTCCTACCCGAAACATGGATGATGAGCATGCCCCACACCGGCATGGGCTTACTGTTGCCAATCCTCATACTCGTCAGCATTCTGGGACTCGTCACCGCAATCATCCTGTTGAGAAAGGAAGACCGTAAGTGAAAGGAACAAAAATGGGCATGCACGCCAGTAACCGTGTGAACCGCCACTTGGGACAAAGAATCCTCGCCACCCTCGCCATCGTGGCGGCGGTCTGCGGCGGACTCATCACCAGTAGCGCCATCGCTTCGGAACCGGCCAAATGTTCGACCGGCGTGGACAAGGTCTGCTATGCGGGCTACAACGCGGCAGGATTGAAGCAAATTGCCGACGATTTGAGTGACAAAGGCAAGGGAAGCGCCTACTATGCCGCGATGGAAAAGAATCTGACCGACGGAGTTAAAGGCACGCTCACCCTGTCGGACGGCTCCAACCTCCCATTCCGACTCATCGGCATCCTCCACGACGACAAAGCCGACGGAAGTGGACGGAAGGCTGGTTTGACGTTCATGGCTTGGAACGCGTTACCGAAAGCGTACTGCATGAACGGAACTATGCCCAATGACAGCACCACTACGTGTTCTTCTGACGGCAACACCAACAAAGGCGGGTGGCGAGACAGCAACCTCCGCCAATGGATGAACACTGGGGAAATCTGGAACCAATTCCCCACAGACTTCCAAAACAATGTCACACCCGTGTTGAAACAAACCAACAACATGGTATACGGAAGTTCATCCGGTTCAAGCGCGTCGGCCACGGCAGACAAAGTATGGCTCGTCTCCTACAGGGAACTCGTACCAACCATATACACCGGGTGGAAAAGCCATAACGGTTTCCAAGCTTTGAGTCAGGAGGGAAGCCAATACGAGTATTTCAAAGGCAGGGTAACGAACAATTGGTCGAGCAACAGCATTCTCTCCGGAATCTACAAAGCCGTTTCCGGCTCAGCGCCCTCCGGTGCCCGCCGATGCAGTGTGGGGTGGGGGCTCCCCCCCCCCCGGGGCGCCCTCAACATTTCCCCCGGGGGGGGCCCGCCCGGCCCCCCCGGCACCACCTACTTTCTTTTTCCCCGCCGCTCCGTGGCCCCCGCTTCCCCCTCCAACCCCCCAACCCCTTTGGGGGGGGGGGTCCACCCCCCCCCCCGCAAAAAACCCCACACGAAAGAAGCCCCTATGACAGTCCCCGCCAGCAAGCGGACAAAAGCAAAAAGCGAATACGCGAACCAAGCAAGAATCGTACTCTACGCCACCAGAAACCTCTTCCGAAAGTGGCCCAAAAGCCGCGACAATATCGAAACCGTCCATGTAATGCACATCGCCTACGACATGTACACAGCCGCCTACAGGGCGGACGCCATCTATGCGAGTACCCCCGAGGAACATGAGATGAAACTGCAACTGTTATGCAAGGCGCAAGGCATGCTGAACGCGCTCTCCGGACTCGTGGACGATTGGATAGACTATCCACCACGCGAACGCGATTTGGAAGCCTACCGAAACAATCAGGAGGGAGACCCAACCTACAGTCCGATAGTCAAAGAGAAGAAGTTCGTGAACTATGCGGGCACACTCTACAAGGCCATGGGAGTGTTCACAGGAGCCGTCCGATACGAGCGGGACCAGTTGAAGAAGGCAAAAACCATTGAAGCGCAGAAAAGCGGTATAATTAACACTTGGGTTCAACCCCAAATATAACTGAACAAACCGGCCATATCCAAAATGGGGTTTCCGTTTCCGGCTCAGCGCCCTCCGGTGCCAACAACAACAATTGGTGGGAGCGTTCGCCCAATCCGAACAACAACAACAATTTCCTCCAAGTGAACTCGAACGGCGACCCCAGCAACAACAACAATGCTAATTACCGCCGCTCCGTTGTCCCCGATTCCTCTTGCCAAAACTAAACATCAGATAGGCCAGTAGCCCAATGGGTGAAAACCTTCCGAAGGGGAAGGGGATATGGTCGAATGCGCGACCCCTCGAAAATGGGTCGGGTGTGAAATAGGTTGAGGGAGATATTAAGACTGTCGGAAACGACGGATACTCGCCCCTTAAGTTGGGCGTCCAACATCACTGCATGTCTTGGGTTGTTGCCGACGACCTGCCCTCAACCATTCTTATCTTTCCCTAGGTGAAGGAAGCATTAAAATCGTGAATGCGAGTCAAAGACGTAGAAGACGCCAACGTAGACTGCAACAACGCTCAGACAAGAAATACAGGAAACTCCACTATTACATCGACTTCCAACAAACATTCGGATTCGACGCGCTCTACCAAGCCGCCAGAAAATGCAAACGTGGCGTCACATGGAAAAACACGGTGTTGAACTTCGACAATAGGCGTACAGTCAACTGTTGGAAACTTGCCCAAGAATTGGAGGACGGCACGTACAAGAAGAGAGCGCCAATCCGATTCGACATTTCCGAACGTGGCAAGCTTCGCCATATCAGCGCGGTTTCGTTCAGAGACCGTGTAGTGCAACGCGCCCTGTGTGACAACAGTCTCGTGCCCATCGTGGAAAGCCAACTGATTTATGATAATGCGGCGAGTCTTCCGAAACGTGGAACATCGTTCGCCCGGAAACGGTTTGAACTGCATTATAAGAGGGCTTTGGGTAAATGGGAGCATCCGTATGTCGTTATCTTCGACTGTTCCAACTATTTCGGCAGTATCAGCTCCCAACGCGCGTTCGACATGATTTCCACCCTGTATAGGACTATCGCCCGCACCGAACGGGAAAAGCAGGACGTGGAACGCATTCTAGCCGTACTGAAAATCTTCGTATTGGACGAACCACACTTGGGTTTAGGCAATCAGACGAGCCAAACCATGGCTATCTGGTATTTAAACAAGGTTGACCACTGGTGCATGTCGCAAGGATTCTACGGAAGATACATGGATGATGCTTACTGTTTCTGCAAGAACCGTGAACAGGCCGAACATGTGCGAGCCGGTTACGAGCGGCGCGTCAACCAATTGGGCTTACGGTTGAACAAGCGTAAAACCCGCATAGTGGACTGTCGCACCGGTCAAATCCCTTTCCTGAAACGCGTATACAGCGTGCAGGATGATGGCAGTATTCTTATCCGTATGCACCATAAGGCGTTGCGTGCTGGCCGACGGCATGCGCGTAATCTTATCCGCTCATATGATGGCGTGCATGTTGGGTTGCTGACGGTTCAGGATTCTTGGACGAGCCATGAGAGCACCTTATTGGGGTTGACTCACCGTCGTGGACTGCTCGTTCGGGAGAAAGCATGGTATCGGCGGCATTGCGAGATGAGGAAGTTGGCTTTTCGCCCGTGATTGTTGAATATCCGATTGTGTTGCATCCGACGCGGGGCGAACATGGGTGGATGGTTGATATTCCGGATTTTCCGGATTGTGTGGTGAGGGGTGGAGTCTGCGGGAAGCGTTGGACGGGACGAGAGAAAGATTGACCATCCGATTGAAAGACATGGCGGCGCGGAATCTTCCGCTTCCGCAAGCGAGTCGTTTGGATGAGATTTCGTGCGGCGTGGATTGCATCGTGTTCCATATCAGTGTTGACGTGACAGGTCGTATGCTTGTCGGCTAGGTTTTCTTCCCGGCTGGTGTTACACTGGGTTTACTTGCATTTCCTTCCTCGGGACTTCGCCCGCATGGGGCTTTAGAGGTTTATCAGCACGAAAAAGTATGCCGTTTAAGTGGAAGGAAAACTGTCATGGCAGGATTCGATGACATTACGGTCAGCAAAGATGACGACCGTTTGAAGGTTAAAGCTCCGTATAATCCGTTGTTCGCCCGCCGCTCCCGCGCGTTGGGTGGAACGTTTGACGACAGGAATAAGACTTGGACTTTCAATGTTCGCGTGGAGCGGCTGGTTTTCGAAGCTCTAGACAAATATTTCTGGTGGCATGAGGGTGTGGACGCCGAAAAGCGTGTCACAGTCACCATCGACCCCTACGAGTACTTGTACGCGTATTCCAAGCAGAACGGTGACATTATCTGGTTCGCCGGTCGAATCCTAGTCGAAAAATATCAGCCCGACCGACCACCACGCATGATGTCGAACGTGGCGCTCTTGGATGGCATGTGGCCTAAAACCGGCTTGTATACGGGTTTGAATCTTACTCCCGGTAGGCTTCGGTTGTTGGTGTGGGATGTTCCAACCAGTTTTCTGGAACGATTGTCCTCCGGCAAGTATGAGTTGTCCGAGCCGGATGGTGACACGTTGACTGCGGTTGATAAGCGGATTCAAACTGTGGAGGAACGTTTAAGCCGGTTGCGGGAACTACGAACCACCCTTGCTGCCAATGAGAAGGATGGGGAATAATGCTCGCCGTGCCGATTAATGGTCAAGTCCAGCCGCGTCTCATTCCACCCACATTCGTGGAAGACAACATCAGCGATATGTTCGACGCTGTGGACGCCGGACGCAATATCACCGTGACCGCAGTGGACGAATACGGTAATCGAACCAGTATCCCCACGCCTCATAACGTGAATCATGACATGCTGGGCCGTCCTCTCAACTTCGCTTCCCATCCCGTACTGATGAGGAATGTGCGCCGTTGGATGGTTTGGCTGTTGCAAGCGCAATACTGCAAGGATTACAAGTGGGATACGAGTAAGCATGGCGGTTGGATGGAAGTGCTGGGCTTGCCTATCGACCTTAACGTTCCCGTGTCGGAGGAACATTTGCGCGTATTGAAGCCTGTGTTCAACAAGGATGATGCCGACCCGTATCGGATTGTCGCACGATACGATAAGCAACATTACATGCCATGCACCCTCAGTATTCTCATACGGTTAGCCGAGCAAACCACGCCAAACTATGCCCTGAACAATCCCACCCGCTGGTGTCAAACCGACCGCTATCGCAAACTCAGCATCCAACCCAATCCGAAAGAAAACTGGGATGGCATGGACAGGGTACGCGACTGTTGGAGCGGATGCGAATGGGCATACCCCGCATTGCAACGCCACTACAATCCGATTCAACTCCTACACGACGAATACCGGCAGGGAGGACTACCCGAAACCTTCCACTATCCAATACACACGACAAGAGGAGAATACCGGTTGGCAAAAGGACAAATCAGCCCCCACGCCACAATCCTCCTCAACGGCAAGCCGGTAGGACTCATGTTCAGCGATGACTGTGAGGAACCATTCACCGACCGCATACCACCCGAATGGTGCGCCACGCCCCTACCGGAAAACTATGAGACCACGCCACTCAACCGGAACATTCCCATAAACGGCGAATTCAAGCCATCATTCCAGCAAGCCCTACTGGACTTCGTGGAATGGTATGAGAAAAACGTATGAGGGATAGCAAAAGAGGAAAGCCCCTCAGTTGAGGGGCTTTCTGGTAAATGTCAAATGGTGGCAAGCTTGAATTCTTCCAGCTTGTCCATGCTAAACCGCCCAGAACAACAAAACCTAGTTCTCCGAGCGTTCGCTGATATTCTCCCGCATCTGCAAATAAGCCCCATGCTCACGCAAGTAATCCCGCAAATACGGCATTTTGAAAGAGACCTCACCGTAACCGACCGGCTCAATCAAATCATTCTCAATCAGTTTCGTTCTATACACATTGGCGAACTGTGGGGAACGGTTCAAACGGCGGGCGATTTCACCCGTATTGGATGCTATGTCGTCCAATGACATGGCGAGCAGATAGTTCACTGCTTGGGCTGGCAGACCATGTAATGCTGGAGCGTGAACCATGTCTCCTAGTTTGGCTTGGGCTTTCTTGACTCCTTGTATAGCGTCTTCCTCGGTCACTTGGTTTTTGTGTCCATTGGTGTCGGAGATACGCCACGTCCAATAACCGACCAGTTGAATCATGAATGGATAACCGTGGGTGGCATTGGTCAACCGTATCAGTGTTTCCATTCCGGCTTTCTTCTCCCCACTGAACGATTCCTCGAACGCTTCCAAGACTTTTTCCGTAGGCACGGAACCTAAATGGTATCGTTCTGCCCGTTGGAGGAATGTGATGGCGTTGTCTGACAGCACGTCGTTTACGGCTGAGGGTAGTCCTGCGAAAATAAAAGCTATATTCCGTCCCTCACGTATGAGATGTTGCACGGCGGTAGACATTGCTCTGATTTCATCCATGGAACCGGATTGCACTTCGTCCAAGGTGATGAGGATTCCTTGCCTGTTTTCGTTCATCTTGTCTAGACGCTTGCCGACTGCTTGGCGCAATGTCAAGGAACGTTCCTCTTTGCGTTCGAGTTCGATTCTTCCCAGACTCAGTTCGAGGTTTCCGGTGTTTCCCGTCAGCCCGACACTGGGCATGTCGTATGCGGATATGCGGGTGGTATCTTTGCCGGTAAGTGAGTCCACGAGTCTTTGTGTAAAACCGCTGTCAGCGCTTTCGTTGTAGACTTGCCATCCTTGTTTTTGAGCGTGTGTTCCCAATGTGTCCAGCATTACGGTTTTGCCGACTCCTCTGGCTCCGGTGAGAAACATCAGTCGTCCGGGGCTTCCTACTCCGTCTTTTAGGGCGTAGTCGAAATCTTCGATGATTTCTTCTCGTCCAACAAGAATTGGGGGTATGCGTCCGGCGGTTGGTTTGAATGGGTTGGTCATTGCTGTCTCCTTGATTTTATAATAATTATAATAAGTATAATGCTTTAAAAGTTAATGAGGAACAGTTTTTCGTTTTGGTTCCCGTCTCTCTTTTTGTGTTTTATCCTCTCTTGAGGTATACTGGAATTGTTCACACAAAAGTAAGTTGAAGGACATAAGGAGAAAAAATGAACAAGCCCACATATTTCACCCAATATGGTGCCGAGGATTACAACATCTTCGCCAACGCTAACAAGTCCAAGTCCTATGTTCTGAGCCGTTTCACCGACGACCCCGAGGGTGTCTACTATATGCTTTTCGAGCATGTCGAAGGATGTGAGGGTGTCAACTATTACATGTTTGAGCGTCTTCCGGAGTCCCTTCCAGACATTCCGGAGAACGTTCTGAATGGTATTCCGGATGGTGAGTATTCCGATGGGGAGTTCGCCAAGAGGATTAATGGTCATAGTCGGTTCGTTCACAATATCCATATCCGTAGGCTTCTGCACCATTCCAAGCTTGGTGCCTGAGGTTTTTGTCGGATAGCGTTCTTCTTGCCTTTTGGACTGGGGAGCGTTTTTGTTTTTCTGAGGGTTGTTTGCGTGTTTTTGGGCGTGTTGTGTTCATACTCAGGTATACTGGAATTGTTCACACAAAAAGAAGTCTGAAACACAAGGAGTAAAAAATGAGCGACATCAACACCATCATCGAACGTATCAACAACCTTATGGCAATAGCCGAAAACGAAGCTTCCAGTGACAATGAGGCGCAAATGGCGTTCGAGCGGGCACAGAAACTCATCAACGAATATCGTATCGAAGACTGGAAACGCGACCGCACCCGCACGAACAAGCCAATCATCGAACGTGGCGTGAACGTAAGCAAAACCACCATCTACCATCAGCAAGGCTACCTTGCGACCATCATCGCCCAAGCTAACGAATGCCGCGCCTACATTCACGAAAGCCGGTGTGGCGGAAGGATTGAGGAACGTGCCGTCATGTTCGTAGGCGAGGAGGACGATGTGAACGCCGCAGTCCTTCTCTTCCAAAGCATCGACCTGTACTGCTCAGTCCACGCCCGCACTAGCTACGCGGACATGATTGACCAGCACGCCAAAGCGTACTATGAGGACAACAAGGAATACGTCGAAACGCATTACGGACGTGAATCCTATCCGACGCTGACGGAATGCAAACAGTACATGCGTCGTGATTATCCACGCGCCAAGTTCTATTATGGTTATCGCGGTGGATTCAACGAACGTTTGAGCGAACGTTTCGAGGAGCTTCGCAAGCAGAGTCTCGCCATTCCTTCCGGTCGTGAGCTGGTGTCATGCAAGAGTCAGCGTCTGAACGAGTATTTTGACAAGCTTGAGCTGGTGCCGGGTCGTGCGGCCACTGCTCGTGGTAGCAAGGATGGTTTTGCTCGTGGTGTGAGTGACGCGAACAATGTGGGTTTGGGTTTGTCTGAAATGGGTGTTTCGTCCCATGCTTTGCTGAATGCCTGACTTTTCAGCCCGCTTCCTTGTTTTGGGGAGTGGGCTGTTTTTGTTTTCCCCAACAAACATGGTATACTGGGATTGTTCACACAAAAGATAGATTCCAACAAGGAGGAACAAAAATGATTAACACAATCACCAACCTCAAAATCACCAAGCTACGCGAACTCTCCACCTTGTCAGTGGATAGTGAATATCTCACAATAGACTACTTGGACGAGGATGGCGAAGAACAGCGAATCGAAAAACTCACCCACGAGGAAGACCTTGGCGAATACAACGTCAAGACCGACCTTTGGGTGGACATTCTCGAAGATTGGCGGCTCACCAAGCCGATTCCAGTACCCTCTGCCGAAAAAGAAGACTGGAAACTGCTGGAAGACTATGTTTGGAACCTCACCGACTCGAAGTATCAAGAACTGTCGGACAATCGCAATAAACTATACGAAGCCGACGACGTGGCGAGCATTCTCCGCAGCATCAGTCGTCTCAGCGACGTAGGACGAGCCACGTTGAACAAACTGCTGGACAATGGTTCCAAGGACGCGGAGGACGAGTATGAGGAACAGTGGAACCGTATCGTTCCGCTCCGTCAGGCGGACGGCGAGGAAGAATAGGAGGAACGGGGAAAATGAAGGCACGAGACGTTAGCTTCTTCAAGAAGAACGCTTGGAAGGGCACGTATTCCAGCATCCTCACCATTCCGGTTAAATCGTTGGCCGACAAGTGTTTCGGCGCTTGGTTGGATATAGAGGACACGAATTCTGCGGAAGCGACACTGCCGGACGAGAAGCTTGCCGGACGGTTCCGTGAGCTGGTCGATTCCGACGCCGAACAGGCGGAATGGGATGAATTCTACGCTTCCGTCGGCAAGGCTTTTTCCGCCAAGTCGGTGGATGAACTGGCGTCCAAGTTCGTTGAGCTAAACGACCCTGCGACCATCCGTCGTGTTCTTTGGGGTTACGGCGACAAATGGTATCTCGATTCCGATTGCGAGTATGAGTTCTGACCGTCGGGTTTTAGCGCCTCTCCCTTGGATGGGTGGGGCGCTTTTTGTTTGGCGTGTCGTACCCAACATGATGTATACTGGAATTGTTCACACAAACAAGGGTTCGTAAAACCCATCACCAAAAGGAGAAAAAATGTATATCAAGGATGTTCTGCTTATGACGCTTGTCACCATCGCTTTCGGTGGGGTGGCAACCGCAGTCGCGTTCGGCATCTACTCGTTCGGCACTTGGCTGTTCACGTTTGGCCGCACGTTCGGTATCGTATCCGTGTGCGCCATTACGGTGGTGTTGCTGACCGTCGCGGTTGAGGTTCGTTTGAGCATGAATCGTTAGTTTTCAGGATTGTGGCCTCGTCGTTTTGGCGGGGCTTTTTGTTTTTTGGCGTGTCCGTGTTGCCTGTTTTACAAAGTGCGCTATACTGGAATTGTTCACACAAAACATTGGAACCGTATTACGTCGCATCGTTCAGACAACGGGGAAGACTGAGAAAAAAGGAGGAAGCATGAATGTCAAGTTCACCGGATTCGACTACATCAGCGACAACGACGGCATGGGCATTCACGTCGTCGCGGGAGCCGACGACATCTGGTTGCCGGTCGATGACCGTGAGCGTGTGAGGTTCGCACTCGCCGTGCTGGACGGGTTGGGACCCAAGGAACTGGATGAAGTCGCCTATCAGTTCGCCTTGGAGAGGACACGCGGACATGGTTCGCTGTGACGCTTTAATACAATAAAGCCGTGGGCGAGGAGTTCTCCCGCTTGTCAGCGGACGAGCTTGCCGCGTTTTTCATCGACCTGAACCCCTTCGACCATAGAGGCCGTGCTGTGGAGCGACGGCGAACACGAGTTTTTGGATTCCGGTTGCGAATACCGGTATTAACGAAAGAGGACTTGACAATGAGAACCAAAGCCAAGGAACTGCCAGCCATCCTCACTATAGCTGACACGATGGCCTACCTCTCCTGCTCACGACAGCACGTGTACGACCTGCTGAAGGCCGGTCGCATACGCACCTACAAAATCGGACGACGCCGATACATCGACGCCGATTCGCTCGCCCACCTGTTCTGGAGTTGACGTCCTCCCGGTGTTGAAACACCGGGATTCCAACACGTTGTTATCGTGTTGAGGTTTTGCACGTCATGGTGGAAGCGTTCTTCCCGCGATAAGCGGGTTGGACGGCTGATTCCGTTTCGGCGTGCTCGGCTTCGTCCAAGCCGATGAGATGGTCCAATCCCCGTTTGAGGATGTTGTTGGCCGCGTTCAAGTCGGCGTTCATGCTCATGTGGCATTGCTTGCATTCGAAGTCCGCTTGGCTTTCACGGTTTCGACTGTCGCAATAACCGCATTCACTGCATGTCTGGCTTGTGTACGCGGGGTTGACGAGTATGAGACGGTTTCGTCCGGTCAACTGTGTTTTGTATTCGAGTTTGCCGACGATTCCGCCAAGGCTTGCCGTACGTAGACTACGGTTGAGTCCACGTTTTGCCGACTGGCTGTTATGCAGGTACGCGCCCGGCCTGTCCGGGTCTGGTTTGGCTTTCGCCTTACGGCTCATGTCTTGCAGGTTGAGGTTTTCCAATACGATGAGGTCGTATTGTTTGACGAGACTGGTGGTGGTCTTGTGCTGCCAATCGTCTATGATTCGGTGGGCTTTCGCGTACAGTCGGCTGATTTCCCGACCGGTGCGCTCGTAGGTGCGGCTCGCATGCTGACGGTATTGTTTTAACGTTTCACCGGACATGTTCACGCGTCTCGCCTGTGCTTTCTGACGGCGGCGTATCTCCCTGTCGATACGGTTCAACCGTTCCTTGGGAAGGTCGATGAAAGTGTTGTCGGACGTGGCGAGCGTGTGGACGCAACCCCTGTCCAATCCGACCATGGCCCCCGTGCGTTCGCGTCGTATCGGCAATGGATTGTTGATGAAGACGAGGGTTTGTCTAGTCCAGTTCACTCCCACGCTCGTATAGTCGCGGATGGGTTGGCTGACCCGGACGCGGATGTGGATGCTGTAACGGCATGATTGTCCGTCCAGACGGCATGCGCCCGGATTCTGTCCGGTGATGATGACTTCGCCGTGGTGCCGATTCAACTGACGGTAGTTGGCGTTCGCGCCCTTATTGTGCCAGCAGACGAAGTACTGGTCGTCATGACGGGATTTGAATCGTGGCATCATGCCCGGATTCCTGTGTTTTTTCTTCAATGTCCGATGACGCTTGTTCGCACTCCACCAGTCGGTGTTCTCTATACGGTTGGGGGATTGCAACACCATGGAGGGGATGGCCGCAAGCCAAGAGCATTCCAATCTAACCTGACGGTCGGAACGCATGTCCGGCTTTCCACCCAACGGAATGGCCGTCTCAAGGTTTCTGTCCCATTTGGTTCTACGGGAACGCAACTGGTTGTAACGGCAACGCCACCCATCACACAACCATCTCATGACGATATCGGGATTGTACGAATACAAGGGCACGTGTTGTCCGTTCAAGGCCGAACACATGCCCACATACGGGGCGGCACCCCGTATCAGAACACGTTCTATGACAACCTTCTGGGACATGCTTGTAAGTATATCACTACGCGTATAATAAAACAAAAAGAAAAAGGACGGTTCATCCCGGCATTAAAATACCGGGCATCCCCGTCCAAAAAAATGGTGAGATTGCCGAAAAGCTTGGTGCCGCTCTTGTGGAATGGTATGGGGAGAGAAAGTCGTGGGAGCGTACCCCGAAGGCTCTGAGGTCTTTCGTCAGGGCGCAGGGCTTGGTCTTCCGCTTCTAGGCGCTGGTCGGCATTTTTTGTTTTTCGTATTGTGATATTTCAGACCATGTGTTATAGTGGTCATGTCCACACAAAAAGGGTTCGGCCTCACAACAACAAAAGGAGAAAACATGAACACCATCCAGCCAATCGCATTCGACAACGGCACCATCAGCATCGTCGCAAGTGACAACACCTACGACCACGCCTACGCAGACAGGCCCATGACCGAAGCCATCGTGGAAACCTCCCACCACAAGCCCAATCCAATCAACTGGAAGCACGTCGTATCCAACTGCGACGAACGTTGGAACCTCATCAAAGGCAATGTGTGCTTGGCTGTCCTGAGCGGCAACTGGGACGTTTTCGAGAACCGCTACGAAAACAGAATCATGCTCGTCACCCGCAAGGGAACCCGAATCCTCTGACCTATGCTAAAAGCCTCGGGGAGAAGCGTCATCCAGACCGCTTCTCCCCTCTCTCATATCCGACAAAAAAGAAAGGAAGCCTTGTATGAAAGAACGGGATGTCTCGCTGGAAAACGACCTCATGATGTTAGGTCAGGAACCGATGGACGAACCCGACTCGTCCACCACCATCGAACTTCAAAGAGTGGTCAAAGAGACGGAACGGAAAATGTTGAAACCACCGGCACCGCCCGTGGAAGCTGAAAAGAAGAACGTTCCTAAGCCCGTCGAACCGAAGAACGACCCTACAGTCAAGACGGAACCTAAAGCAAAGACCGAAACCGTGTCCACGAAAGAGCCGAAGACCTACAGGCCGACCATCCCACGCAAACAGTCAAAACCCGTCAAATCCGCGCCGACCCTCACCAATCCCTATGCTCCCGTCGAATACGATTGCAACGGCAATTGGCGCCAGCTCGTGGCCGGAATCGCCATCATCGGCGTTCTCGTGGCGGCAATCGCCCTACTGGTAGGGGCCAAAACATATTGGCGGTTCATCACCGTAGGAGTATTAGCCGCTTTCGCCATGCTCCCACTTTACGGTTGGTTTGATGAACTCGAACGGGATATGGCCGTCAAAGCCGTGGAAAGGGATTACAGGATTCGTATTCTGCAAGCGAACGGTGGCGGCGGACTGGTGGAAGTTTATTACACGTTCCAGCAGAATCCGACCGTCAAAGCTGGTGTTGTTTCCTATGGTCACGGCTTGGCATGGTTGCGGAACGCGGACGGTAAGAAGATTGTCGGACGCGGCAAACCGTTGGACTAGTCAAGTTAAACTGGAAGCAATCACACCCACTACGGTAAGGAGCATTCGACGTGCTGAACAACGGAATCTGCGCAATCTGCAAAACAAACAAGTGGACTATCCTCTGCCCCGAATGCTCCCGACCGTTATACTCCGACTGCATGAAAGACTTGGACGGATACCATCGTTGCGAACGTTGCCAGAACAAGGACTTGAAACGTGGCGAACAATACTCCCACGCGGTGTACACGGTTCTGAAAGACGAACGCACTAAAGAACAGTTCGGAAACCTGTTCTGGGATATGGTCGAAACCATGTTTGAGAGCCTATCGTTCGACACTGACGGCATGTTGCATTACAAGGACGGGCAAGCGTTCTACCTCACCAAGCATGATATTGAAGAGATTGAGACGGATATTCTCATGCCTGAACTGAACGAGTCACTTGTGAGGATAGGCGAAGAACCGTTAACTTTTAGATAGGAGTTGAAAATGGGTTTATTGGATACTGCGCGTAATCCGGCGTTCCGTATGGGATTGCGTCGCTCCGTGCAAATCTGGCGGCATAATATTCCACCGTATCCGGCATTGCCTCCGTTGGATATGGGTAAGATTCTTCTACCGTTGCCGTATCAGCCGAGTCCGTTCGACCGTGACGGCGGTTGGCTTACGCAGAACGAGTTTAACGATAGGGTTCAGGCTTGGGGTCGCAAGCTGGAAGAGGTTGGTCGGGAGAATGATTCTCGCGTATCGGCTTGGGAGTGGGGTCTGCGGGTCGGTTTGTCTCTTATGATTCTGTTCTACTTGTCGTTTATTGCATTGGTGGGCGTGCTGGTTTTTAGTGTGGTCGGGTAGGTTTTTGCGACACGCCGACTTACTTGCTGTCATATCTGAATATATACTGGGATTGTTCACACAAAACATGGTTTAAAAAAGGAGCAGTCCCATGAACACCTACTACGCCGCCATAATCAACCACCCCAACCAAAAACTCGACCCCGACAACAACATTCCCCTAATCCAGATTTTCCGTAGTGCCACCGAACGCAACGATTGGGTGAAAGCCTACGCCGACAACCCTCATGTGAAGACCATCGACGCGAAACAGGCGATTCGTTGGCTCCGCTTCACCTACCGCCAGTATCGGAACCAGAAGATTCCCTCCCGCATGAGCAGAGACGGCGTGGTCACGAAGTTCCTCCGCACCTGCTCTTTCACACCCCTGCTCCACACGAAGCAAATCAGTCTCACGCCGGAAGAGGTCATCAAGCGTCTCTCCAATCCCGAAGACCATGTGCTGAGGAAAATCGGATACACTCGCTGAAAGGACAGAAAAAATGAGTGGCATTATCGAAAACACCAAGACCGAACCCCGTCCTACTTGGACGAAGCTCAAGGACGGTTGGAAAGTCCGTATCCCGAAAGAATGGTGGGATAACTGGAACGAAGCCGGTGAAACCGACGAGTTTCCGGTATTCAAGGCCAATGGTGAGGTATCCCACGTTGATATTGTCAAGGTGAGCCGTCCGTTCGTGTTGGATGGTGTGGAATACGTTATCGGCACACCAAGGAAGGAGACCTACCGTCGCGGGTCTGTTTCCTCCCGCACTTCCACCGCCACTCGCAATCGTAACGGCATTCGTTGCGAGGAGTGCGGTTCTACCAAGGGCGTGCATCTAGCGAGGGATATCAACGGTATCAGTTGCCTGTTGTGCTCTCTTTGCGATGATGGTTCCGCGAGCGTTTGCTGATTGGGTTTTGCGGGGACTACGGCCTTGTTGCTGTAGTTCCCGCTTTTTTGTTTTTTGGCGTGTTTTCCCCAGACAAGATGTATACTGGAATTGTTCACACAAAAACATGGAAACCAAGGAGCAAAAATGAGCAACATCACATGGAGTGAAACCGCAGTCTACAAACTCTTCTGCCTCGACCGGAGACCAGAACGCCCGCTATATACGGATTGCAACATCGCCAAACTCGCAAAATCCGGACTTATTCAAGAAAACGAAGACAGAAAGTGGGCGCTTACCCAAGAAGGCGAAAACGAACTCGCCAACATCAAACAGCATTTCAATTCCGGCAAGCTCTCCGAACTTCCCCTCTGCGTCCGAAAGTACTATTTTAATTGGGGAGAATACGACGATAAGAAACTTCCTGTCAGAGGACTTTCCCAAGTGGCCTTGCATGACAGGAGCGCAGAAATTCGCAAAAAAGCGGCCGAACTGCTAGAAAAGCATAACAAGCTCAACAAAAAAACGTCGAACGCATTGTCCCATGACAAGGATTACCAGATTCGTCTCATAGCGGCGAAGAATGCAGACATCCACAACTTCTTCGAGGAGTCGGACGAGCGAGTAGTCAAAACACTTATCCACAACCACAAAGTCGATAAAGAGTGCTTGGAACATTGGTTGAACAATCCTAACAGTCAGATTCGCGTTCAAGCTGCCCTCTTGGTGGATGATAGCGAGGTGGATGAAGCATTGGCCCATCTCGAACCGCAGGACGTGGCGCACGTACTTGCCCGCAAGCCGCAGTGGGCCACTCGTGAGCGTGTCATGGATTCTTGGGAGAACGCGGACGAGGTGGGATGTTACCGGCTGGTCAAGGTCATGCGTGACATGCCGGATTCGTTCATTAATCAGGCGTTCAAAAGCGACGCGTATATGGCTTTGCATGACCGTTTGGAGGAATACCGCGAAGCCGTTCGTCAAGTGTTGGAGTTGGGTGCTATGTTCTCCGAGGACAGTGAGATTCGCCGGAAGATTTGGGAGCGTGCCGAGCGCGAGATTGGTTGAAAGGGTCAGCAATGCGAAAAGCGACATTCGTTAGAAAATACCACGGGCATGGATACGACGCCCATATGGTCTATCTTGTCTACAGTTATCGCGGGCATGAATACACGGTGTATGAGAACTTAGCCCAAGGCAACGAGCCTCTCTCATGGCAACATCGCAATGAGCAAAACCAAATAGACCAGTTGGTAGAGCAGAAAGAGCAGGAAAAGAACGCACAGCCGAAGCCATGCCGTCCTGAAGATACTGCGCAATATGCCTTCGACCAGTTCTTAAACTTTCTCGATGGTGAACCGTCGGACTTCGACCAGCCGTTCACAAAATAGTGTTGACTTCTCCCTCGACTAAAGTCGGAGGTTTTACGGCGCAACCATATAAAAAATTCTTGAGTCGGGTGGGCGTTTGTGTCCGCCCGACTTTTTTGTTCTTGGTTTTGTGTTGTCTCACCTAACGATGTATACTGGGATTGTTCACACAAGATATGCCGAAAAAAGGAGAAACCATGGACAACAACGAAATCAACACTCTCACCAAAAAGTGGAACGCCAACCTCGTCTACTACTTCGAGGACTTCGACAACGAAACCCACTCCCAACGACTGAGCGCATACACCGACCAAAAGCCCTTGGACGAATTCAAGGAAGCCAACCTAATCGAACTGACCAAGGAACGCGACCGTTGGAAGCTTACCGACAAGGGAATCGACCTATTGGAGAGCATTGAGAACATCTACCAGACCGGAAGGATATTCTCCCTCCCCCTACCGTTCCGCCACTATTATGTCAATTGCAAACTGAAATACGATATGGAAGTCAAGGACGGAAAAGTATACGACGGACTGCGTGAAACCGTACTGAAAGACCGGAGTCGAGACATTCGCCGCAAGGTGGCCGAATATCTGGAATACAAGGGAAAACTCAACTATAAGACCGCGACCACTCTCGCCAAGGACAAAGACCCCGAACTACGCAAGCTCGCCGCAAAGCATACCGTCGCAGACATGTACTGGGATGAAACGGATTACGATGTTATCCGCTACATGGTGGAAAACAAGCTGGCCGATAGACTCTGCTTCGAGCATTGGGTGAAAAGCGAAGACGAAACCATTCGCGTACTATCGGCACCGTTGGCGGAGGAAACGGACATCGACCTGTTGTTGAATTCCCTCTCCGACGAATCCGTCATCCAAGTCTTGTTCAACAATCCGGAATGGGTCAAGGGCAAGCGTGCTGAGCGCTTGTGGCGTCGCATGGGCGGGGAAAACCGCCGTTGGATTATGTACTTCATGTGGGATGTCCCCGACTCGCTGATTGAGGAGTCGTTGGCCGAACCCCATAACTGGCAAATCTCCTCTCGACTGGAGGAGTACAAGACAGCGTTACAGACCGTGGCTCATATGGAGCGCCTGTTTGCCAAGGGCAGTGAGATTAAGCGCAAGATGCATGCTCGTGCCGGTTTGTCCGATTGAGGTTAGGTGGGGAGAAAAGCGGGATACTGTTTTGGTGTCCCGCTTTTGTTTTTTGGGTTTTGTCGTTTCTCCCAAGTGTGCTATAGTGGAATTGTTCACACAAAGAGCGATAAGCAAAAAAGGAGCACACAACATGTACGCAATCCACTACATCGGCGGAGCAATCAACATCAAGAAAATGCCCAAAAAGCAAGCACTCGAATACGCCAAACAAATCAACGACAACGCTCTCTCAAGCACTTTCCCCGAAAGCGTCAAACTCGTCCAAAGCCCAGAAGCCCGCACCATCATGCAAAACAAGCTCTTCGCAAAAGACATCTACACCCACCACAGCGACGTGTACAGCATGAGCATGAGCGAACTCGTCAACGCAGTCAACGAATACTGTTGCTGAAAAACAATCCCCGCAAACCTCAGCCACACGAAAAAGGACAATCAGAATGTACTCGAAAATCAGCGAAGACACCTATCAGGAACTCATCGACAAACTCGTCAGAATCCCCTACGTGACCGGCGTACACGCCACCCGAGCCATCTTCGGGGACGGAATCGAAGTCGCATTCCAACACCGTTACATGGGCAAGCAGGTCGAATACTATCTGGTAGCCAGCTCGCAACGCGACGGCAGACACTCCTACCGTTGGGGTGGTGGCGTGTATACGGTTCCGTCCGCACACTGGATTTTCGATGACGGGGAATGCACGCCCGTCGAACTGGAAAAACACAAGCTGGAATCGTTGGATGTTGATGAATTGTATGACGTGATTGTATCCGACTTGGATACGGCCATGAGGGAACTGTAGGAGAACGGAATGCTGTTCACCGACGGCAAGGAAAAGCTGGAAATTGAAATCCACGAAGGCCAGCATTCTTGGGATACGACGGTAGGATTCTTCGACCATTTGACGAATCCCATTCTGAATGGGACTCGTCAGGCCGGAAACGTTCGCACTCTACTGACGAACGTGTACAACAGGATTCTAGGCATGTCCGGCTATCCCGCACCGGAAGCCGACACTCGGGCAATCTACACCATCACCGACTTGGCTGGAAACATTGTCAGGGAAGGTTCTTTCACTTCGTCCGACAATCCAGCCAACATGTATTGCAGTGGTTGCGGTTGCCTTCTCAGCGAGGAGAACGAGAACCTTTGCGGTGATACCGGCTAGTGTGATAACTGCTATTGAGAAATTGAAGACTGCCGTTTCCATGCCTCCTTATTGTTCTATCGGATTGTGTTTTGCGCTAATATCATATATACTGGAATTGTTCACACAGCAAGAAGTTGCATCCTACTAAGGAGAAAAAATGAGCAACACCACCACAGAAATCAACTGGCACAACACCCTCCCCCAAAACTTGGAAGGACACAAGTGCATCGCAGTCACCAAAATCGGCGAAACCATCGAAGGCATACTGGAATATCGCACGGCACAACCCGACATGTACGTGAGAATCGATAGCCTCCACCTCTCCGGCGTCAAACCATGGGTTATTGTCAACCAATGCGAATCCGGCAACGAAATGGGCGAAGAATTCCAGTCCGTGAAAGTGTTCGCCTGAAAGGTTCACGAATGAGTAACCACGACTGGGTAGCAACCGACAGTCCCAATAAAAACAACACTCACAAGAACAACCGTTCCACTCATAACGGATGGGACGCCGGTAGCGCTTGGAACCCGCAATCCAAGGAACGAAACGAATTCGGCATACGCAATACCGACTGGAGCAACGACTAGCCCCCACGTCAAAAAAACGTTAGACCAAAAGGAGAAAAATGGACAGCGGCTACTATGAGTATCTGACCACCTCAGCCAAAAACGACCCTGAACTAAACGAGCACGACAAAGAAACAGTACTGGCCTTCCTGAAAAGACTCGACATCAACCCAGACAAGTATGCGGTAGCCCCACGAACAATCGCATACTTGGACAAGGAGTCTTTAGAAGACGCTGACATAACAGCCGAAACCCTCAAAAAGCTCAACATGAGCGTGCCGCAATTCTTGGACGAATGGTGGGAAAACGTTTGGGGTAGCGCTACTATTGAGGACGATTGCCTTGAGGGACTAAACGAAGTTCTAGAACTTCACGGAGCCAGTGAATGATACCAGAATGCCCGTGGAAAACGACTTCCACGGGTATTCTCGTCTCAATTTTTGGAAGGAGCGCGAATGCCCCATTACTTGTTGGACGCGGCTAATGACGCGACTGAACTCCCATCCGCAGACTTGGATAACATCCAGTCGGTTCTGCGTACCACGCCTACTCTTGATTCGGAAGCGCCCGTGTTGGCTTGTGAGATTTTGGATGCTTGGGACGAGGATTGTAGGATTCTTCGCCGCCGTCCGAGGCTGGTGTTGTTGAATGTTGAAGAGCCTGAATTCTGACTGTAGGGAGGCTGTTTTTTTCGCCTTCTGCACTACATCTGTTGTGTTAGAGTGAGATAGTTCACACCAAAGAAGGAAAACCGATGACCTTAAAAGAACTCCCCTACCAAGACGGAATCAACTGGACGGAACTCGAAGGCAAGCCCGCAATTTTCAACTGGAACGGCAAATCCATGGCCGGAACCCTCTACTTGGACGGTTTCAGTAATCTCGTTGTTCGGGAACTGCCCGGTTACATGCCGGTCTTGTATGTTTGGCCGGATAATACGACTCACGTCAATGTCAAGTGCGTGACGGATTTTCATGTGTTTGAGTTCTTTAAGGATTGACTTAGTCCGGGACGCTCAAACTGCGGTTTCTATTCCTATTCCGAGGATAATCCGAACGTATTATCCCGGCTTCGATATTTGGTTCGACCGCACGGTTCTCCCCTCATTGGGGAAAGGCCGCGCGATTCTTTTAGCCCGCATAAACGGTGAGTTGACGGGGTTTTGCGTTCTCAAGAGAAATCCGTCTGAACGGAAGATTTGCACCTTGTATGTTTCCAAGGCTTTCCGAAATCGAGGGGTCGGTTCCGCGCTGGTCGAATATTCACTGGGATTGCTGGATGAACGGTTCCCTCTGGTGACAGTGCCGGAGGAATTATTACCGGTGTATGAGGGTTTCTTCCGTCGTTTTGGTTTTCGTCTGTCCGGTTCGTATGTGGGTTTGTATCGGGTTGGGAAGAGGGAGTTCTTTTTTAACGGAACACTGACCTAGGTTCGTGTGTTGCGTTTTTCTACCCCCTTGTGTTATAGTGGGATTGTTCACAACAAAGACAAACCCAAAAAGGAGGACGCATTGAATCAAGCAACTAAATTCGGCAAACGAATCCTCTTCGATGACCACCCAACTCGCGCGGTATTCGACACTGAGGAACTGCCAACAGATGATTCCTATGTGCTTTATCGCGTGTATCTGCGTTCTTGGCAACGGCATTCCTGCCGACCGGAAGCCGAGGATACTCCCATGTTCGACGTGATATGCCCTGCAAGATGGTGCCGTTGGATTGCTCACGTCAGCATTCTGAACTATTTGGACGGCATAAGCTGGTTGGCTTGGCCGGTGGAAGGTGGCGTCAGCTGGCGGCATAGGACAATCGACCCCTATTCCGTCCACTATTCAACCGATACCCACATTCCGATAATCGACCTGCGCGAAAGCGAAGAATAGGAGAGAACATGTCCGACACTCAGAACACGCCCCGATTCTCGACCATAGGCGTCACCTACACGAAGCATCAGAACAATGCGGCACTTAGCATGAGTCCCGCCGAAGATTCGACCATGCGCCGACTGGGATTCACTGACCACCGTGAGGGGTATTGGTACCTCTGCTGTTCAGTCTCCCCCGACCATGACATGACATTGAATGTCGAGATTGCCAAGGACGGTAGCGACTGGCAGATAGACGTGTTGGACGAGAACTTCTGCCAACCCTACGACTACCAGTATTTACTCAACGTGAACCCAACATTGGATTATCCCAACAAGGTAGCGGACGAATGCGAGAAATGGTTCCGAAAACTATCCGAATGGGGTTTACTACACGGATGGCATGAGGGAATGTACGTCTGAACAAATCAGAAAGGAAAAACAAAAAAAAATGAGCATTCTCAACGAAGAACTGGAAGAACGGTACCCCATCGAGGAAGGCGACTGCATCACGCTCACGCGAGAGCAGTTGGCGTTGCAGTTGCGTCGAGCATACAAGGCTGGTGCGACCCGCGACTATAAGCGTACTCCGCACGGACATACGGAACTGTTGGAGATTATCGGAACCCTCCAAGACTCCCACCTATTACCTGACGGCACCGACTTCGAGGATGTCGTGAGAACGGTTCTGGACGGTCACGTCAAAGCCATCACCAAATAGGCGTTATACTAGAAGCGTCCACACATTCACTTACCCGAGGAGACCACACCATGAACTGGGACAAATACCAAAGTCGAGACCCCAGAAGAATCGACCCAATGAAAACACCACTCTACGATTACGTGGTCTTGGATACCGAAACCACCGGCTTCAAACCCGAAAACGGAGCCAAACTCATCGAAATCGGAGCCGTGAAAATCCATAACGGAAAACTCGTAGACCAATACGAGCAACTGATTGACCCACACCAGCCAATCCCCGAATACATCACCTCGCTCACCGGAATCAACGACAGCATGGTCAACGGCCAACCCGACGTAAGCCAAGCCATCATCCGATTCGACAAGTGGCTTGGCCCGAGAACCATCATCATGGCGCATAACGCGTCATTCGATTTAAGTTTCTTGGACGCGGCCATGAAAACCGTGAACGGTGGAATGTTCTTCTTCCCCCACCGGTTCGTGGACACGTTGGAAATGAGCCGGAAAATCCATCCTGAAAAACCGAGCCATAAGGTGTCCACGCTTATCCGCGACTATGGTATCGGTGACGTGGAAGAGCATCGTGCCTTGTCCGACGCAACTCAGGAAAACATGCTGTATGAAGCCATGCGCAGAGAGGAATTTGGACGCTGAATGGGATACGAGGACATGTTTAATTCCGAATGCAGGGACTATCTGAAATCACGCAAACCGTCTCAACGGGAGCGGGAGATAGCGAAGCTTGAGAAACAGGCCGACAAGAATCATGACATGTATGGCGACAAAGTCTCTTGTTGAATGCGGGTGCGCCGACTGTTGGCGTACCTTGTTGGGCAAGGATGCGATTCGTATCACCGACCATGGCTGTAGGGTGGCTCGGGAGTTGGAGTTGGGATACTGATTTTTCAGTATTTCCCCAACTCTGACTGTTATAGTGGAACAGTGGGCATAGAATATGTCCGCTGTTTTTGTTTTTTTGAAAGAGGTTAAAGATGGGTCAGCACGACGGTAGGAAGCATAAAGGCAAGAGGATTGTCGTTATCGAGAAGGTGCGGGATGATTACGGTTCCGTCGTCGCTTTGAAGGTCGTGCTGTATCGCAAGCATGAGAGCGGGAAGGTGTGGGATATTAAGCGTTCCCATACGTTTAGTGCGGCTTTCAGTCGTCGTGCGTGCAAGGAGCAGGCTAAGAGACTTGCGCACGAGTGGGCTGACAGATATGGCGCGAAGGTTGTTAAGAGGGGTTAGTTTGTCTTTTTAGACATATCGTGCTATACTGGGGGTGTTCACACAGAATCCAGAAGAAAAAAGGAGAACGCCATGAAAAACGTCAACCCATACGAACTCATGCACGCCACCTACAACGACAATCGCGTGATGGACAAGCAAATCCTCTCCTCCATCTGCCCAGAAGACACACTCCTCCTCCAACTAGGCGACAAGAAGGGCAAGACCGTGGGAATCGTCATCATCAACATTCCGGACGACCACCCCGACACTGCCCTCTACACGCTCTACCTTTCGATGGAAGACATGGGATACAACGACGAATACTCACACGGTCACTACGACTTCTCCGAAGATGACGACTACGAGACCGGCGCTCGAAGCATCGTGGACGAATGCATGAAAGACCTCGGACTGGAACAGTAAGAGAGGACGGACATCATGCACAGCTTATACAAAACCGCAGGTAAATGCACTCTGAACCGAAGCAAAGTCCGCTACCCCAACAAAAGGGAAGCCCAACTCGCATTGGCCGTCATCAAAGGACGAGGAAACCCGAAGCACACTGAGAAACGCGCATACCATTGCCCCATCTGCAACGGATGGCATCTGACCAGTGCGGAAACCGTGAACGACACCATCCTGTCCGGAAGCGTGCTCCAGCACACCAACCCGGACGCGTTCGACACCGGCATGAAGGCATTCCTATCCGGTTCCAGACGCGGCAAGTATTCAGCCAACAAGGCAAGCCTGACCCGAAGGGTTCGTCATCTGCTCCACCTGTTCGCCGCGAACGGTATTCCGGAAGAATCTTGGGACAATCCATGGCTTTGGGCCACCCTCCGATTCCAAATCATGTGGAGAGGTGGAGACCAGAAAGCCGAACAGCTTCTATCCACCTCGAAGAAAACCGTCAAAATGGCGGGCGACATACTCACCGAAGACAAGGAACCGTTCCTTCGCGTGGCCGAAACCCGAAAAGAAGCCCAGAAACTACAGAAAACGCCACTACCGGCATGGTTGGCCGTCGCATTGATGGCCGACAAGGGAAAGGAGCAGAAAGTTTGAACGAAAACGAACTGAAAGAAAGGGCCGTCCACTCACTGCTCCAATCGAAGCTCGGTAAAGTCGCCCCGGCGGAAGCATTCGTCATCGGATGGCGAAAAGGCTGGGACGAGGCTATCGACATGGCTTTGGAAATCCTTCGCAACGAACTCGACAAAGACGGTGAGAACGAATCATGATTCGTTCCAAATACACATGCATGCTGTGCGGAAGAGTCACCGACTTGGACACCGGATACAAGTACATCATCTCCGTCGTTCAAACAGGCGGTCACGGTCGATGCTCCTACGCTCGAACATTGGTCGTCTGCCAGCATTGCATGCGAACGCATAAAACCGTCATGACCTTGCAACGCAAATCGTTGAACGAGGAAAACGTGCTTGAATTCCACAGGCCACCCAAAACACGAAAAACGTCCACC
>ERZ1024378.30-NODE-30-length-30864-cov-12.116135_pt1 | contig 30864 bp, 28 predicted proteins | sample MGYA00520787_ERZ1024378 | MGnify/ENA primary metagenome ERZ1024378 (study PRJEB33242, sample SAMEA3444269) | Homo sapiens | biome: Host associated; feature: Gastrointestinal tract; material: Stool | place: Uganda | collected 2011-01-01 ... | reverse complement strand
TCGATAATTCTGTTCAAAGCGCCCCGGTTCCATTTACTCATTGTACACACAGCGATTCTTACGTCACACCTCATAAATTCCTTTAAGGTGTTTGGATTAAGTATGCCGAAATCAATAATCACACGCTCGTATCTCATGTTTAAAATCTCAGTTAGTGTGGACATGACTGCGTGAGGAAAGAAATCTACATTCTTATAAGTAAAAACCTTTTCGTCTGCTGTCTTTGACAGTGAAAGAATTTCGTGTGTACCATTCAGCTCAACATAGGCGGTTCTATACATGCATTTATTGCTCATATAATTACAAAGAGCAAGGCTTATATGTGTTGTGCCTACATTGTGAACGCTGCCACAGACCCCAACTAACTGTGGTGCAGAATGGACTTTCTTAAATATCCTTTTAAAGTGTCTGATAGTGATGCTCCTCCCTTTAGTTCTAACAGCTTTTGAATCAGCGTTTCCTTTTGAACTGAGCTCTTAAACATATCGCTGTCATAAGGAAAGTGATAAACACTGCAATTAAGTAGTGCCGCAATCGCGGAGGCATCCTGTCTGCTGCACATATTACATATAACACTCAGGGAAGCTGTCATTTTTTTGAGAATAGAATGATTCCTGTAGATATCATTCACGTGCCAAAAGCCGCCGTTACATACATATAATACGAGATCCATGTCATATATTTTCTCGTTGCACACATCAGTGCCAAGGTCGTATATCTGTATAGCATCCTTTGGAATATTAAACTGTATACCGTCACTGTAGTCGGGTATGCCCTGAAAGCTTTTGTAATAATAATATCCGTTTTTCTGCTTAAAAATCTGCAGTCCGTCGTGATTACCATGGCAAAGTACGCTTTTTGCTGAGTCTATGTAGATACCATGATATCCAAGGATATTGAGTTCGCAGGTGAGTGAAACGGCCACGTGGGTGGAGCCGCAGCCTCTGTGACTGCCTAAAACTGCTATTTTGTGTATGAGATGTGGCTGACCGGTTAATTTTTGAATTTCCTGTATTTCCTGATATAGCTCTGCGACAGTCACGTAACGCAGTGATGCATCAGATGTTGTTGCTTTTTGGATAATATGCTGAAACTTATGGGAAAAGCTGTCTGGGGTAAAGATCAGTATATACTGCAGAAGCTGACCTAAGCTGTAAATGTCTGCCGCCGGTGTAATTGTATCCTCGGTAAAGCATTCGGGGGCAGAGAATTCTATATTCCCATAGTGATTGAAGTTATTTCCATCCTGGATAACATATGCCGATACGCCAAAATCGATAAGCTTAAGCTTATTGTGGCATACTATAATATGCTCCGGTTTAAGGTCCCTGTAAATAATGGGAGTAGATATCTGTGTATGCAGATAGATAAAAACATTGCATAATTGTTCACAAATATTAAAAAATAAACCTGGGGAAATTAACTGCTGATGAAGCAAAAATGAATCTAATGTCTCGCCGTCGATATATTCCTCGACGATATAGTAAAAAGCATCGTCCTCTTCGAAGTCAAATATACGTGGTATAGACGGATGCTCAAGAGACTTGAGTAGTCTTGCTTCTGATAATGCGGATTCGGCGAAAGCAGAAGCTTTAGGAACTTTCTTTAGAGCTCTCTCCTGATCCATAGATATGTGTCTGACAAGCGTAACGCTACCGGAGCTGCCGGTTCCAAGATCTTTAATCATCTCATATTTGTCAAACAAAGAATGATTTGTATTTTTCATACGCTCCTTTTGGGTCGAGCGCACATCTCATGGATAACTTATAACATACCTGTAAAATAATTGCAACACTTTTTTTATTTTTTTTTAATAGGCCTTGCGCTTTACAATATGACAGGTGTTTATTATAATAGTTTTACGATTTACACGGATATTTTCGGAAAAGGATGTGAAAAATATGAAAATTGAGAAGGTAAATGATAATCAGATCCGCTGTACTCTTACCAGAGAGGATCTTGAGGACAGACATATAAAAATAAGCGAACTGGCATATGGATCAGCGAAGGCGAAAAGCCTTTTTAAAGATATGGTAGAGCAGGCCAATTACGAGTTTGGTTTTGAAACAAATGATATTCCACTCATGGTGGAGGCGATTCCACTGCCATCAGAGTCTATAGTGCTTATCATCACAAAGGTTGAATATCCGGATGAGCTTGACACCAGATTTTCAAAGTTTTCAGAGGCAGATGACGACTTTACGGACTTAGGAAATGCAGGACAGCCTCCGGTGATAAAGGGAGCTGCTGATATTTTGGAGCTGTTTGAGCGTATCAAGAAGGAAAATGAGAAGACAGCTGATAGTGAGCAGGGAACTGATGATATTACAGAAGAACAGGCTGAGGCTGACGTGGTCAAGCTGTTTGTTTTTGATAAATTTGATGATGTGCGCAGGATTTCGCATGTGCTTGACGGCTTTTACAGCGGCAGAAATGACTTATACAGGGATGCTTCAAGCAATAAGTATTATCTTGTGGCCCACAAGAGTGAGCATACTCCGAAGGAATTCAACAAGGTGTGCAACATCATTTCAGAGTACGCATATCAGAAGAACTATGTGCCTGCCAATGAAGCATTTTTCAAGGAGCATGGTAATGTGATTATTGAAGAAGCTGCCATCCAGACGCTGGCAGCGCTTTAACAGAATATTGATTGCAAATAAAAGACGGCTTGCATAAGCAAGCCGTCTTTTCGTAAATTAACCGAGGTCGTGATCGATGAAAGTGTTGATTTCAACGACAAGATCATCCGGGTCAAGTCCGTGAACCATAGCAGCCTCTTCGATTGTCTCCATCTGTGATGATGGGCATCCGAGACAGTGCATGCCGATATTTAAAAGTAATGGTGCCACGTTCTGGTCAATCTGAAGAAGATCACCAATCATAGTGTCCTTAGTAACTCTAGCCATTATTGTTTCCTCCTATTAGTCTTTTAATGTGCCTATTATAATACGATTTGCATTTAATTGCAAATTATACTATAAAGATTTTTTTTGAGTAGTTCGATATACTTATTAGACAACGGAATGTTAATACTACAGCAAGGATGCCTGAGAAATTATCAGGAAAGGAAAACACATGAAAATAAACAGGAATATGAGTGCTGTCAGGGCAAATAAGCAGCTCCTCGGTACAGAAAACAGATTATCAAAGTCTATGAAAAGGCTTTCAAGCGGCTACAAGATAAATTCAGCAGAGGACAATCCGGCAGGAATGGCTATCTCCAACAAGATGAAGGCGCAGATAGAAGCGCTTGACCAGGCAAAATCAAATTCGTCAGATGCGCAGAATGTCATGAAAATAGCAGACGGAGCACTTGGTGAGGTAAGCAGCATGCTACAGAGAATCAGGGAGCTTGCGGTACAGGGCGCTTCAGATACATATTCTGAGAATGATAAAAAGGCTTTGCAGTCAGAGATAGATGAGCTCACCAAGGAGGTGGACCGTATATCGGGCGATACGGAGTACAATACAAAGTCACTGCTCGATGGTTCGAGCGATACACGCGTCTATGTAAGGCAGAAGGATGCAAATGGCAATATGACTCAGGCGAACAGCTATATTACCAGAATCAATTTCTCAGACAATGTGGCGTCAGATAAATATGAGCTCACAGTAAATTCGCTCGCAACACAGGCAACAGGAAGTCTTGCGTCTGCCACAAAGCCTGACGCAGAGGGAACGATTTCCATAAACGGTGTGAGTGTGGCTGTGAAGGCAGATATGACTCAGGATGAGTATATCCAGGCGTTGCAGAAGGTAGCGACCACAGCCGGTACTACTATGCAGGTGAATGGTGATAGCATCAGCTTTTTATCAAATGAGTATGGCAGCGACAGCACAGTAAATATATCTCTTTCTTCATCGCTTAAGGCTCTGGCAGGTGCAGGCTATGAGAATGCTGACGATGGAAGTGGAAATATGCAGCTCAAAAGTAACGGTAAGGATGCCGTGGTTACAGGCGGAGAAAATCTGTCGGACAAGACAATAAGAGCCGACGGTAACCGTGTATATGTGGTAGGAAACAGTGGATTTTCAATGGATTTTCTACTGAGCAGTGATATGGATATGACAGCGGGAAGCAGGGATTTGCAGATAGATATTTCCGATATCGGAAATATGGCTGTGCAGATTGGTGCAAACGAGGGACAGGAGATGAAAATCAGGATACCGGAGGTATCATCGCAGACACTTTATCTGGATACGGTAGATGTGACTGTAAAGGGTGGTGCAGACAAGGCAATGTCCACACTTGATGAGGCGATAGAGTATGTCTCAGGTGTGCGGTCAAGGATAGGAGCCTTCCAAAACCGTCTTGAATCAGCTGAGAGCAGTCTTTCTGAGACTTCTGAGAACATGACCGGTGCATATTCCAATATCATGGATACCGACATGGCAACCGAGATGACGGAATACGCAGCACAGAATATTCTCGACCAGGCCGGAATCTCAGTGCTGTCTCAGGCAAATGACCTGCCACAGCAGGTACTTTCACTATTGTCGAGGTAATAAGCAATGAAAAATGAATTGAAGCAGGAGCTCACCAGAAGGCTTTGTGCGTGCAACAATGGCGGACTCGTGCTTGTTATGTATGATATATATTTTGGTTTTTCAGATGATGTAAAAAATGCCCTCGTGTCAGAGGACAGGGAAGCCTTGAGAAAAGGAGTGTCGGATGTACAGGCGGCACTTGATGAGCTGATGGGGGCACTTGACTTTAAGTATCCTCTCGCAGGACAGCTTTATCCACTGTACTCATACTGCAAGAGGCTTTTTTCCACAGTGCTTTACTCACTTGATGTGTCGGTGGTGGATGAGGCCGATGTCATTATGAAAAAGCTCAGAAACAGCTTTGAAACAGCAGCTGCCGATGACAAATCGGCTCCGCTTATGGACAATGCGCAGAAGGTTTATGCGGGCATGACCTATGGGAAGGGCAGGCTCACAGAGAGCTTTATAAATGATAATAACAGGGGCTTCCTTGCGTAGGAGGCCTCTTTTTTAGTTCATTAAGCCTCATTAAACCTCATTAAGCCGTTTGGCACAGTTTAAAAGAAATTTATACCGCATGGAAACAGCCTTGGCCTGATAGATGTAGTAGTCAATTAAATCGGGCTCAACAACATTTTCCAGGTTAGTGTATACAATTTGAAGTTCATCTGTTGTTTTTCTGATGTCATCCTGTAAGGTCTTGTAACCGTCATTTACAGGCGTTTCTTTAAATAATTTCATGAATTCCTCCAACAAAATAAGTCTTAATACAAGTATAAGCAAAAGAGTTTCTTCTATTCACAGATTTTGTAAAAAGTGCTTTTGACATGTGAAAAACCAGTAAAATCAAGGTTTTGACTGTGGATTAATGTGTTGGGTTTCGCTGCATTTTGTGGATAACTAACAAAAAGTATTTATTTTAAAAAAAGCTATAGACAAAATCGGGATTGCGTTGTTATAATTCGTCTCACGAAAGGAGAGGTGATGAAAATACAGTGATTGTGAAATTAATATCACACCTCATGCTGTATATACTGCTTACAGTAGCAGCAATTGGGGATTTCAAAAATTATAGAATCAGTAACCGGCTGATTCTGACGGGACTTGGTTGTGCGTTTCTATTTCGCTTAGTGGGGGGCAAGGTAGCGAGCATCATCTGGTTTCTTCCAGATATAGTTTTTCCGGTTGTCATTTTATATTTCTTATATCTTTCAGGCATTTTAGGAGCCGGGGATATCAAGTTATTTTCAGTAGTATGTGCATTTACAAATTTAAGATTTACCGCCTTGTGCATGGCAGCCGCTTTTGTGGCGGCAGCGGGATATGGTCTCATAAGTATGGTGCTTAAAAAGGAGCTCTTTGTGCGTATGAGGGATGGATTTTTATACTTAAACGGTATACTGTGTGGCAGATTTATGCGGTACCGCGGACAGGGGAAAGCTGTTAGCTTCGCGGTATACGTGCTTTTGGGAACAGCCATGGCAGATATCTGGTTTTACGGCATGAGGTGATGGAAGGAGGGTTAAAGTACCATAGATGAAAAAAATCAGACTAGGAATTTATATTGAGGATTCAGAATATGGCGACAGACTGACATGCTATTTCATGAATCATTATAAGGATCAGCTGGAGATACATATGTATACCATGAAAGAGCAGCTGGAACACTTAGAGGGCGAGATAGATATCATGCTTTCAAGTGAGCTTGACCAGTGGAATAACAAGTATATCCCACTGATACAGATTGTTGAGGAAACACCTATTGAGAGTGAGGAGGGTATATACTTTGTGGAAAAATATCAGGAAGTAAACCGCATAGTGGAAGAGATTTTAAAGCATGTGGGTGGTGAGGTGAGAGACCTTAAGAGTGAGGGCTCTTTGATAGGTCAGACGAGGCTTATAAGCGTGTATTCACTTGCTGATAATCAGTACCAGATGCCTTTTGCGATGACTTTGTCCTCTATTTTGAGTGAGAATGAAAAGGTACTGCTTATGGATTTTCAGGAGAATAGTGGATTATCGCGGATGCTTGAGCAGAGTGTGGAGCATAATCTGGACGAGCTATTGGTGATGGCCGAATCCGGACGATACTCGACCAACAGGATAAACAGCTGTATCGGAAGAAAGCATAAGCTGGATTATGTATATCCGATTGAAAATACAGAGTGTCTGTGTGAAATAAATACGGTAATATGCAACAATCTGCTTCAGATGCTTGGCAAGGAAATGCACTATGACTGTATAGTTCTCAATATGGGAACAAGATTTAAGGGCTTTTTTGATATTCTTGACAGATGCAGTGATATCTACCTTGTACAGAAAAAAGGCGGAATCAGCCAGTGGAGAGAGTACGAGTTTACAGAGGAGCTGATTGAAAGAGGCTTAAGCAATGTAGTTGAGAGGATTAAGCTGATTGAGCCTCCGGTCATCACGACACCGGTATCTACATGTGATAAGCTTGTAGAGCTGTGGAAGTGGAATGAGTTTGGAGATGTCATAAGAAACATGACTCGGGGTATTTCGTGTGCTGGATGATTTTGGACAGAGAATAAGAGATATTATACTTTCTGAAATGGATTTGTCCAGAGAGCTGAGTGATGAGGAAATCTGTGATTTAATTGGAAGCGTGGTTTCAAGAGAGGCACGCGACAGACCAATGACTATAAAGGATAGAGCGGAGCTTGAGCGCACCATATTCAACTCTCTGCGTAAGCTTGATGTGCTGCAGGAGCTGGTGGATGACAGGGATGTGACTGAAATTATGGTAAACGGTCCCAATGATATATTCTATGAAAAAGCCGGAAGAATCCAAAGGTTCAAGGGTCATTTTTCATCGGAAGAGAAGCTGGAGGATGTGATACAGCAGATTGTGGGACGCCATAACAGGGTTGTAAATCAGGCATCACCGATAGTTGATACCAGGCTTAGTGACGGCTCCAGGGTAAATATAGTGCTAAACCCCATATCTATAGGCGGCTCGGCTGTATCAATCAGAAAGTTTCCGGAGCATCCTATGAGCATGGAGAGGCTTGTTGAGATAGAAGCTCTCTCGCCGGAGGTGGCAAGGCTTCTACAGATACTGACGCAGGCCAAATACAATATATTTATTTCCGGTGGTACAGGCTCCGGGAAAACGACCTTCCTGAATGCTCTGTCACAATATATTCCTGATGATGAGAGAATTATTACAATTGAAGACTCAGCGGAGCTGCAGCTTCTGGGAGCTAAAAATATAGTAAGGCTTGAGACAAGAAATGCAAATACCGATGGGGTTACTCCAATTACAATAAGAGATCTTATCAGGACGGCTCTTCGTATGAGACCGGACAGGATAATAGTGGGCGAGTGCAGAGGTGCAGAGGCTCTTGATATGCTTCAGGCTATGAATACAGGACATGACGGCTCGTTGTCCACCGGCCATGCCAATTCACCACATGATATCATTTCAAGAATTGAGACTATGGTGCTTCAAGGTCAGGATTTCCCACTCAATGCGATACGGCAGCAGATAGCATCGGGAATAGATATCATTGTCCAGCTTGGCAGACTGAGAGATAAGAGCAGGAGAGTGCTGGAAGTTTCAGAGGTGGATGGATTTATGGATGGTGAAATTGTGCTGCATACGCTGTATCGTTTTGAGGAAACCGCTGTTTTGGACAGTGGGAGGATACAGGGCTTTTTAAAGAAAGCAGGGACACTTTGCCACACTGACAAGCTTATGGCAGCAGGGCTTAGTGTATAGGCTGTTATGTGGCATTTAAAGTAAGAAAGGCTGTAGCTGTCAGTATAGGAATATATGTTACTGAACAGTTATGAAGGGTTTGATTATATGGATTACAGCAGATATTCCATGTCCACAAAGGATTGGGGGATTGTTTTCATAAAAAGTATGGCTGCCACAGTGATTATCGCATATTTGTTTTATGACAGTCCTATTGTTGTTATTGCTTTTCCGGCAGTGTTTGCGTATTGTGCAAAGCTGTGCAGGCAGGAGGGTGTCAGAAGACAAAAGGAAAAACTAAATGAAGAGTTTATGAATGTGCTTAAGGTATTGAGCTCGAATATGCTGGCCGGATACTCTGTGGAGAATGCATGGCAGGAGGCTGAAAAAGAGATACAGCTCATGTATGGGAATGATTCGCTTATGCTGTCTGAGATACAGGAGATGAACAGGCAGATAAAGATGAATCAGACATTTGAGGCGGTGCTGTCAGAATTTGCTCATAGAAGCGGTCTGGAGGATATAGTCAATTTTTCTGATATTTTCTCATTTGCAAAGAGAAGCGGCGGCAGATTTGTGGATATCATAGAGTCTACCACTTACAGGATGTGGACAAAGTATGATACCAACCGACAGATAGAGGTTGCGGTTTCTGCCAAAAGACTTGAGCAAAAGACTATGAACTATATTCCAATATTTCTTTTGGCATTTTTAAAGCTGTCTTCAAGAGATTATATGTCTGCACTATATGGAAACCTGATCGGGGTAATCTTTATGAGTACCTGTCTTTTAGCCTATGCAGGGGCAATTAAACTGGCAAAGAAATTTTTACAGGTAGGAATAGGCATATGACGGGAGGAAAGAGGCTTAGAATAGCAGCATTATTTGTTATAGTTTTAGTTTTTGCTTTTATCATGGACAGGTCGTCAAATGCTATAACTGATAATACACTTATACGCAATGATACAGGTGACGGAGATGCGATATATGACCTGGTGCTAAATGCGGATGGACTTGACGAGGATTATAACTATCAGCTCAAGCTGAAGGAGGAGGAGCCTTCAGATAAGCAGGCGAACGAGCTGTTCACACATGCAAAAAAAGAGATAGACGACAACTTTTGTGAAGAAGGCCAGAGTGTAGAGCAGGTCAGAGGACATATAAATATGAAGGAAGCATATGCCCAAGGAGCTGTGGAGGCAGAGTGGACACTGAGTGACTATGATGTGGTTGATATTAATGGAGATGTGAACCAGGATGCATTTGAGGAGGCTGATGATGAACAGGGAAAGCTGATTAGCGCAAGTGTTGAGCTTTCCTGTGGCGAACACAGACAGCTGTATGATTTCTCATTTGTGGTATTTCCGGATGAACTGGACGCGGGCGAGCGCCTCATAAAGGGTATCAACAGACATATTGACAGTGAGATGTCAAAGACAGGCACTAAAAAGCTCACACTGCCGGATGAAGTAGATGGAGTAAAGCTTAGCTGGTCGCAGGAAAAAAGCAATACGGCAGCTAAAATAGCCATGCTTGAAGTTGTTGTTATAGTTCTTCTGGTGCTTGAGAAAAAGGAAAAAAAGAAGACGGCGCAGAAGGAGAGAAATATACAACTGCAGCTCGAATATCCGGAGATAGTCGGCAAAATGGCTGTTTTGATGGGTTCAGGAATGACTGTGGAGCAGGCATGGAATAGGATTACCGCCCGTTATCTTGATGAGCGGAAAAATAATGATAAGAATATTATGCCCGCTTACGAGGAAATGCTTGTGACGGAGAGGGAAATCTCAGATGGCGTGACAGGCAGAAAAGCATACGCAGGTTTTGCGGAAAGAGTAAAGCTGCCATGCTATCAGAAGCTTGTACGCATTATTTTACAGAGTATTCACAAAGGAAGTAAGGGTGTATGTGAAATGCTCGAGAAGGAATCGGAGGATGCATTTGATGAGAGGAGGCTTTTAGCCTTAAAGCTGGGTGAAGAGGCCGGCACCAAAATGCTTATGCCGATGATGATTATGATGGCTATAGTCATAGCAATAGTAATAGCACCCGCAATCATTGATTTTAAGATATAGAAAGGAAAAATTATGTTAGGATTTAAGAATTTTTTATTAGATGAGAATGGCGCAGGAGTAGTGGAAATGATACTGATAATTGTCGTGTTAATCGGTCTGGTGCTGATTTTTAAGAAGCAGCTTACGACACTTGTAAACAATATCTTTCAGACAATCTCAAGAGAGGCTGGTAAAGTGTGAGAGGCAGTATAACGATATTTGCCACAATGCTTCTCATGCTGGTGTCACAGTTTCTGTTTACTGTACTGGAAGCCGGCAGGAATCTGACACTTACCAATATAGCATGCATGAATTCAGAGGCTGTAGCAGAGTCAGTTTTTGCGCAATATTGCAGACCATTGTGGGATGAATACCATCTGTTAGCGTATGACGCCGGAAGTGACGCAATGGGCAATGTGGATATCGAAAATGTCAAGTCGTATATGAAGAAGCTTACGACTGACAATTTTAAGATAAGCGATTCAGGAGCTTTTGCCGGGGGTACTATTGTAAACGGCACCAGTATGCTAAGGTTGTCAATGGATGAGCTCGAATCCATGAAATATGTGCTCATGACGGATGATGGTGGTGATGTGTATACAAATGCGGTTGTCTCATATATGAAGAAAAATATTGGTTATGAGACAGTCAAAAATCTTTACAGTCAGTATAGCTCATTGAATGAAAACAAGTCTGCGGGCGAGTATGATGACAGTAAAATAGACAGTGCGTTAAATGCCTTAAAGGATAATGCAGCTCATGAAGGCAGAGGCAAAAGCATAGCGAGGTCGTCACCGCCAAGAGCTTACAGTGCTCCTTCATCGGTTTCGAAAGATAAGCAGACGTCAGAAAGTAAGGCAGAAAGCACAGAAGGCGGTAATGTAATAGAAAATCCGCTGGTAAAGGTGCAGAAAGTAAAGGCATCAGGCATATTATCACAGGTGGTTGATGAGAGCACGGTGTCAGGAAACAGTATTGATACATCAGCCAGAGTGTCCGGGCGAAGTCTGCATAAAGGAACAGGGGGCTGGTCCGAAAGTAGTGATGACTGGTATGCGAAAGTACTTATGCAGCAGTATATTCTGACATATATGAGCTGTTACACTGATACAAATCCCAATCATGCCCTTAACTATGAGGTGGAGTACATCATAGGAGGCAGAGCGAGTGATAAGGATAATCTGAAGATAGTTATAGCTGAAATACTGGCTCTGCGTGCGGCTGCCAATATGGCATACCTGGCAGGAAGCGCATCAAAGCAGGCACAGGCGATGGCTCTTGCTGCAATTATCGGTGGAATTACTCTGACACCGGAGGTAATTGAAGGGGTGGAAAAGGGAATTCTGGCGGCCTGGGCATTCTGTGAAAGTGTGCTGGATTTAAGGGCACTTTTGGATGGGGATAAGATTCCACTGATAAAAAGTGATACGTCATGGACATCGAGTCTGTATGGCATGACAAGCATGCTCACAGGGCAGGTGAAGGCAAAAAGCTCAAATGAAGGAATAGGCTACAAATCATATCTGGGTATGCTGCTTTTTACAAAGAGCATGAAAAATATAGCGTATCGCTCGATGGATGTGCAGGAGGCTACAGTGCGTATGACCGGTGCGCATGAGAGCTTTAGGATGGACAATGCAATCTGTGAGCTTAGTGCAGATGTAAGGTACAAATATCATGGCATATTTTTATGCTTTGTGAATCTTTTAGATGGGGCAGATAACGAGTATACCATTAAAAATAAGGCAAAGTATTCCTATTATGGACGATGACGAAATAAGAAAGGCAGGTGTATGAAGGTGTCTTTTGTTAATAAAGTAAAGTTCCACATAAAAAAACTTTATAGAAAGGCCAAACTCCCAGGCGATGATAGTTCTCAAAAGATGCCCTCATGCACCTGCCTGAAGGCATCATATACACTTGAGGCTGCGGTAATATTTCCGCTTGTAGCAGGCTTTTTTGTATTTATACTTTTTTTCTTCAGGGTAGTTCAGGTGGAGTCGCAGGTAAAAGCGGCACTGTACTATTCAGCCAGGATGAGTGCGTTAGCGAGCAGTGCAAATGATTCGTCCGTTGTCTCAGTGGCGACAGCAGAGGTACTCTTTAGGAGTAGAATATCTGACTCAAAGCACATTGATACATACGTGAGTGGTGGAAAGTATGGAGTGTCACTGCTTGGCTCAAGTATTGATGGTGATGATGTTGCACTTAAGGCAAAGTACAAGGTTAAGCTTCCGGTGAGCTTTTTTACGGTAGATGGAATATGGATAGAGGATTATAGCAACAGCAGAAAATGGACAGGCAAAAATCCCAGTGAAAAGACGGACCCATATGTGTTCTATACTGACTATGGTAGTGTTTATCACCTGTCCGAGCAATGCAATTACCTGGATCTGAGCATAAAGAGCATCAAATGGTCACAGGTGGGGGCAAGCAGAAACAAAGATGGTAGGAAATACCACGCATGTTACTGTGCCGCGGATAAAAAAACAGAAGGTTCAACGGTATTTATAACAGATTATGGCACAAACTATCACGGAAAGCTTGGATGCAGTAAGCTTAAGCGGACAGTACACAAGGTGCATAAGTCGGAGGTAGATGGCAAAAATCTGTGCAGTAAATGTAAAGGAGAAGGAACATGATACAGCTTATCATTTTACTTGGAATAATCAGTATAATTGACTTTTCAACCAAAAAGATACCGGTAGTTGTATTGGTAGTAATGGGGATTGTAGGTTTTGCAAGCTCTTTTTATGCGAAGCAGTCAATTATATCAGTGGCTGTTGCTCTGATTCCCGGTATAGTGCTTATGGCAGCTGCGTTTCTTACAGGAGAGCAGATAGGCTATGGAGATGCTGCTGTTGTGACGCTTATGGGATTGTTTGTGACAGCTGACATAGTGTGCAGCACTATGGTGATGGGACTGACAATAGCGGGAACAATCTCAGTTATTTTAATTGCATCAGGCAGGGCTGGAAGAAAGAAGCAGATTGCATTTACACCATTTCTACTGCTGGGATATGGATTGACGGAGGTATTTATGTGACTGGAAATAAATTAAATGTAGATTTATCTTATGGACTAAAAGGCAGTTATACAGTGGAGGGGGCGATTATTATACCTATATTTATTGTTATGCTTGCGATAGCGATGAAGATGGGACTTGTGCTGTATAACGAAATGAAAGCAGACAGCTCTTATGAGTATGCTACTGATATGTGGCTGGTGGATGATTTCTATAATTATCAGGTTTTGAAAGAGGTAGTAAATGAATTCTAATGAAATAGTATATGAGAGAAAGATGACAGGCAGCTTTATGAAGCTGCGTTGTGACGAGGTGAGGCCGTTAGATGAAAAGATATTGCTGAAAAACAATATTCCGGGCTTTCTGAAGATGGAGAAGTGTTATGTGAATAATGAAGGGCAGTACTGGTATGATATATCCGGAGTTCAGTCTTTGGAAATGCGCTGCCAGTATAATGATATAAAGCTTGAGTTTCTTGAAAAGCTTGTAGTGAGTATCTGTAACAAGATGGAGCTTTTGGAGAATCATCTTGTTAGCGTAGAATCTCTGGTGCTTGATCCTCAGCTAATACACATAAAAGGGGTAAATCAGGATGAGGAAATATATTTTACAGCATACCCGGCGCAGATGAAAACCATTTGCAATACATTCCAACATTTGATGGAGTATATGCTCACAAAGCTTGATCACAGTGATGCTGAAGCGATACATATAGCATATGGCATATACGAGAAAACCATAAATGGCAATTACAGTATCGCTGATATTAGAAATGCCATAATCGAGGAGCGACAGAAAAAGGTGGCAGAAAAGCCGGTGGAGGAGGTGGTTGCGCCGATTTCACAGCCACAGGTCAGAGTAGAGGAGCCTAAGGAGCAGATAAAGCCTACACTGTACGATAAGCTTCGGGTGTATCTGCTGGAGCAGCTGGATATCAGGCTGCCGGAGCGAAAGAAGCAGGCGTCAGTGATAGAAAAGCCTAAAAAACCGGATATAAACAGAAAATGGTTTAAAAAAGAAAAACGAAAAGAAAATCGTGAAAAGGTAGATGACACCATGCTTATACACCCAAGCTCAGAGACTGCACCGGAGCCTGTACCGCGTCAGATACACCCCACAGTATGTCTGAGCGATTACAGGGAGCACCCACAGGGCATGCTTTTGTATGAGGGCATGGAAAACCGCAGCAATATTATAATAGACAAAGATTGTACGCGTATTGGTCAGGGCGATGAGGCCGATGCAGTAATAGGCAAGGATACAATAAGTCATTTTCATGCAGTTATAAATAGGGAAAACCAGGAATTTTATCTGGAGGATTTAAACTCCACAAATGGAACCTTTGTGAATAATGAGGTGCTTGCGTACAAGCAGAAGAAGCAGCTCAAGTCAAATGATATCATCAGATTTGCCGATGTTAAGTACCGGTTTGTATAATTGTTGCAAATAAGCTCCTTAAAATTTATAATAAGAAAAAAGTATTTAACAGGAAAATTAAGGAGACTCCACAGCTTTGCAGAATATAAAAAGATTTGATGATAAACCATATATGACAATTGGCATAATAGTGGTAAATATAATAGTTTTTGTGCTGATGAGTTTATCAGGCAGCACACTTGATGCACAGTATATGGCTGCCCACGGAGCCATGTACCCTGAGTATATAAAGGATGGCCAGTACTGGAGGCTGTTCACTTCGATGTTTATGCATTTTGGATTGATGCATATACTTAACAATATGGTGGTTTTAGGTGCTGTCGGTCAGATAGTCGAGAAAGCCATGGGGCATGTGAAGCTTCTGATTACATTTCTTGTGTCAGGCATGTGTGGAAGTGTATTATCGTACATCGTTATGCTTTATAATAATGACTTTGCGGTATCGGCAGGCGCCTCCGGGGCGATATTTGGTCTGGTGGGAGCACTTGTGTGGATAGTTATAGCAAACAGAGGTTTTTATGAGGGCATCAGCAGACAGCAGGCTGTATTTATGGTTATACTGATGATATACTATGGAGTTTCAACGCAGGGAGTGGACAATTGGGCTCATGGAGGCGGGCTCGTAGGCGGATTTGTTATTTCAATTGTTTTATATCGCAAAAAGAGATATAATAAATATAATATCAACTAAAAATTAATGGTAGGAGAAGCTACATGAAGATAAATATTTATTATGGTGGAAGAGGTTTACTGGACGACCCGACACTGTATGTGATAAGCAGGATAGAAAATGTGCTAAAGGAGCTCCGCGTAAAGGTGGAGAGATACAATATCTATGAGCACAAAAATGAAATAGCTACATTGCCACAGACCTTTAAGGATGTAGATGGAATCATTCTCGCAACGACGGTTGAGTGGCTTGGTATAGGTGGATACATGCAGCAGTTCCTTGATGCATGCTGGCTCTACGGCGATAAGGAAAAGATAAGCAATACATATATGCAGCCTATTGTTATGTCTACCACATATGGAGAGCGCGAGGCAGAGACCACACTATGCAATGCATGGGAGATACTTGGCGGTCTGCCGTGCTCAGGGTTATGCGGATATGTAGAGGATATTACTACGTTTCAGCTCAATAAGGAGTATAATCTCATAATAGAAAAACGCGCGGAGAATCTGTATCGCACGATATCCCAGAAGATTAAGAGCCTGCCTACAAGCAATCAGGCAGTGAAGCAAAGTGTACTCAGGACACAGCAGCTCAATCTCACCCCACAGGAGAGCGAGCAGCTGTCGAAGTATGTGTCTGATGATACATATGTAAAGCAACAGAAGGAGGATATCGAGGAGCTTGCAACCATGTTCAAGGACATGCTCGGGCAGCAGACATCTACAGATGACATGCCATATATAAAGGAGCTTGAAGCACATTTTATTCCGCTTCGTGAATTCAAAGCCTGCTATTCATTTAATATAGAAGGTATTAAAAATCCATTATATATAAAGGTGGATGAGGATAAGCTGGATATACACTATGGCGAAGAGGATATAGTGGATGTATACGCCAAATTTTCGAAGAGTATCATGGAGTCTATAATAGATGGTCACATGACCTTCCAGAGAGCATTTATGACCGGAGAAATGACAGCAAAAGGCAATTTCAAGACACTGCGCATGCTTGATCAGATATTTCCGTTTTAATGGGCTTTTTGATTCTTAACAGTTACAAAATAATTATATATATGAGGTGACAAAGATGAAAGATGACAACTGTATTTTCTGTAAACTGGCAAATGGGGATATCCCGACCAATTCAATCTACGAGGATGATGATTTCAAGGTAATACTCGATGCAAGTCCTGCTACAAAGGGACATGCACTTATCCTTCCAAAGCAGCATTATGCAAATATTTTTGAGATTGAGGATGAGACACTTGCCAAGGCAGCAAAGCTTGCAAAGAAGATTATGACACACGAGAAAGATGTGCTTGGCTGTGAAGGCTACAACCTGGTACAGAACAATGGCGAGGTGGCAGGCCAGACAGTATTCCATTTCCATATGCACCTGATTCCAAGATATGAGTCAGATGACAACAAAAATGTCATAGAGTGGAACCACAAGGAGTTCACTGATGACGAGATGAAGAAAATCTGCGATGAGATGAGCATGTAATAGCTTCTAATAGTTACACATTATTAAAAAAGAAAAAGCCCGGATATGCAAATGTAGTCCATATCCGGGCTTTTCTTTTTTATAATATTTTATAATATGCAATGACACTAAAAATTGACCCTATGACGACTTCTTCACCTGAGAGTTAATCAAATCGATTATAGTGGCGATGGAATCCATCTGACCGCTTTTTGCCATGGCATCCTTATATTTATCCCTGTTGCCGTACACCTCTTTTACTGCGCTAAGCAGAGAATCCTTTGTGAGCTCCTCCTCCTCGATGACATATGAAAAGCCCTGCTTTTTGAAGGATTTTGCATTTAATACCTGGTCTCCGCGGCTGGCAGCAGCAGAAAGAGGAATCAGGATGTTTGGCTTGTGCAGAGCAAGCAGCTCGCAGATGGAGTTGGCTCCGGCTCTTGAAATAGCCATGTCAGCCAGAGCAAACATGTCGGTGAGCTCAGCATTGGCGTACTCAAACTGTGCATAGCCTGTGATTCCGGCAAGCTTGTTGTCCAGATTGCCCTTTCCGCAGAGGTGAATCACATAGAAATCCTTTAGTAGTTCAGGAAGAATTTCACGGACAGCTTCATTAACCTTTTTAGAGCCGAGGCTTCCTCCGATGATGAGGATGACAGGCTTATTGTGGTCAGGAAAATTACAAAGCTTTATGGCATTTTCGGCAACGCCACTAAAAAGCTCGCGTCTGATAGGTGATCCGGTGAGCACAGCCTTGTCTGTAGGCAGATATTTCATGGTCTCAGGGAAATTGCAGCAGACCTTTTTGGCACCCTTTATGGCGATTTTATTGGCAAGTCCCGGTGTGATATCCGACTCGTGGATGATGGCAGGCACATGGCAGTGCTTTGCGGCAAGCACGACAGGTACGGAAACGAAACCACCCTTAGAAAATACTACATCAGGCTTGAGTTTTTTCATGAGGCTTACAGCCTGACCGTAGCCCTTTAACACGCGGAACGGATCTGTAAAGTTCTTCCAGTCAAAGTATCGGCGCAGCTTTCCTGATGAAATGCCGTGATAAGGAATCTTCTGGGCCTCGATAAGACCTTTCTCCATTCCGTTTACTGAGCCAATGTATTCGATATCGTATCCGGCCTCCTTAAGTGCCGGCATAAGAGCTATATTTGGAGTGACATGACCTGCAGTACCGCCGCCTGTCATAACTATTTTCTTCATATATATGTATCCTTTCTTGTATTCCTGTTTGTCTCATATTTATATTATACTCAACACAATAAAAGTCAATACCAAGTTACCGGTGAAAGTTTGCCCTGCAATACCAAACAAATGTCGAAACTTGCGACCGATAGGAACTGTTAAGTTCAAGTGAATTGGTTATAATAATCAATAGTACATCATCCTGCGTTATAGGTTAAGTTAAATTTTGAATGATGTATCGGAAAAAGAATAGTAGGGAGGACACATTAATATGGAATTATCAATGGACAATATGGACATCGTGGCAGGAGGCATACTTGCGATAATGCTTGCACTTTTCATGCTGACAGTCATTGTGACCTTGTTCGCACTCTCACACAGGATAAGACTTTTGAGCAACGAGATTTATAAAATAGAAAAACAGGTGAGCGACTACATAGACGAGCTGTCGAGAAGCGAAAGCGACAAGCTGGAGATAGAGCATAAGGCACATCAGAATGGTGTGATTTCATCGGTGCTGCAGGAGATTTTTCCATGAAATTTGACAAAATGCTATTACTGTGATATTATACCGACTGTAACAAAGTTGTAACAAATGCAACATAGGTGTAATAAACGTAACAAAAACAACATATACTACACCATATGGAGGATTATATGAAGCTAAACAAAAAAGTAATCGATAGCATTACGGTCTGTGGACTGTGCGCCATGCTGACGGTTACCGCGGTTACTAACAGCGGACGCTCTGAGGTCAAAGCAGAGGATAAGGTGCTAGCAAACACTGGTTTAGAGCATACTGGTTATAATAGTTATGCTGGCGTGGCAGCGACTCTTTTTGATTATGAGAAGAATCTCACAGCAGAGAATGCTGTTACAGTAGAAAAAGAAAATGTTGAGATGGTGGCAGCAGCACAGGATGCACAGCAGGAGGCACAGCCCCAGCTCACACAGGAGCAGCAGGAATGGCAGACAAAGCTTATGCCAAAAGTTGAAGAATCACTCAACGTAAGAGCACAGGCCGATGAACAGTCAGATATTGTTGGAAAACTATATAAAGGAAGTGTGGCAGACATCGTAGAAAACGATGGCACATGGGCTCACATAAAGTCAGGAAATGTAGATGGATACGTTAATGTTTCTTACTGTGTGACCGGAACTGACGCACTAAGCTATGCTTACGACACATGCGGAGAAATCGCCACAGTAAATACAGACGGACTTCGTGTGAGAGAGACAGCAGATACAAACAGCAAGGCCTTAGAGGTAGCTGACCAGGGCAAGACCTATCAGGTGGACCGCGCAGCGCAGGCACCGGACGGCTGGATTGCAGTAGTCTGTGATTCACAGACAGGATATATCTCGGCAGATTATGCGACACGTTCCTTAAACACAAGAGTGGGTATCACAATTGAAGAGGAACAGGCTCAGATAGCTGCACAGAAAGAGGCTGAGAGAAAGGCCGCAGAAGAAAAGGCAGCAAAAGAAGCTGCAAAAGCAGCAAAGGAATCAAAGAAAACAGAGACCACACAGGGCGAGGCAGTAAGTGCAGGAGCAGATGACCTGACACTGCTTGCAGCAATCATCGAGTGTGAGGCAGGCGGAGAGAGCTATGAATGTCAGCTTGCAGTAGGAGCGGCAGTCATCAACAGAGTAAAGAGCGGCTCATATCCAAACAGCATCTCAGGTGTTATTTACCAGAAAGGCCAGTTTGGACCTGCATCATCAGGAAAGCTCGTAAGAAAGCTTAGCGGACGTATTTCTTCTTCATGCTACAGTGCAGCACAGGAGGCAATGTCCGGAGTGGACAACACAGGAGGATGTACATCCTTCAATGACCACGGCACAGGAATATCAATCGGAAATATGAAGTTCAGATAATATACAGCCGATATAAAGAAATAACAAAGAGGCTGCAAATCAACAAAGCTTGTTGGTTTGCAGCCTCTTTTTCTATTTACGGAATTTCTCAACCTCATCATTGAGCAGGTCGGAAATATGCTTATTGTTTGCAGCTTCCTTACTCATGGCGTTCATATTAGCCGTCAGCTCATCCATATGCTCATTTACGTTTTCGATATCACATGTATTGTTTTCCAGTACCTTTGCAATCTCACCGGTGGAATCACGCAAAGCACTCATGGTATTCATGAGATCTCGCTCCTTAGTAGAAAAATCATCAAGTATTTCATCAAGATTTGTTGTGTCTATTCTGTAATTTCGGGCGATATTTTCAAAAAGCTCGTAATCACTTATAACAGTATCACTGAAAAATAAAATCATCTGCTCTGAATTGTTTGAGAGCTCTGTCACGGCTTTCATAACCGAATTACTGATTTGCTGTATATGCTCAGCATAATTCTTTGAGCTTTCGGCAAGCTTTCTGATTTCAGATGCCACAACAGAAAAGCCCTTGCCATATTCTCCGGCTTTTGCTGCTTCGATGCTGGCATTGAGAGCCAGCAGATTTGTTTGATCTGCAATGTCAAAGATATCTTCGGTCAATAAACTGATTTGCTTTACTTTTTTGCTGTTTTCGATAGATGCAGTCAGTGTTTGCTTCATTTCGTCGATGCGTTTACTTGTGGTATTCTTTCCAAGCAGAGCTTGTTTTTCATTTTCCAAAGCATTTTTCTGAGCCTTCCTTGCATAGCCTGAGCCATCCATTGCTTTTTGAGATAGCTCTGATATTGTGCCGGTAATCTGCACCGCCGATTCATTTATCGAAGCCGTAGTAGCCATGATTTCTTCCATGCTCGATGCCAGATTTCCCATCATGGAGGAGGTTTCCTTTGCCATATCATTTGAGCTGCATATGATGTCTGATACAGAATGAACAGAATTTATCATGTTTTTAGATTCATACTTTAAAGTGGACAGCATGCTTTCCAGACTGTCGGCTAAGTTAAAAATGGATTTTTTCACAGTCTGCATTTCCCCGGTTTTATCGTAGCCGGACTTGCAGTCAGCAATATGTGTATTTCCATTTGCCAGCAGATACAGCTGGTCTGTAATCCATCGAAATGGTACAGAGATACCATTTGACAATATCATCGACATGCCTGCGCCTATAATAATTGTGACAAACATTGCTGCTATAATCAAAATAAATACCTCGTATATTATTGAATAGGCCTCTTTAAATGGCGCGACTATGCATATTGACATTTTATAGTCAGGAACTGACGCATATGCATAGACATAATCATCTCCGGTCACGACACCGGACTTGTTCTTCATCATTGCCGTTATGGCTTTTTTCTGCGTCACAGACATTTTCTGTATAGCGTCAAGGGATTGTTTGTCATCATTTTTGGGATTTCCCCAGTTTTGCTTAAGCACAATAGAATCGTTTGGATGCGCAGAGAGCGTGCCATCAGAATTCAGCATAAACTCATAGCTGTTTTTAGTGACATTATTTTTATTTAAAATATATGAGACATATTCCAGCTTGACAAAACCGATAAATACACCTGTTTTTATGTTGTTTTCATATATCGGTGTGCCTATGGCCAAAATACGACCACCCGTAGTCTTTGAATACTCAGGCTCACATATCACAGTCTTGCCGGTTTTCCACGTTTTTTTAAAAAAGTCTTTATCAGAGATTGATGTGCCATGATACTCGCTGCCCATGGTATGTGCAGTCTCTATTCCCACACAGTCTGCAATCAGAAAATGTGACCAGACATTTCCACTGCTTTCGACAAGCTGTTTCATGTACGGTTCTGCCTTATCAGCGGTCATTGCAACCACCGCTTCATTTGTTGAGGCTGTTTCAACAACAGATGCATATTTTTTTATGATTTCAGATAGATTCTCAGCTGTTGTTTCAGCAATTAAAGAATAGCTTTTGGCCTTATCGGCCTTTACATTATGGTATACGCATCCTGCAATAATTGATAATATCAGGAAAAACGGTAGGACCAGACCTATGAACAATCTCTTTATAAATGCTGTTTTTAGTTTCATTTTACCTCCTAAAAATTGAGTGCCTCTGTTTTTTGCAGGAAATCTCCGGCATGCTTTTTACTTGCTTTTTTAGCACAGGCGATTTTATATGAAAAATCGTGCATGCTGTTTACACTTGTTTTTTCATTTGTGTATAGCGCTCCGGATAATGAGGCTAGCGGAAATTTCTCCGGTTCACCCTTTCTGTTTTGTGAATGAATGTATCCGTTTATATAGTCATTCTCAGAGTAAAGCTCCTTCAGACATAAATGGAAATCTGCAATAATTTCATGAAAAACGTTTTCCAGATTATAATTACCGGATATTACTACAAAGTCATCTCCGCCAACATGGCCGACAAATTCTCCGAGACGACAGTTTTTTTCAATACATTTGGCCACAGATTTTATCATTATGTCGCCATTTTCAAAGCCATAGGCATCGTTATATGCCTTGAAATTATCTAAATCCAGATACATTATGGATAGCTTATCTTTGAGGAAAAGCCGGTTGGAAATCATCTGTTCAATCTGTGTGTTTCCGGGGAGATGTGTTAATGGGTTGGTATCCATAGCCCGCTCTACCTGAATAGAAATAGATGCCTCGAGAAGATTCTTAACAGTTACTATTCCAACATATTTGCCATTATCTGAAACGATAATGGCATCGTACAGCTGCTTTTTGGGACGAATAAGTGCTAGTCGTGATACCATTTCTATAGGCATACGGCAGTCGACCTCCAGATAATCACCATCAAGTAATTCACCCACCGTGTATTTGCTATAAAGTGAATATCCGTATCTGCCACCAAAGCATTCATCTATATGCGCTTTGGTAAGTAATCCTTTTACTTTTTGTTTAGAATCCACCACGCAAATTTCGGTCATTTCCTGGTGAAGCTTCATAAACTCAAACACAGTGACAGCCTTTGCTTCATATGGTGTAGTTTCGAGCTTCTGACATATACTCTCAACGTTTCCGAAAAAATGACTGTTTTTTTGTGGAATTTCAGTATCCCTGATTTTGGATGAAATAAATTCCGTAGTTTCTTCATCTATATTTTTTAAGTACGTTTCAGGGCGGCCAAGGTAATAGCCCTGACCAAAATCCACTCCTAAATTAATCAGACTCGCAAGCTCAGACTTTGTCTCTATGCCTTCGGCAATGATTCTGATATTTTCCGAGTGACAGAACTTAACAAGTCCGTCTATTAAAGTCTTTTTAACTGAATCAGTATCTACGTTGCGGATTAACGAAATATCCAGCTTTACAAATTTAGGATGAATAAAAAATATTCGGTTAAATGTTGAAAATCCTTTTCCAAAATCATCTATCGCTATCTCGTACTGTTGTTCCTCATAGTGATTTACAGCTTTTTGGAAAGAATCAATTTCATCAATATTAGAATGTTCACAGATTTCAAATACTATATTGTCGGTTGATAGGTTATATCTGTCTAAATAGTTTTTGGTCATTCCGGCCTGAAAACGCTCATCCTTGAATACATCGGGGTCAACATTCAAGAATAGTTTTTTATTTCCAAGCTTGTTTCTAACACTGTTCAGAGCCTTTTTTCGGCATATATATTCCAAATTCCATAAATATCCATATTCCTTTGCAAGCTTAAACAATTCCTCTATATTAAAATCACATTTTTCCAAATCAATTCTTGATAATGCCTCGTAACCCAGCAGGTTGCCTGTTGTAAGGGAAACAATTGGCTGATAGACGGGGTATATTTTTCTATTTGCAAGAATAAATTCTATCTGCTGTTTGGTGGATAAAATGTTGTTCAATGTATTGCCTCCTATCTTTTATAGCACATTAGTTTAAAATGCTCTTGTAAAATCCACATGCAATATAATGTAAAGAGAATGAAAAAAGAGGCACTTCAGTACTGATTTTGACAGTGGACAAACCTCTTGCAACATGCCACAAAATAGAGTAAAATGACATCATTATAGCAATCTAAATCTATAAACGATGCAAATAAAACCCAGGAGGCAAGAGCAATGCAGTTAAAGGGACGAAACTTTTTAAAACTTATGGATTACACTCCGGAAGAGATTACTTATCTGATTGACCTCTCACAGGAGCTGAAGGAAAAGAAGAAAAAAGGCATCAGACATGATGACCTCACAGGCAAAAATATAGCGCTGATTTTTGAAAAGACCAGTACCAGAACTCGCTGCTCTTTTGAGGTAGCGGCACATGACCTTGGAATGCATGTCACATACCTTGACCCGAGCGGTTCACAGATAGGCAAAAAGGAGAGCATTGCCGATACAGCGCGCGTGCTCGGCAGAATGTTCGACGGAATCGAGTACCGCGGATACGGACAGGAAATCGTGGAGGAGCTTGCAAAATACGCAGGAGTACCGGTATGGAACGGTCTGACAAATGAGTTCCACCCGACACAGATGATAGCAGATATGCTTACAATCCGTGAGCACCTCGGCAGACTGGGGGGCGTGAAATTTGTATACATGGGCGATGCAAGATACAACATGGGCAATTCACTCATGGTCACATGTGCAAAGCTCGGCATGGACTTTGTGGCATGCACAAACAAGAAATATTTCCCAAATGATGAGCTTGTAAAATACTGTAAGGACGTTGCAAAAACAACCGGCGCATCAATCACACTCACAGAGGATGTGGCAGAGGGCACAAAGGACGCAGATGTCATCTACACAGATGTGTGGGTATCAATGGGCGAGCCGGAAGAGGTATGGGCAGAGCGAATCAACGACTTAAAGCCATATCAGGTAAATGCAAAGGCATTCGAAAATGCAAAGGATAGCGCAATCTTTATGCACTGTCTGCCGGCATTCCATGATTTAAAGACCACAATCGGAAAGCAGGTCTATGAGAAGTTTGGACTGAGCGAGCTTGAGGTGACAGATGAGGTATTTGAGTCAGAGCGCTCAGTGGTATTTGATGAGGCAGAGAACCGTATGCACTCAATCAAGGCAATCATGCGTGCAACACTTGCAGACTAGAGCAAAACTAAGGAACAAGGTATGAAGGAAGAAATACTTAGGCTTCTACGCAGCGCTGACGGCTATATTTCAGGGCAGGAGCTATGCAACCGTTTCGGGGTATCGCGCACAGCCGTGTGGAAGGCCATAAACCAGCTAAAGGAAGCCGGATATGAGATAGAGGCACAACAGAATAAGGGCTACAGGCTCATGGCAGCGCCCGATCTGATGACAGAGGCGGAGATAAAAAGCCTCCTGCACACAGACTGGGTGGCAAAGGAGGTGCTGTATTTTGATACAATAGACTCCACCAACACCAAGGCTCAGGAGCTTGCCGAAAAAGGCTATCCAAGCGGGACACTGGTCGTAGCGGACAAGCAGGAGTCAGGCAAGGGGCGCCGCGGCCGCAGCTGGGTATCGCCGTCCGGCACAGGTATTTTCATGACACTTATGATAAAGCCTGATATCAATCCAAACAATGCATCCATGCTCACGCTTGTGGCAGCGCTTGCTGTCGCAAAGGCAATAACAAGCGTTACAGGCGAGGAAGCCCTGATAAAGTGGCCAAACGACATTGTGGTAAACGGCAAAAAGGTGTGCGGCATACTCACAGAGATGAATGCGCAGTTTGACTATATCAACCATATTGTTGTAGGTATCGGTATCAACGTGCATAATGAGAGCTTTCCGGAGGAAATCAGTCAGATGGCGAGCTCACTCATGATAGAAGCAGGTGGCAAAAGATTTCACCGTGCGCAGATAATCGCAGAGACCATGGCATACTTTGAGCAGTATTATGACACATTTTTAAAGACACAGGACCTTTCAGCCCTCGTCAGGGAGTATGATGAGCTGTTGGTCAACAGGAACAAATCAGTAAGGGTACTGGATCCGAAGGAGCCGTTTGACGGAAAAGCGATGGGCATCACGCCGAAGGGCGAGCTGATCGTGGACACATGGGAATCGCGCAAGCTGGTTTCAAGCGGAGAAGTATCAGTGAGAGGAATATACGGATATGTCTAAAGAGGTAGTACTTTGCGTGTCAAACGCATATCAGAAAAAATATTATCTGAACGAGAATTTTAACGGACTTCCACAGACAATAAGGGACGAGCTCAAAATAATGTGCGTCCTGTATACAGAGGATGTGGGAGGCATACTGGAGCTGGTGTTTGATGAGGACGGAAACCTCGATTTCAGAACATCCTGCAAGGAAAATGACTTTTTCTATGACGAGATAGGAAGCGTGCTAAAGATAAAGCAGTACCGCAACGAGCGAAGAGAACTGCTCGAGTCGATAGAGACGTATTATCGCATAGTATTTTTGGGAGAAGGACTCGAGGAGGAATAACAGATGATCTTAGCACTGGACGTAGGAAATACAAACATAACATGCGGCGTGTTTGATGGGGACAGGATAAAAGCGAGCTTTAGAATTACAACCAAAATGCCACGTACATCGGATGAATACGGCATGCTTCTGAGCACTCTGCTTGAAAGAAATCAGGTAGGCATGGACGACATACATGATGCAATCATCTGCTCCGTTGTACCGAATATCATGCATTCACTGCAGAATGGCCTTATAAAATACTTTAATATCAGGCCGATAATCGTGGAGGCGGGCATCAAAACAGGCATCCGTATCGCCACACCAAATCCGCAGCAAATTGGCGCAGACCGTATAGTAGACGCCGTAGCTGCATATGAATTATATGGAGGACCTGTTTTGGTCATAGATTTTGGCACAGCAACCACCTACGATATGGTCGATGAAAACGGTACCTTCATGGGAGGAATCACAGCACCGGGCATACGTATCTCAGCCAAGGCACTCTGGGAGGATGCGGCAAAGCTTCCTGAGATAGAGATTAAAAAGCCTGATAATATCCTCGGAAAGGACACTATCACCAGCATGCAGGCGGGACTTGTGTATGGACAGATAGGACAGACAGAGTATATCATCAACAAGGTAAAGGAAGAAACAGGCATGTACGATGCAAAGGTTGTAGTGACCGGCGGACTCGGCAGAATAATATCCAATGAGACAGAAAACGTGGATGTATACGATCCGGATCTGACATTAAAGGGCATAAACCTCGTGTATCGCAAGCAGAACCGCAAGGGAGTGAAGTAATAGTATGGATATTCATCAGATACGAAAGCTTCAGATAGGAAGTGTGACACTCCCAAACAACCTGATACTGGGACCTATGGCAGGCGTGACAGACCTGCCATTTCGCTTATTGTGCAAGGAGCAGGGAGCCGGCCTTTTATGTATGGAAATGGTCAGCGCCAAGGCGATTTTGTACAAAAACAAAAATACAGAGTCGCTTCTTTCAATAGATGAAAGAGAAAAGCCTGTTTCACTCCAGATGTTTGGCTCAGACCCGCAGATAATGGCTCAGATAGCAAAGCAGATAGAGGAAAGACCGTTTGACATACTGGATATCAACATGGGATGCCCGGTGCCAAAAATCGTAAACAACGGTGAGGGCTCAGCGCTCATGAAAAATCCGATTCTTGCAGGGCAGATTATAGAGAGCATAGTAAAAGCGATAGATAAGCCGGTCACCGTAAAAATACGAAAGGGCTTCGATGATGAGCATGTCAACGCAGTAGAGCTGGCACATGTGGCTGAAGAAAGCGGCGCAAGCGCAGTCGCAGTGCATGGCAGGACCAGAGAGCAGTACTACTCCGGTAAAGCCGACTGGGACATCATAAGGCAGGTAAAAGAGGCTGTCTCAATACCGGTCATAGGAAACGGAGACCTGCTTTGCGCAGAGGATGTCATAAAAATGCAGGAGCAGACAGGCTGCGACGGCTTTATGATAGCCAGGGGAGCGCAGGGCAATCCATGGATTTTCTCACAGATACTGCATTACTTTGAGACCGGCGAGCATCAGGAAAAGCCATCCTTTGAGGAAGTACGCCGGATGATACTGCGCCATGCACGCATGATGATAGAGTTCAAGGGCGAGTACACGGGAATACACGAGATGAGAAAGCACACAGCGTGGTATACGGCAGGATATCCGCATTCATCAAGGCTGCGCGCGGCGGTGAATACGGTGGAGAGCTTAGAACAGCTTGAGGAGCTTTTGTATAAGTAGAAGCTTTGAAATTGAAATCGGTCAAATCCTTGACAGCGTGGGGATTTTCAATTATAATACACGCGTTAAAATAGGCTTTAAATTTAGTATGTGAAACTTCCCACATTCAGTTTATCGAAGTTACCGGCATAGCATACAGTATATTCCTCAGAAAAATATGAAGTTAGCCACGGGTGCGAATCGCGGATAGAGGGGTTTTCTTTGCTGCCGGGTTTCCGTTTCCGGGTGTTATGGGACTCCGTGGCAGTTCATATTTTTCTTCGGAACATACTGTATACTTTCCGGTATTGAAGACCTTGGTGTGGGAAGTTAATATACTAAATGAGTACAATAAATATCAAAAATAAAAAAAGAAGATAGAAGGGTAAGAATCATGGATAACAAGAAAAATATTCTGACATATGCAGGTCTTAAGAAGCTCGAGGATGAGCTTGAGCATTTAAAGGTTGTTAAGCGTAAAGAGGTTTCCCAGAAGATCAAGGAGGCTCGTGAGCAGGGTGATTTATCTGAGAATGCTGAGTATGATGCAGCTAAGGATGAGCAGCGCGATATCGAGGCTCGTATTGAGGAAATCGAGAAAATCCTTAAGAATGCAGAGGTTGTTGTTGAGGAGGAGGTTGACCTTGACAAGATTTCTATCGGATGTAAGATCCGCATCTTAGATTGTGAGTTTGATGAGGAGCTTGAGTACAAAATTGTTGGTTCAACAGAGGCAAACAGCTTAAAGGGCAAGATTTCAAACGAGTCACCTGTAGGTAAAGCTCTTCTTGGAAAGAAAGTCGGAGATACTGTAACTGTTGAGACTCAGGTAGGAGAGCTCACATACAAGGTACTCGAGATCCAGAGAGCAGAAGAGAACTAAAAGAGGTAAAAAATGGCAAATCAGAATAATAACAAGGGTGGACAGCAGCAGGACGTAAACCAGCTCCTTAAGGTCCGCCGTGAAAAATTACAGAATTTACAGGAAGCAGGAAAGGATCCCTTCCAGATTACAAAGTACAATGTCACTCATCACAGCAGCGATGTAAAGGAGCTTTACAATGCTCATGAGGCTGAGATTCTCGGTGACAGAAAGGCTCCGGATGTTGAGGGCTTGGATGACGCTGCAAAGAGAGAGGTAATCAACAATGATTACAACGAGAGAAGAGAAATCATGGATGCAAAGCCAATCGAGGTAAGCATCGCAGGACGTATGATGTTCAAGCGTGTCATGGGTAAGGCTTCTTTCTGCAATATCCAGGACTTAAAGGGCAATATCCAGGTATATGTGGCAAGGGACAATATCGGAGAAGACTCATACGCAGACTTCAAGAAATCAGACATCGGTGATATCTACGGTGTAAAGGGCTTCGCCTTCAGAACAAAGACAGGCGAAATCTCAATCCATGCAGAGGAGATAACACTGCTTTCAAAATCACTCCAGATACTCCCGGAGAAGTTCCATGGACTGACAGACACAGACACCAGATATCGTCAGAGATATGTAGATCTTATCATGAATCAGGAGAGCAAAGAGGTATTTATCAAGCGCTCACAGATACTCAAGGAAATCCGTAACTTCCTTGCAGGCCGTGATTTCATGGAGGTTGAGACACCTATGCTTGTCTCAAACGCAGGTGGTGCCGCAGCAAGACCATTCGAGACACACTACAACGCATTGAACGAGGATGTAAAGCTTCGTATTTCCCTTGAGCTTTACTTAAAGAGACTCATCGTCGGAGGACTTGAGCGAGTATACGAGATCGGACGAGTTTTCCGTAACGAGGGTGTAGATACACGTCACAACCCTGAGTTTACACTTATGGAGCTTTATCAGGCATATACAGACTACGAGGGCATGATGGAGCTGACAGAGTCAATGTTCCGTTACCTCGCTGAGAAGGTATGCGGTTCGACAAAAATCTCATACAACGGCGTGGAAATCGACCTTGGAAAGCCATTCGCAAGAATGACAATGATAGACGCAATCAAGAAATACGCAGGCGTAGACTTCGACCAGGTACCTGATGATGCAGCCGCAAAGAAGCTTGCAGACGAGCATCATATCGAGTATGAGGAGCGTCACAAGAAGGGTGACATCGTAAACCTCTTCTTCGAGGAGTACTGTGAGAAAGAGCTTATCCAGCCAACATTTATCATGGATCACCCAATTGAGATATCACCACTCACAAAGAAGAAGCCAAGCGATCCTACAAAGGTAGAGCGTTTCGAGCTGTTCTGTAATACATGGGAGATGTGTAACGCATACTCAGAGCTCAACGACCCAATCGACCAGCGTGAGCGTTTCGCAGCACAGGATGCCAACGCAGCAGCAGGCGATGACGAGGCAGAGCACACAGACGAGGACTTCCTCAATGCGCTTGAAATCGGAATGCCGCCAACAGGTGGAATCGGATACGGAATCGACCGTCTGGTAATGCTTCTGACAGATAGCCAGGCAATCAGGGACGTATTACTGTTCCCGACGATGAAGTCTATTGATAAGTAGGAATGCAGGAAAATCAAGGGTTTCAGAGCGTGGATGTACTAAAATATATAGTTGGTCAAGGGGTTTTGACCAAGATTTGACCAATTTTTGGCATAGTCAAAAAAAGATTAGTACAGGTTAGTACAGATTGCTTAGTCTGAAAAATTAAAGATTGTATTACTTAGAGGACATTTTCTAAAGAAATTTAGAAGATGTCCTCTTTTTGCGTTATAGGAACAATTGAAATACCGAAAGGAGAATAGCATGGA
>ERZ1024378.23-NODE-23-length-32986-cov-10.723361_pt1 | contig 32986 bp, 48 predicted proteins | sample MGYA00520787_ERZ1024378 | MGnify/ENA primary metagenome ERZ1024378 (study PRJEB33242, sample SAMEA3444269) | Homo sapiens | biome: Host associated; feature: Gastrointestinal tract; material: Stool | place: Uganda | collected 2011-01-01 ... | reverse complement strand
TTTTATGAGCAGATTCCTAAGACAAAATTGATGAGAAGGTGTCCAGTCGCTATCCGTATTGACGGAAAAGCGTTTCATACATTCACAAGAGGATTCCAGAAGCCATTTGATGAAGTGCTAATTAAGTCAATGCAGGGAACAATGAAATACTTATGTCAGAATATTCAGGGCTGTGTTCTTGGTTACACGCAGTCAGATGAGATTACATTGATCCTTGTTGATTATAAGAAACTCACATCTTCAGCATTTTTTGATTATGAAGTACAGAAGCTTTGTAGCATCGCAGCAAGCATGGCTACGATGGCATTTAATAAATTTTTTGAAAAGTATGTTGACGAATATAGATTTAGTAAATGGGATGGTGTTTCAAAATATGAGGATGGTACATGGGGATATATTCAGACATTACTAAATGCAGTTGATAAGGGTGCAGTGTTTGATGCTCGTTGTTTTAATATTCCAAAAGAAGAAGTAACAAATCTCTTATATTGGCGACAAAATGATGCTTCACGTAATTCAATTCAGATGGTAGGACAGGCTAATTTCTCTCACAAAGAATTACATAAAAAGTCACGTAATGATATTCAGGATATGCTTATGACTCAAAAAGGTATTAATTGGAATGATTTTCCGACATACCAGAAGAGAGGAAGTTGTTGTATTAAAGAAGAGTATGCTGTTAATGACAATGGCGAAGAAGTAGAAGTTGATTGTGTAACAGATGTGGATGAACCGGTAGAGAGTGTTGCATTTAGGAGTCGTTGGACTATTGATACAGATATTCCTATTTTCAAGGGTGAAGGCAGAGAATATATTGATAAGTTGGTATTTATTAGTGAAGATTAAATATAAAGGAATATACATATGAATAATTTGAAGGAAAAATTAGCAAAAGGTGGAGTAACAGCAGTTATTGTCATTGCAATTTTAGCTGTGTGCTATGGACTTAGTTGGATTGTTACATGTGGAATAATCAAGCTTATTACAATGTGCTTTGGTTTGACATTTAAATGGTCTATTGCGACTGGTATTTGGTTGATTATCTGTATTTTAAGGTCAGTTTTCAATGTGACAGTGAAGAAATAGAGTCGAAGGAACTGACATTTCTTGGTACAATTTTAAAGGAGAGTTATAAAATGAGCGATATTTGTAAAGATAGAGAAGCTTTAAGACCTGAATACGAACATTTTATTCAGACTGAGAGAGGTAAAGAATGGAAACACTTTTGGCAGAGTGAAATGGGTTCAGAAAGAGATGGAGATTTTGGTGATTATTTGTATGACTTTTATTCAGAAATGTTGAATCTATAGTTGGAGGTGAGAAAAATATTAAAGAATATTGAAGATATTATAGTTTTAGAGACAACAGATGATGAAAAATTAGAGACTTTAAAACAATATGAAGATGATATCAGAATAGCGAAAGATATCATCAATGGCAATCTTACATATTGTGAGGAGTGCAAGGACTATTATCTTACAAAATCTTTCTTTTCAGAAAAAGAAACTATTCCTACAGAAATTTGTACATATCGAGATCCAATTAATTCAGGCGGCAACGAATATGTAGATGGATATGCTGATATTTTATATAGTGTATGTCCAAAAGGTCATAAACATGTGATTGATAGAAAAGAGAGAAGAAAATAAGAGTAAGAGATAAGAAATATGAGTATGGTAAATTTAAGTTTACACACAATTGTATTGATTGTGTTATGTCATTTAATTGGTGATTATGTATTACAATGTGATTTTATTGCACAGACAAAAGGAAAGAATTGGTATCATTTATTTGTACATTGTGCATTGTATTGTGTTCCATTTCTAGTAGTATTCGGTTGGACATGGCAGTTGGCAGTAATCTTTATTTCGCATCTGATTATTGATCCGTTAAAGGCAAGATGGAATAAGATTACATACACTAAAGACCAGACATTACATTATATAATCGGAATGGTTTATCTTATTGATTAATCAATCAAACAATTTCCAATAAAATTAAAAACTGAATAAGAGAATAAGTAAGAGGTGGATATGGATAATCAAACATATAACGCTTGCCGTTGTTTTATTAGTAATATTGATTCAATAAGCAGTAATGCAAAAATTATTATTGATAACATTAAATCTTATAACAATGATACTGATTCATCAGCAAAATTATTTATTCATTCAAAACACTCCAATACGGAAAACATACTAACAGAAGATGAAGTGAATCTGGTAATTTCAATGCTATTGAAAAAATATAAGAAAAGTATTGAGCAATATCAAAAGGAATTGAATGAATGTATTAACGAAGAAGTTTTGAAAATAGCAGAAGTATTAAAAGAGTTAGATGATAAGAGAGAATAAGTAAGTGAAGCAGTTTAAAAATAAATTTATAGGATTTAAACGAAATATTGAAGAAATGAATAAATACATTGATAAGATGCCACATCATGTAATAATTGATCCGGCTGAATACAAAGAAAGATTTGGATTTGACTGGTTATATGAACAGGATATTGTTGAAATTTTGGATAAAAGAATTGAAGAGAAACATGACCTGATAAAAATGGTACAGTATGTCTGTCCAATTTGTCATTCTGAGAAATGGAAATGCCCATATCCTATAAACCATTTCTATATGAAATGGGATAAATGGCAGCAATGTCTTGAATGTGCCCACGTTGATGATTTTTCTAAACATCATAAATTCTACTATATGAAAGATATTTATAGATGTTAGGACGAAACATTATAGTATATTATCAATTAAATAATAAATTGTTTCATTGGCTTATAAGATTAGAAAGTATAGATTTATATGAGTTTATTTAAGTGCAAGCATAGATGGAAAGTTGTAGAACGTAGTAATGCTTTACAGCAGGATTCAATGGGGTATCCATTAAGGTTGTGTATTCTTAAATGTAGTAAGTGTGGTAAATTAGAACAACAATGGTTAGATACATCTGAAGATGCTTTGGATGAATTAAAAACGGGTAAGTCGTTTTTAGTTAAATGGAATTAATAAGAATAGAGAATATATAAGTGAAAGGAAGAATTATATGAAGGTATTTAAAAGTGTAGACGAAAAGTTAAAAGAGATTGGTTTTGTTAAAATCGAAGAGGATAAGTATGGTGTAAAGTACGAGAGGAAAAATAGTAAATATAATTTTACTCAATCTGTAGATATTCTACATAAAGCTTCTGGTAGACACATTTTACAGTCTTATGATAAAGACTTAATAGACGAAAAGAAGATTGGAAATACTTGTGTTGGGCTTACTGGATATGAGATGAAGCTTTTTCTTAAAAAGATGAAACAGGTTGGTTTGTACAGCAAATAAATAAATCACTGTTTCATTTGGATTTTGAGGAGGTGAGAAAGTGCCTACAGGTTATACAGCATATATAAAAGATGGAGATATTACAACAGGAAAAGACTTTTTAAAGCTTTGTCTTAGAAATTTTGGTATAGCTATTAATATGAGAGATGAGCCATTATCAAAACCAGTCCCAACTCAGTTTGAACCAAATCCTTATTACAAGAAAGATTACGAGAAAACTGTTGAGGTTCGTAATAAATATAGACAAATGACTTTTGATGAAGCGAAGAAAGAACTTATTGATAAGCATAAAAAAGATATGGAATCAGCAAAAAAGTCTCTCGATGAATTTATTGCAGAAGATGAGCGATATATGAAAGTTAGAGATGAAATTGAACAGTGGATTCCACCAACATCTGAACATGAAAATGTTAAGAAGTTCGCATTAAATCAAATTGATATATCGCTAAATACAGATATGAGAGAATATTGTAATAAGGAATTAAAAAAAGATTTAGACATTAGCGATGAAGCAGTTCGTTTATATATGAATGAGATTAATGAGTTTTATGAAAACAGTGTTACTAGAGCATATAAAGACTGGCAGGAAGAATTAAAGAGAACTGCTGATAAAAATATGTGGATGAAACAATTCTTAGATAGTTTAGAGAATATATAAGTGAGGTGATAAAGATAGAGGATCTTATAAACTTATCAGATATTATTCTTGATAAATTAGAGAATATGCATATAGATGCGAAAGGCACTATTAAAGACAAATCAGAAAGTATAAATATCGGAATTGATATTTCAAATTTAAATGACGCAAAGATAGAAATTACTTGTTGGGATGAATGGAATTCTATAACTGGAAAAATTGAGCATAAGAAAAAGGCAACAATTAGTTTTACAGATTATGAAATGGACTATAAATTTCAAGATAAAAATAAAACTAATATATTGAAATGTTTATGGGAAGCAAGTAAAAAGTAATTAAAATATCTATTCAGTCTTGAACAATTCAGTTCAAAAATTCCAAAACAAAATGTCACGAAAGTTATATAAAAATCGAGACAAAAAGAAAATAAATGAGGTGATATACATAGAGACATTAGCAGAAACAGATTATCAAGACCTTTATAGAATATCTGATGGAGTGTTACTTGTAATTAACAAATTTAAGAGAATTGAATATCCGTCTGAACCTTATTTTCATGTATATACAAGTGATGCAAAGTATAAATCATATAATAAAGGTTGTCAAAAGTGGTTAAAGGTTTTGAAAGAAGATTACAAGAATAAATACAATGATATTGTTGTTCCAAAAGGAACAATATTGTATATGGATTATCCAGTAGAATCAACAAGTAATAAAGCTGATTGGACTTATGAAATAAAGACAACCGCTTCTTGTTTAGGTGGAGATTTCACGACCACAGAGAATATGTTAAATACAATACTGAATATTATGAAGAACAAAGTAAGTTCTTAGTCTTGAACAAATCGTTCAAAAAATTCCAAAAAATCAAAATTGAATAGAGAATATATGAATGGGTGGAAGAACAGCATGCCCTTGGGTTTTTACGCTCAAAAATCACTGTTGAAGATAGATTTTTACATAAATTTATTTTCTGTGTTCCGTCCTGTTGGGCGTTTATATAGATTGTTTTATTAACAATATTTACATAAATTTTTTAATTTTAAGGAGGACATTTTTAAATGGCAGAGACAACAACAAAGGAAACAAATTTAAGACAGGCAAATGCAAAAGCAACAGCAGTAGGTGTAGTTAGTGAGAAGGATCTGAAGATTGTAACAGAGGATGGAAAGAATAAGGTAACAGGTCATATTACAGTCAAGACTTCTGATGTGAATTTCGTTAAGTACAACGTCAATGTAAATGAGAAGACTAAGGCTGGTACTGATAACAAGACTTATGCAGGTATTCAGACAGTAATGAATGAGTACAAGTCTATTGCAGAAGTTGGCGAGGAAGAGGCTACAAAGGTTAGAGTAACTGGTGATATTAGCCCATTCACAGATAAGCAGAGCGGAGAAAAGAAGGTGGCTTACAAGAGCAATTTCTTCAACAGATTAAAGGCTGATGAGGATTATGAACCACACGCAGAGTTCGCAGTCGAGGTATTCATTTCTGGTATTAATCCTGAACTTGATGCTGATGGTGTTGAGACAGGAAGAATCGTAGTAAGCGGATGGATGCCTACATATAACGGAATTGAGCCAATCGACCTTGTGGCAGAGGGAGAAGTAGGACAGGCTGTTGATTCAGGATTCGAGGTAGGACAGACAGTAGAGTTCTATGGAGATATTATCAATAACAGAATTAAGACTGTCACAGAGATTCCAGTTAAGATTGGTAAGCCAAGAAAGAAGGTATCTGTAGAGATTAAGAGTGATCTTCTTATCACAGGTGCTTCTGAAGCATATGAAGAGGGTATTACACCAGAACTTCCATATGTCGCTGAGACAATTCAGGCTGCAATTCAGGAGAGAGCAAATCGTCTTGAGGAAGCAAAGGCTAAAGCTCAGAGTGGTGCAAAGGCATCTACTGCAAAGCCAAGCGGTGCAGCACATGGTAGAAGTTTAGGTTTCTAATCTAACTTTGTTGTAGGTACGAATGAAATAGTTTGAAATATGTACCATTTTTACTAAGAAAATATTTTTAAAAAAATAAAGGAGAATTACATGAACGAATTAGATATTTTTAATCCACAGGTCAGCACAGTAGCAAAAGGTTTAGAGGGCAAGGTTATTCTTGTCTATGGTGGAAACAACTTAGGAAAGACTAAACAGGCAACTCGTATGAAGAAGCCATTTTATCTTCCATTCGAGGCAGGTCTTAATGCCATTCCTGGTGTTCCATATTGCCCTATTACAAAGTGGTCTGATTTCATTAAGATTAACAAACAGCTTACAGATCCTGCGACAGTAGAGAAAGCAAGAGAGATGTATTCAACAATTATCTTTGATGAGATTGAAGCGGCTGCAAATTACTGTCAGGAATTTATCTGTCAGAAGTATAAGGCTCCATCAATCGGAGAAGGAAACGGTGGATATGGACTTTGGAAAGAGTATGAGACTGAGTTCTGGAAGCAGATTAATAAGTTACTTGGTGCTGGATATTGCTGTTACTTTATTGCACACGCACAGGAGAAGGATGGATACATTTCACCAAAGGCTGATAAGAGAGCGTTAGCACCTATCATCAATAATACAGACTTATGTGTTTATGTTCGTTCTAACGGTGTTGATAAAGACGGTAAGGTTATTAAGTCTTCTGGTTTCTTAGCACAGACAGATGAGTTCTTTGCTCGTTCTCGTTTCGATTATCTTCCTACTACTTATATTGAGGAGTTCACTGCTGAAGCTCTTGAAGATGTAATTATTAAGGCTATTGAGATTCAGGAGAGAGAAGAGGGAATCACAGCGGTTACATACGAGGAGCAGAAAGCTCAGAGAACAGTTGATGTTAAATCATATGATGACCTTATGGACGAGTTACAGAAACTTGGCGAGAAGCTTGCTGATAATGGGTATCTTGAGGATTTACAGACAATCGTTGCAAATCAGTTAGGCGAAGGCAAGAAGGCTAGTGATCTGAAGAAAGGTCAGGAACAGCTTATTGAAGCAATCATTTATGATATTGAGAGTTTCATTGAGGAGAATAACTTATAAGAGGTTGATACATGGCAGCTCGAAGAAAATGCGTAATATGCAATGAGCCAATTGTAGATGAGGATGGCGTTCCATACAAGGGACGCTATGCTCATAAAAAATGTTTTAATATTGCAATCAAGACATTGCAGAAAGATAAAACTGAACAGATAGATAAGGTTGCTACAAAGAAAAAAGTCGGTAGAAAGGCTAGACCTCAAGCTGAATTGAAAGAAGCATTGTCCGAAGAGGAATATGCAAAAAAGCAACAGTATTATAAGTATTTAAGAAGTCTCATCGAAGGAGAAGAATTAAGTACAAAAGTATATGCCCTAACAGAAGATTATATCAAGCGTTATGGATTTACATATGAAAGCATGTATAAGACTCTGGTTTATCTGCATGAAATTATTGAAAAGGATTTAACTGGTGATGTAATTGGTATTATTCCATATTATCACACAGAAGCAATGCAGTATTATGAGTCGGTTGATAAACTGGAAGAACGTAATGAAAGTATGGATATTTCAAATATGTATAAAGAAAAGACCATTATCGTTCAACCTAAAAGGAGAAAAATAAAACAGATTGATATTCAGTCAATTGGGAAAGAGGTGAAATAATGGCACACGAAGGACTTGTAGACAAAAGAGCATATTTGAATACGATTGGTTGTTTAATACAAGATTCTTCCTTAATAGATGATATTGATAGACCATTAGATAGAACTGATTTTAATACAGAGAACTTCTATGAATTGCTATTTGTTGCAATTTACAATCTACATATGCAAGGTTGCACCACAATTGATGAATTTAGTATAGATTCATATCTAAGCAATTATAAAGAACAGTATTCAATTTTTCAGGAGAATCAAGGTATAGAATATCTTTCAAATGCGAGAGATATGGCTACCATTGAGAACTATGATTATTATTATCACAGATTAAGAAAATATGCATTGCTTAGATATTATGAGCAAAAAGGTCTTGACACAAGATTTATTTTCGACAGTACCATTGCAGACACTTCAAAGATGGAAGCAGAACAAATCAAGTTTGACAATTATACTGAACAAGACATTATTGAAATGGTTGAAGCAACATTTGTTATTAATCCCAATATGAAATATTGTACCAATACACTAAGCACAGATGTTCAAGCTGGTGACGGTATGACAGATTTGGTAAATGAATTGATGGAAGTTCCTGACGTTGGTTTAGCTTTGAATAACGAGGGATTGAACACTGTATCAAGGGGTGCGAGATTAGGATGCTTATTTATGAGATCGTGTCCTCAAGGTGGTGGTAAAACTCGTATGGCTGCTGGCGATGCTTGTAAAATTGCAGTTCCATATTTTTATGATGTTGTATCAAAGCAGTATGTGTATACAGGAAATTGTGAGCCAACTACTATTTTCTCAACTGAGATGCCAGTAGATGAGATACAGACATTGTTAATTGCAGCCGTTAGTAAAGTAAATGAGGAACATATTCTGTATGGTACATATGAACAAGGAGAATTAGAAAGAGTTCAACAAGCCATTTCTTATATCGAATCTAGTCCATTATATATCGTACATATTCCTGATTTTTCCATTGAAGATATTAAAAACCAGATAAAAAAATACAACCGAGAATTTTCTGTTAGGTATTTTTTCTTTGACTATATTCATACTTCATTACGTTTAATGGCAGAAGTAAATAGCAAATCTGGAATGGGATTGAAAGAACATCAGTTATTATTGGTGTTTGCAACAGAATTAAAGACAATCGCTCAACAGTTAGATGTATTTATTTATACAGCTTCTCAGTTAAATGGTGAAGCACAAAACGCACAATATAAGGATCAGAACTTGTTAGCCGGTTCAAAGGCATTAGCGAATAAACTGGATATGGGTGTTATCTCAATGGCTCCCACCAAAGCTGAGAAAAAGAAAATTGAATCAGTGTTACACAAAATGGTTAATATGCCTGTACCTAATATGTGTCATTGGGTATACAAAGTCAGACGAGGAAGATTAACACGAATCATTATTTGGACAAAAATTGATTTAGGTACTATGACTGAACAGTGTTTGTTTGTAACGAATTATGATTTCGAGTTAATTGATATGGACTTTACAAAGATTGAGCAGGTAGAAGAGAAGATTAAGGAACATTCTGTATTATTATCTCAAGTACCTGATAATCCGATTGATGAAGAACAGGAAGAAGAACCAACCGATAAGAAGAGTTGGGGAAACTGGTAAGTGAGGTGAGGATATGTATTTAGATAAGGATGCAATTCTTAACTCACTTACTAAGGAAGATATAATAAAAATTGTTACTTATTTTGGCTCTAGTTACCCGAAAACAGATAGTAATGGTGATTTAATATTCCAGTCAGTATGTCACGGATCAGATTCATGGAAGTTATATTACTATCATGAACCAAATGAAGATAAAGGATACAAAGGAAGAACTTTTCATTGTTATTCTAAATGTTCAGACAGTTTTAATGTTGTTGAATTAGTAATTAGAGCTAATAGAGTTAAAGGAAAGACAGTTACATGGTATAAAGCGTTACATTTTATTGGGCAACTTACAGGAAAGTTGGCTGTTACAAGTGCTGATGAGATTGAGAAAGAAAAGAATCGTATCAATGATTTTGAATGGATTAATCGTTTGAGGTCAGTAAAAAAGAATAGACGTGAAGTACCTACATTATCTGAAATTAGTGAAAATATCTTAGACACATTCTATTATGCACCTCATGAAGATTGGCTAAATGACAACATCTCTCGTGAAGCGTTGAGCAGATATGAGATTGGTTACTATGGATTGACCAACCAAATCGTAATTCCACATCGAGACAAGGACAATCGGTTGATTGGAATTAGAGGTCGTTATCTTGATGAATCTGATATTGAAAGAGTAGGAAAATATGTTCCACTTCAAATAAGTGGAAAGTTTCTTAGTCATCAATTAGGTTCAAATCTATATGGAATCAATGTTACCCAAAACAAAATTAAATCAATACGAAAAGCAATGTTACTTGAGTCAGAAAAAGGATGTATGCAAAATTATTCATACTTTGGAGAAGATTCATTTGCAGTAGCAACCTGTGGAAGTAATATCACTGTCACTCAGCAAAAATTATTGTTGCAATATCTCAAATGTGAAGAAGTGATTGTGGCTTTTGATAGAGAATACCAGGACGCACATTCTTTTGAGGCAGAGATTTATTATAACAAACTTGTAAAAAAAGTAGCAGGATTAGTACCATACTGCAAAGTTTGTTTGTTGCTAGACAGTGAGAATAGATTGCCTTATAAAGCCAGTCCTACAGATATGGGGAAAGAAACATTGTTGGAATTATTAGATGAGAAGATCGTTATCACAATGGATGAAGTTAATAGAGTGTTGAAAGAATCAAAGAAGGAGAAGTAATTGCAAGAATTAAAAGATAGAGTAAGACCTGTAACTGATAAGGACAAAGGTTTACCTACATTTTCATATAGTAAAATTGAGGTTTTCAAAAATTGTCCTCTTCAGTATAAGTTTAAATATATGGATAAGAAGTATTCACAGGATACTTCAATTGCACTTGAGTTAGGAAGTCTGTGCCATTACGTACTCGAAACCAAAGGTAGAATGGTTGCTTCTGGTCAAGCAGTAGATTATGACAAGTTAAATGATATTCTACAGAATGGAGTAACTGAAACAGACGAAAAAACAAAAGAAGAATTATTAGGTGTGGCACAGCTAAGAAGAAAATATTTTGAAGTATGGCACGAAGCTGATAATGCGAGTGGTGCTTCTTATGAAGAAAAAATAAAGCTATTTGATAAAGTGTTACACGAAGAAATGGAAGATACTACTTGGCAGCCTACATATTTTGAAAAACCTTTTGAATTTGTATGGGACAACAAAGTTGTTCTAAAAGGGTTTATTGACCGAATTGATGTAAAGAATGGTCAGTATAGAACGGTTGATTATAAGACTTCCAAGAAAATATATGAACAGAGTAAATTGGCAACCTCATTACAGTTTGGAATTTATGCTTTGGCAATTTTAAACGAATTTGGTGAATTACCTATTGAATCGCAGTATAGATTCATCCTTATAGACGATGAACAATATGCTCTTACAAAAGGATGGGAAAAACGTTTAATCAAAGCACTTGATAAAGTGTTTGGTGATATTGAAGCAAGTGAGAATAAAAATCTGTTTATTCCGAAGCCTACGCCATTATGTCATTGGTGCAATTTCTGCACAACAAATCCAGAAGCAACTATTTACAAAAATGAATGTGAATATTATTCAAAGTGGACACCAACTCAAAAGACATTTGAAGTCAATAAAAAGTGGAATGCTTTGGAGAATAATAACACAGAGAAGAAAAGAAAGTTGGTATTTTAATGACAGAAGAAAAGTTGAAAATGATTGAGCCTATTTATGACTCATTTGAAAATGAAGATATTAAAGATTTCTGTAAACTCTTGGTGTCAGAACTTCCTTTGTATTGGTGGGAAGTACCTGCTTCGTCTACAGGCAAGTACCATCCTGCATATGCATTAGGCGAAGGTGGATTGATGAGACACAGTATTGCAGTTGTACGATTCCTTAATTGGTTTTTCAGTCTTGAGCAGTATCAGAACAAATTCACTGACAGAGAAAGAGATTTATTAAGATGTGCCGGTTTAATACATGATGGTAGAAAATCGGGTGCAAGTGATGACGTAAAGGAAGTGTTTACAGTATTTGATCATCCATTGTTAATGGCAGAAGCAGTTAGGAAGCATAAAGAAGATGCAGTTATTTCAGATGAAGAAATTGAGTTAGTTGCTAATGCGATTGAATCTCATATGGGGCAATGGAATACCTCAAACAAACCAACAGATGTAGGAATTGTGCTTCCAAAACCATCAAATAAATATCAGGAGATTGTTCATTTAGCTGATTATCTCGCCTCACGAAAGCCATTAGACATGGAGTTTGATGAGTGGAAGAAGCCTGAATTGCCACCTTTAGATACCTACGTGTTGAATTTTGGTAAGTACAAAGATGAACGTCTTGTGGAAGTAGCACAAAAGGATAAAGGGTACATTGATTGGTTGAAAGAGAACTATGGAAAAGAACCAGTCAGAAGTTTATTAAAACAGTTATAAGAGGAGGATTTGAGTGAGTTTTTTTGGAGTACATAACCATAGTGCAGAGGGAAGCAATTTAAGACTTCGAGATTCTATAAATAAAGTACCTGAAATGATTGAGTATGCTCACTCATTAGGTCATGCTGGCATTTGCTTTACAGAACATGAGTCTATCACTTCCTCTTTAGATGCACTTAAATATTATGATAGTCACAAGGATTTAGAAGGATGGGAGAATTTTAAAGTTGTTCTTGGTAATGAGATATATTTGTGTACAGAAGATGTAACTGCCGAGAATAAATTTAATAATAGATATCCTCATTTTATTTTAGTAGCATTAAACGCTCATGGGCATCAAGGTATTAGAGAATTAAGTACAAAAGCTTGGACTAAGAACTCTTTTATGCATGTCATGATGCGAGTTCCTACCTATTATAGTGACCTTGAAGAAATGATGGCAAACTATAAAGGAGATATTATCGGAAGCTCGGCTTGCCTTGGGGGAGCTTTACCACATAGACTTTTACAGTTTCAGGGTTTAGAAAGAGCAAATCCAAAGGAATATGAAAAAATATGGCAGTCTTGTAAAGATTGGATTGCATATATGAACGAGATATTTGGTGAAGGATATTTCTTTTTAGAGTTGCAGCCATCTCATATGATGGAGCAAATCTATGTCAATCACAAGTTAATTCAGTTATCAGAAGAGACAGGAACGCCATATATCATTACAACGGATGCTCATTATCTTAAAAAAGAAGATAGACAGATACATAAAATCTTTTTGGAGTCTCAAGAGGGCGACAGAGAAGTGGATGATTTTTATTCTACCACTTATATCATGAGTGAAGATGAAATTCATGAATATATGGACGAATACTATGGTTACGATGTAGTTCAAAAGGGATTAGATAATACAATGCTTATATATGAAAAAGCAGAGTATTACAAACTCACAAAAGACCTTGATATTCCGTACATTCCATTAAACACTTCTGAGCCAAACAAAGAGTTATATGAAAAGTTTAAGAATCAAATTCCTTTATTAGGTGAGTTTTATCATTCTGAGTACGATTGCGACAGACATTTAGTGAGAGATATTGTCGCTTATATTGACACAGATCCTTACTATCAAACAGATGAAGCTTATGAAAAAATAAATGAATGTCTTCATTATATAAAGGATTCATCTAAAAAAATGAAGGTTCGTTGGTCTAAATATCTTCTTCAGATTGCTATTGATGTACAGATTGCTTGGAGTGCAGGTACATTGGTAGGGGCTGGTCGGGGTTCTGGTGTAGGTTTTTGTTTGTTAAATATTCTTGGTATTACACAGATTAATCCATTAAGAGAAAAAACAAAGACATATCCTTGGAGATTCTTGAATCCAGAACGTGCTTCTGTTTTGGATATTGATATTGATATATGTGGTTCAAAGCGTGAAGCAGTTATTCAAGCTATGAAAGATACATATGGAGAAGATAGAGTTAGTAAGGTTATGACACTATCAACTGAGAAGAGTAGAAGTGCTATCTTAACAGCAGCTCGTGGCTTGAAGATTGATAATGATATAGCTCAGTATATTAGTTCATTGATTGTAGCTGATAGAGGGCAATTAAGGACTTTATCACAAATGTATTATGGTGATGATGATAACCCACCTGTACAAGAATTTGTTACAGAAATGAATAAATATCCTGAATTATGGGAAGCTGCACAGAAGATAGAAGGACTTGTCAATGGTGTGGGTTCACATGCAGGTGGAATCATCTTAGTTGATAGACCATTTACTGATACAACAGCACTTATGAAAACAAATTCAGGTGATGTTATTACTCAGTTCGATTTACATATGTGTGAAGATTGTTCTCTTATTAAGGTCGATCTGCTTTGTATTGATGCTTTGGATAAAATGCAAGCAGAGTTGGAATTACTTTTGGAGAATAATGTAATAGAGTGGCAAGGTTCATTAAAAGCTACTTATGAAAAATATATTGGCGTATATACTTTGGAACGTAATGCTAAAGATATGTGGGAAATGCTTTGGAATCACAAAGTAATGTCATTCTTCCAGATGGAGAAAGAGAGTGGTGTACAGGCGGTTGCATTAGCAAAACCTGCTTCTGTCGATGAATTAGCAACCATTAACTCGGTATTGCGACTTATGGCACAGGAAAAAGGTGCTGAAACACCATTACAGAAATATGCTCGTTTTAGAGAAAATATCCAGTATTGGTATGATGAAATGACTGAATATGGTCTGACACAAGAAGAACAAGATATTTTGAAAGATATTATTGGAGTATCATTTGGTATCTGTGAAGCCCAGGAGTATTTGGTACTTTTGACAATGCATCCAAAGATTGGTGGTTTCTCACTAGCTTGGGGTGATAGGTTAAGAAAAGCAGTTGCAAAGAAGAAACCAAAAGAGTTCTTGCAATTACAGGAAGAATTTTTTACAAATGCGAAAGAGAAACATTTATCAAAGAATTTAACGAACTATGTGTGGAATGTGCTTATTTGCACCCAGCGAGGGTATGGATTCAATAAAAGTCATACACTAGCCTACTCGATTATAGGTCTTCAAGAACTGAATCTGTGTTATAAATATAGTCCGATTTACTGGCAGACAGCGAATTTAATTGTAGACTCTGGTGCAATAGATGAAAATGCAGGTGATTCTACCAATTATGGAAAGATGGCAATAGCAATAGCCGCTGTTCAAAAAGAGAATGTTAAAGTAGAACTTCCACTTATCAACTCAGCAGACTTTGGTTTTAAGGCAGATGTTGAAAACAATCGTATCATTTTTGGATTAAAAGGTATCAATGGTATAGGCGATGATATTGTACAAGCTATTATTCAGAATAGACCATTTAATTCTATGGAAGATTTTGCTCGTAAAATGCTTGATACAAAACTTATTACTAAGTCAAAAATGGTTCAGTTAATTAAAGCTGGTTGCTTTACAGAATTGCATTCATCAGATAGAAAAGAAACTATGCGTTGGTATTTAAAAAATTATGCTTTTACTCCAAGTGACAAAATTACAATGCAACAGTTCGCAAAAATGACAGAGCTAGGTATTATTCCTGAATCATTAGATTTAGCAAAACGTATGGTTAATTTCAAAAAGTACGTTTTAGATGATGAAGGATTGTATGAAAAACATATAGATGAAGGAAAGAAAGTACCCAAAAGAGGATACCATGATGGTTATTATATTCTCGATAACAATTCTCAGCCTTTCTTCAAGGAACATTTCACAGAAGACTCAGTAGTAAAAATAAAAGGAGAATATTATATTGTATCAGAAAAATTATTTACTAAAGAGGTTGATAAATACATTCAGCCACTAAAGGATTGGTTTGACAATTCTGATACATTAAATCTCTATAATGAAGCTTTATTCAAAACTGTTTGGAATCAATACGCTGATGGCACGTTACCTTCTTGGTCTATGCAAGCATTGAGTTTTTATGATGGTGAGCATGAATTGGAGAATATTAATGAAGAACTATATGGCATAGTTAATTTCTTCGATTTACCAGAAGAACCAGAACCTTACGATTATTACACTCGTTATATTGATGGTTCACCAAAGAAAATGCCTAAATTTAAGATTTCAAGAATAGCAGGAACAGTTATAAATGCTGATAATTTGCATTGTAGGGTTACACTTCTTACAAAATATGGTGCAGTACATGTGAAGTTTAATAAAGGTCACTATGCATTTTATAATAAGCAGATTTCAGCAAAGCTTGATCCGAATAGTGATAAGAAGACTGTACTTGAAAGAAGTTGGCTAAGTAGAGGTTCAAAGATTGTTGTGGCAGGAATTAGAAGAGATGATAGTTTCAGACCAATGATTTATAAAGATACAATTTATCAGCACACAGTAAACAAAGTTCAAGAGATACATTCAGATGGCACATTGCTACTTCAATCTGAAAGAACAAAAGTTGATTAAAAGGAAAGTGAGGACTAATGGCATCAGAAAATAGAATAAAAATTATATGTAGTGTAGAGGCAATACGATTTTATAAGAACGAATTTGGAATTGCTGTTGTCTCAGTAGATAAGGTCAAAGAGGGTAAACCTAAGACCGATAAATTCAATCAAATCATAATCAAAGGTACAATGCCACAGTTGGTTGAAGGTAATCCATATGTATTAGTGGCAGATTATGTAGAAGATCCCAAATGGGGAGGACAATACAATATCATATCAATCTATAGTGCCATTACCTTTAATGAGAATGACAAAGTTGGACAGAAGAAATTCTTGTCCACTTTGTTCACTCCACTTCAGATTGAAAATATGTATGACGCATTGGATGATCCGTTTGATTCTTTGAAGAATAACAAAGCAGAAGACTTGGTAAAGGTCAGAGGCTGTGGATTAGATACGGCTGCAAGATGGATTGAAAGATTTAATCGAAATATTCATTTAGCAAAAATCTTCTCTGAATTGGAACAATATAATCTGACAAACAATATGGTGAATAGATTAATGGAACGATATAATTCACCTGATTTAGTTGTTGAAAAAGTTAAAAATAATCCATATATCTTATGTAACGAAGTAAAAGGAATCGGTTGGAAAACAGCAGATAAAATAGCACTTGATAGTGGAATGGAAGAATTTTGTTCTCAACGTATTAGTGCTTTTATCTACAAATACCTTGAAGATTCTGGTCAGAATGGTTGTTCATGGATTACACCTGATGAGTTAATGGGTGCAATTATTGAGGAACTTGGTGAAGATGTTCCTGACATGAATATTACAGAAGCTATTCATGATATGGGTGATGAATTGTGGTGGAATGAGGATAAGACACAGATTGGTCTTAGAAAATTCTACAATATCGAAGATAAAATTGCCAAAGAATTAATCCGATTAAGAGATGCAAAATCAGAGATTACATATGGCGATTGGGAAGATACAATCAAGCATGTAGAACATAAGAATGGTTGGCAATTTACAGAAGAACAGCGAATGGGTGTAAAAGAAGCACTTGAAAACAATGTAGTTGTTATTCATGGTGAAGCTGGAACAGGTAAGAGTTCATCCGTGTCTGCTTTTCTTGAAGCATTGAAAGATTATGTATATGTACAGTGTGCTTTATCTGGTCGTGCAAGTTCTCGAATGGCTGAAATCACAGGAGAAGAAGGATATACAATTCATAGATTGCTTAAATATCCTTGTACTGATGATGGAGGTAAGAATGGTTTTACATATCATGATGAAAACCCATTGGATGTTGATATTGTAATCGTAGATGAGATTTCAATGGTTGATGCTTATCTTTTTTATTATCTTTTAAGAGCAATTCCTTCAGGTGCAAAGCTTATCTGTCTTGGAGATATGGGACAGTTAGAGTCAATTGGATGTGGCAACATTGCGTTTGATATGATCAATTCTCCTGAGATTCCCACTGTATATCTTAGTCAAGTGCATAGACAAGCAGCAGCTTCAGCTATTGTTACAGAAGCAAGACGTATTCGTAAAGGAATACAGATTGTAGAGAAGGACTGGGTTGGTGCAGAGACAAGAGGAGAATTGCAGGATTTATCATTAGATTGTTATTCAGATAAGAGTAATACTTTCTATAAAATAATGCAGAGATTTTCAGAAGCAATGAATACAGAGAACTTCAATGTTATGGAAACTCAGATACTTGTCCCTGTTAAGAAACAAGGTGATGCTTGCACTTATAACATCAATAATACGATTCAGGATTTATATAATCCAGAAGACGACAATAAAGAACAGATTGAGGTTGTATCACAGGGTAAAGTAACAATTCTTCGAGAAGGAGATAAAGTTATCAATACACAGAATACATACAAAACCAATCCACCTATCTTTAATGGTAATCTTGGTATTATTAAAAAGGTATTCCCAGAAGATAAAGCAGTGCTTATTTCATTTATGGGAATTGGAGAGGTATATGTAGAAGGAACACAAGTTAATAGTATTGAACTTGGTTATGCAATCACAGTTCACAAGTCTCAAGGTTCTCAGTTTGATCATGTTATTTTCGGTATTGATTTTTCATCATATTCCCTTTTAACAAGAGAATTATTGTATACAGGAATTACAAGAGCAAAGAAGAAATGTGATTTGGTTGCTCAAACTGGTGCTTTGAGAATGGCTATCAGTAAAGAGGGTGTAAGTAAGAAACAGACTCACTTACAGCAGTGTTTGTATGACACAGCGCATCCAAAGTTAGTATTTTAAGAGAATAATACAGTAGAGAATTTCTGGAATGCCCATAAATAGGGCGTTTCAGAGACTCAAAAAGCCAAGGAAAGACGGATTTCCTAAGGAGGTAAGTAAAATACATGAAATATAAAATTAGCAATGTATACATAAATGTAAATGGTGAAGATATTGCGGTTGGTGTTGCTCTTGGAGAAGAGAACAACCCACAGTCTCCATATAGAACAGAATATGTTACAAATTCAGAGTACGAAAAGGGATTAAAAGAATTTCGATACGGTAAACAACAAATTGGAGATCTTGTTTATCATTGTATAACACAGTTTAAAAATTTTACCGCTACATATCCAATAAAACAGAAGTGGATTGATGAACTAGAAAAAATGGGATACGACATATCAAAATTGAAATATGAAATTGCAGAGTAATCAACAGCTTCTTGTGAAGATTGAGGAGGTGATTAAGTGGTTTTAATAAATGACAACTGGGAAGAAGTCAGAGATTTGGAAGATATTTCTAAAATAATTAGAGAGTATTTTAATGAAGATTTAGCTGATGAGATGGATAAGATGATTCCTGAACATACAGACGAAGAATATTATGATTTAGAATGGCAATTAGAGAAAAAAAATGGCGATATTACTTCATTAGAAGATGAAAATGATACTCTTGAAAATCGCATTAAAATCTTAGAGGAGAAAATCGAAGAATTGAAAGAAAATTAGAAAAATATGAATAATAAGAATCTATTTTTATAGGAGGTAAAAAATATGAAAGTAACAATTGATATGGAAAACTTAGAAACACTTGTTCAGACAACAATGGAGAAAAACATTGAGAACATTGTTAAAGAACAGATTGAAGGAACTGTTAGGAAGGTGGCAGATAATCTTGCCAAGAAAGTAATTGAAGAAAAGGTATCTGAAAACTTTCAGCGTTTTGTTGATGAATACATAACAACCACAAAGATTAAAGTTGGTGGGAATTATTGGGACGATACAGAAGAACATGAATACACTGTTGAACAGTATGTTAAAAATGAGCTAAAGGATAGACTTGATTCTGGAAAGTTAAGAGCAAAGAAAAAGGGACACACAAGTTCATATTCAGATGATTTCGAACAGGTATCATTTGAAGAATATATCAATCGCCAGTTTGATTTTGATGAAATGATTAAGAAGGATTTAGATAAATTTATGAATGATATTCGCAAGCAGGTAAATAAAACCATGAAAGAAACTTTTGATAATTCTACTAAGAGTATGCTGTCAACTGCTGTACTTAATATTCTCGGTGCAAATGAGACATATAGACAGATTGAAAATAACATTAAGTGCATTGCAGATAAGCAGGTATAAGATATGGAAGAAGAAATTTACGAAAATGATTATGAGAAATGTGAATATTGCGAAGTAACATATTATGAGAACGATACTGGTTACAGAGAATATGGATGCAGTTTAATTACTGGAAATGAAAGAGAATTTGAGTGTTTAGGCGGTGACATACATTATGGTTGCCCTCTATCATTTAAATATCAAATTGAAGGATAAGAGTGAAGCGACAGTTTCTTGCGAAAATTAGGAGGTAATAAATGAGAATAGCATTAACAGGTCATAGACCTCAGAGATTAGGATTGCCAGATGATGAAAATTCACATGAATGGGATAACATTAGTGATTGGATAGAAGATCAAATTATAGATATGTTGGGTGAGGTAATACAAAACGAAGAAAAAATGATTGTATACAGTGGAATGGCTAATGGCTGTGATATAGTCCTAGCGATGGATACAGTTGCACTAAAACAGCTTTTTGGTGATTTAAAATTACATTGTGTGCTTCCGTGTAAAGATTATAATTCGTCCAATAAATATTACGAGACAGTTAAGGACTATTCAGATGAATGGATTGAGCTGTCAGATGAATTTTATAAAGGTTGTGATAATGTAAGAGATCAATATATGGTTGACCATTGTGATGTACTTCTTGCAATTTGGGATGGTAATAAATCTGGTGGTGTGTGGTCAACAATTCGTAAAGCACAGAAAGCAGGTAAGAAGATTATTTACTGTCCAAAAGAGATTTTAGAAGGAGAATAATATAGTAACAGGAATCCATTTTTCTTTTGGACACAATATGTGGTGGTGGAATATGTAGACACTAATGACAGATAGATTTCCCTATCGGTTCAATTCCGAGGATACATTAAACGGTGAAATAGCCGACTGTATTGCGTCTGATTTGGTAGAAGGGAGTGGGGAATCATGTAGGGTGAAAATCCCTACCCACATATTATTAAACAATAGAATGACAGATTCTTTGGAAGAAGAAAGGAGAATATACTAATGAAAAATATCGCAATAACAATTGCTTATGCGTCTGCATGGATTGCAACATCAATAGCAGTAATTTTTGCAATTAAATATACAGGATCTATTTGGTGTCTCTGGGCGTTATTGTTTCCTGCTTGTATTAACGCTAGTGTTGATATTAGCACGAGCGATAAAGGTGATAACAGCGAAGAAGAATAAGCCATTATTCATGTGGAGAATCGAGGTGAAAAATATCATGAAAAAGGTTTTATATAGTATTGCAATAATATTTATATTTGTGTTTTCTTTAACTGGCTGTGCAAAATGTATTAGTACTGAAACATCTACAGTTCAAGTAAAAATAATAGATGAATATCATAGGGCTGCTTATACAACAATGTATTATAATCCTGCGACTAAAACAATGATGCCACAATCGCATCCAGCAGTTTATAGCATTACTGTTGAATATAACGGTGTAGAATATGATATTTCTGATAGTGATACATATAACAAATATTCAGACAAAATTGGAGAATATGTTGATGGAATATTAGAAACCAAGAAATATGACGATGGTACTGTTAGATACAATATTGTTGACTTAGAATAAATCAACAGGAAACTAAACTTTCATATGTAATGATTTCTATATAATATTCATTGTATTTCTTAGAGCAATTCGCTCATTATTTCACAAGCAAAAAGAGAATAAACAATCAGGAGGTAATTAATATGGAATGGAATGTTTATTATGATGAGTTCAATCAGAATAAGATTATACCGTTTAATATATTTAAACATTATACATTTAATCAGGATGTTCTCAAATTACTTAAGTCGGATTTGACTAAAGAACAGTTTGAGGAAGAACTGGACAGAAAGTTACTTTATTCATTCTGGAGCAAATGTGAGTATGAGACAACTATTTATATGGCTTCATGGGTTGGACAATCTAAGCCAATAAAAATAGATATATACTCACAAGTAAAACTTAATTGGAACAGATTTGTAGATTATTGTTGGTCGTTTAAGGACTAATTGTTAAGTAAATAATAATTATTTCATAAGGAGAAAAACATGTTCATAAAAACAATGGATGGTAAGCTGATTAACTCAGACAGTATTATCCAGATACAAGGAACTTTTGGTTTATGGCTGAATGTCAAAATATCAGATGGTACAAGTCATTACATTGATGAGAATAATGTATCAAAATTCATACCAGAAAATGAATTACAACAATTTGAGTCAGATATTGAATGGCTTAGACTACAAAATTAGAGAGGATGGAGCAGCTGTAAGGGACAGTCGCATTTTAAAATAGGCACATTTGTCTATATTTAAACACAAATAATAATGATTTTAATAGGAGGATTAATATGGATAGGAATTTAGTATATAAATTGACATATGAGACTATTGTTGATTCATTACCAGATTTCATAGATATGGAGAATGATGATAATGCTAAGCGTAATTTCATAAGCTTTGTCGATGGTATAACTGAGATGGCAGGCAGTATGTTGAATTATATTAATAATAAAGATTCGAGCTTATTGAAGGAGAGATTAAATTAGATGAATGACACGTTATTATTAATTATTTCATTTGTATTTACAGTATTTATAATAATATTTTTTGTATGTGTATTGCCTTCGACAGTTCTAGTCATAATACCTCTTTTTGTAGGATTTTTTGCATCTGGATGCTTGATTGCTGAATGTAGTTATAGAATATGTAAATATTTAGGTAAAAAATTATTTAAGGAGGATTAAAATTTGAAATTTGAGAATACAGAAGTATGGGGATTTGAGCACGCATTTAGGGGTTTAAGAAATCCAAAAAATTCTTGGAATAGAAGTGATAGTAAATTTAATGATTATTATGATGAAGAACGAGCAGATGTTGATTTTGATGAATTATTAAAAGTATATCCTAATGCATATATACATCATTGTAACATTAATGGATATTATGCAGATATTATTGGTGAAAACGATATGAAGCTCGCACAGACTCTTATTAAAGCAGGAAATGAGCATAGAAAGTTTATGAGACAGATTTTTGTATCGGTGGATATTACAGCTCCTCTTTATTGGTGGAAAGAATTTGATACTTATAAAGTAGGAACGGTTGCGAACTCAACGAGTACAATGCACAAGCTTGCTACAACACCAATTACATTAGATTGTTTTGAGATTGATGATTATGACAGAAATTTATCTCTTGCTGATAATCTAAAGGATGATGACGGATTAGATAATATTTCAACATTTGAAGAGGATATTATTTATGTATTAGAAAATATTCGTCAGAAGTATCTTGAGACGAAAGATAAGAGATACTGGAAAGAGCTTGTGCGTTGGCTTCCTGAGAGCTGGTTACAGAAGCGAACAATTACAATGAATTATGAAAATATCCGCAATATGTACTTTCAGCGCAGAAACCATAAGCTTACAGAGTGGTCAAAGTCATTTATCAAATGGGTAGAGTCGCTTCCATACGCAGAAGAGCTGATTATGTATGATGGGAAGTCTGAAAACCCTTGATTTATAAGGGTTTTAGAGGACAAAAAATCGAAAGAAATGTTCATTTCTTGGGAGGTACAATTATGCAGTATGTATTAAATGAAGATGAATATAACGAGTACAAAATACTTAAATATAAAAATACACCAATGAAGAAAGTCAAGGTTGGAAATTATTTAAAATGTCCTGTTTGTAGATATATAGTTGACAATAATGTTCCAACACAGAAATATTGTGATAATTGTGGACAAAGATTAAGAGGATCAAGAGGAATCACAAGGATAAGCGTATGAATAATAAAGTTATTGGACTTATATTTAAAGGATTTTCTCATATTCTCGCGAACCAAGAAAAAATCATGAGACATTATGGTGAAGAGAATTTTTATTTATTGGAAGATACAAATGAACTTTCCGTAAAATACGGAGAGTTGGCGCAAGAATATTTTAGAAAAGGAGATGATTAAAATTAGAAATCCAGAAAAATTAGACTCATTTTACTCACAGTTATGTGAGATACATAAGAAATCATTTCCAGATATGCGACCAGGACAATTCTTGTTAAATGCTCTTGGGTATATCAATAGCACATTACATAAAGATCCGTTCTTCCCTGAGTCGGACGAATTAATAGAATTATTCAAACAATATGCCAATTCCAATTCAATGTGGTATCAAGGTTGGAATGTATTAAATAGAAAGGAATCTAATAATGACTAAAGATCAGATAATTAATAGAGTTGAAGAACTCAATAAAGCTTCAGAAGCTTATTACAATACTGGACACCCTATTATGAGTGATATTGAGTTTGATGGAAAACTTGAAGAACTTAGATGGTGGGAAGACAAGACTGGTATTGTATTAGCAAATAGTCCAACACATAATGTTGGTGCTATTGTCTTGGATAGTATTGATAAAGTTACTCATGAGTCACCAATGTTATCACTCGCAAAATGTCATAGTGCAGAAGAGGTCGAGCAGTTTGCAAAAGGACATACATTAGTAGGTTCTGTAAAATTAGACGGATTGACTTGTCGTTTGATTTTTAAGAATGGTGAACTAATAAGAGCTGAATCACGAGGGAATGGTACTATAGGAAGTATTATAACCGATCATGCAAAGCAGTTCCTTAATGTTCCTTTACATATTAATAAAGAAGGAACTTATATTATTGATGGCGAAGCACTTATTAAAACAGACGATTTTGAAGAGTTAAATAAGAATGATGAATACAAGACTCCACGTAATCTTGCGTCAGGTACACTTGGCGGTCTTGATACATCTGTTGTAAAAAATCGTAAACTGAGATGGTATGCTTGGGAAGTTGTTGAAGGTTCTAAATATCCAGAATCATTTGCAAGTTCTCTTATGGAAGCCAATGATTTAGGATTTGAAACTGTTCCATTTGCCAATCTTACATGGGCAGAGTTAAATATCCAAGAAGCAATTGATTATTTCTTAGATGAAGCAAAGAAAGAAAATCTTCCTCAAGATGGTGTTGTATTTAAATTTGAAGATGTTGCGTATGGTAAATCACTTGGTAGAACAACGGATTACTTCAATAATGGTATAGCTTATAAAGTATATAATAAATCAGTAGAAACAGAACTCATTGATATAGAATATACAATGGGAAAGACAGGCACATTAACACCAACAGCAGTATTCAAGCCAGTAGAGATTGAAGGTACGATTGTCGAAAGAGCTTCACTTCATAATATATCTGTTATGAAAGAAATTATGGGAAAAAGTTGGAAAGGTCAGCATATTGGCGTGTTTAAGGCGAATCTCATAATACCTCAGATAAGATGGGCAGAGCAAGATAACGAGTATACAAAAATTTATATTGATATACCTCATATGTGCCCTATATGTGGTCAGCCTACTAAAATAGTTAAAGACAATAACTCAGAAATTCTTGTATGTACTAATGATAATTGCAAGGGTAAGCTTCTTGGTAAACTCAGCCATGCAGTGTCACGAGATGCGTTCAATGTCGATGGGTTATCAGAAGCAACGATAGAGAAATTCATCAATCTTGGTTGGTTAAATTCAATCAGAGATATTTATTACTTATCAGAACACGAGAAACTGTTAAAGTCTCTTGATGGATTTGGTAAGAAATCAGTAGATAAGCTTCTTGCTTCTATTCAGAAATCTCGTAAAACAAGTCTTGAGCGTTTCCTTTATAGTCTTTCAATTCCGTTACTCAGCAAGTCAGCAAGCATGATGATTGCAGATTCTGTTGATTATGACTTTGATACATTTATTGATGAAATGACAATTAAGGGTGCAGAGTATTTTAGATATTTGCCTGGTGTCGGAGATTCATTAATAAGCTCACTTAATACTTATTGGAAAAATCATTACTCAGAAATACTTCAGTTAGCAGGCGAATTTACATTCGAGACACAGAAATCCATTATGTCAGAAACTACAAATGAATTAGAGAATAAAACTTTTGTTATTACAGGAAGTGTAAATCATTACCAGAATCGTGATGCTCTTAAATCTGATATTGAAGCTCATGGCGGTAAAGTCGTAGGAAGTATATCTTCTAAAGTAAATTATCTTATCAATAATGATATAAATTCTACAAGTTCTAAAAATAAGAAAGCAAAATCTTTAAATATCCCAATTATTTCAGAAGATGAATTTTTATCAATGCTTAACAACTAAAAAGAGAATATATTAGTGTACCAATCATTAAAACGAAAGGAAAACTATATATGAAAAGAAAGAAACTAGCAACTATGTTAGTGGTCGCTTTTGCTATATCTGCGACTTCTGTCGCCCCTGTTATGGGGGCTGAGAATGAAGACATTAGTAAATATGACTGCGACTATAAACCTTGGTTGGAGATGAATGCAGGTGTGAGTGATACTCTTGCATCTGCATGGATATCAGAAACCACATTTGAACCTTATTGGACTACGACTGCTGTTAATGTAAGAACTAAACCGAATACTGATTCAGAGATTATTACCACGTTGCTTTGGAATCAGCAAGTAAGTGTAGCTTCATTCGACAATGAATGGGACTTGATATATTGGAATGACAATATCTATTACATTAACAAAAAATATCTTCAAGATCATGAAGCTGCATTTGAGCTATTTGAAGTTCCATATGCTGCGCACAAAACATGGATGCCTTATACAGCTATTACAAATAGAAAAAGTCCACAGTACATACTTCAACATACATCTGCTTATACTGGTAAGTATGGTATTCGCATGGTTGGAGATAGATATTGTGTGGCTCTTGGCTCGTATTTTGGGTGTGAAATTGGTGATGAGTTTGATTTAGTTTTGGCAAATGGCACTGTAATTCCTTGCATTATGTCTGATGAAAAGGCAGATATACATACTGATTCAAGCAATATAATCACTAAAGAGACTAATTGTTTAAGTGAATTTGTTGTAGACAAGTCTGCATTAGATATAAGTGCTAAAAGGTCAGGCGATATATCAAGTGTATGTCAAGAATGGGACAGCCCAGTAGTACAGATAAGGGTATATAAGGAGGACAAATGAGTTCAGAAGAATTTATGAGAAAAGAATTCACTTTAAACTTGGACAGCTTAACCGACTTGGAAGAGTTTGTCCACTTATTAATAAGTAAGATTTCTGCCGATGTAGATGGCTGTTATGAGCATCAGATAGTAGATGCTAAGTCGTTTATGGGTATGGTTAGCATTTCAACACATCCTGTTACTGTAAGAATTAATAGTGATGATGAGAAGGAGGTTGAACTGTTCAATGCGATTTGCACACGATATTCCTATTCCAGATAGTATGAATACTTATTTAGGAATTGATGTGGATTTGGTTACATTGGAAGATTGTGAAGACCTCCACAGATTCAAAAATAAGAACGTTATTATAAATGACGGTCATATAATAGTTAATTGGGTGGTTGAGTCATGAGTTTATTAATTTTAATGGGTAAATCGTGTTCTGGCAAAGATACTATTGCAAATGAATTAGTAAACAAACATGGATATGAAAATTTTGTATCTTATACAACTCGCCCAATGAGAGATGGTGAAATTCAAGACCAAACATATCATTTTATATCAGAGGATGAATTTATCAGTAAAATAAATGATGGATTTTTCCTTGAATATAGAAAATATCTTTCTGTAAGTGGCTTATGGTACTACGGCACAGCTAAGAAAGATTATGAAAAAGATTCTAAAATGGTATCAATTCTAACACCTGATGGTGTAAATACTCTTATTTCTAAGGGTATAAATCCCAAAGTCATATACATATATGCTAACCAAATTACAATTAAAAATAGATTACTAAAACGTGGTGATAACAAAGATGAAGCTAATAGACGCATCAAAGCTGATAATGTAGATTTTCGTGGTGCTGAGATGTTGGCAAATCGAATTATCTATAACAATGAAGGAAAAGAGCTTTCAGACGTTGTTAATGAAGTGTTGAAATGGGGGTGATTAAGATAAATTATAGTGGTACACGTCCCATTACTTATAGTAGTGGGATAACTACCACTCGTCAATTAATGAGAGAGCTAAAAGATATGGAAGATAATTTTATTACTGTTATCGTTGGTGACAGAGAATATATAATTGACCACATTAAAAGTGTAAAGACTCATGCAAATATGGATGATAGTTGTATGCACAAAGCTCTTATATGTGACGAGATGAGTGGTAAAAATATAATAAGGTAGGTGGAATAAATGCCAGACATATCAATGTGTAGTAGTGAACATTGTCCTATGAAAGATAAGTGTTATAGGTCAACTGCTACTGCAAGTAAGTACCAAAGTTGGAGTAACTTTGAAAATATATGTAACGAAAATAATGGGTATAGGGATTTTATACTTGCAAATTAAATTTTTGTGGAATCGAGAAAGGAGATAAAATGAAATTCAATTTTATAGATAGATTGTATAGAATTTGAGATTGATTGGAAAGCTGTAGCAGCGATTGCAGCATGTGTACTTGGTTATGCAATCATAACAGTAATTTAGAAAGGAGATATACATATTGACGAAAGTAATTAAGAGAGATTGTTCAGAAGTTGATTTTGACAAATCAAAAATATCAACTGCAATTCTTAAAGCAATGAAAAATGGTTCAGGCATTGTAAAGCCAAAGATTGCGGAAGACATTTCAAATGAGATTGAAAATGAATGCAAAGATAAAGACGAAGTAAGTATCTCTGATATTGAATCAATGGTTTATGATAAATTGATTACAAAGAGACAGAGACTTACTGCAAAAGCATACGAAGGATATAGAAGTGTTCGTGAGTTTCAGAGAGAAAACGAGAATACAATTGATACAGAAATCACAGAATTGTTAAGTGGAGAAAGTGACTATTGGAATAACGAAAACTCTAATAAAAACCCAAGACTTAATACAACGCAGAGAGATTATTTAGCAGGAATTGTAAGTAAGGATGCATCAAGGAGATATATCCTACCACCTGAGATAGTACAAGCTCATGATGATGGATTGATTCATGTACACGATCTTGATTATCTTATTCAGTATATGAATAATTGTTGTCTTATTAATCTTGAGGATATGCTACAAAATGGAACTGTAATAAGTGAGACATTAATTGAGAAACCTCATAGTTTTTCTACAGCATGTACTGTCGCAACTCAGATTATCGCACAGGTTGCTAGTTCTCAGTATGGAGGACAGAGCATTTCTTTAGCGCATCTTGCTCCATTCGTAGATATTTCAAGGCAGAAAATTAAGAAAGAAGTGGAACATGAGTTATGTGACATTGCTAATACTCTTTTAGAAGGAAAAGAATTAGAAAACGTAATTAACAAAATTGCGGAAGAACGCTTGAAAAAAGAGATTGAAAAAGGTATTCAGACAATTCAGTATCAAATCACAACGCTCATGACAACTAACGGTTAATGCTATGGCTGTTATAAAATCTTGTGAACCTTGCCAAAGGGTGTCTGTTAAAAACAGGCTAACGGTCAACTGAAATAATAGTAAGTGGTAAGAGAACCTAAGTCCTGTAACAAGGATAAGGCAATACCGTGTTAAGCACTTTGTTATATAAAAATATCTCATATTGGAGGTATTTATGTATGGATATATTTATTTAACAACAAATTTATTAAACAATAGAATGTACATCGGGAAACATAAGTCAGATATATATGACAAATCATATTATGGAAGTGGAAAAATATTGTTACAAGCAATAGCAAAATATGGTATAGATAATTTCAAAAATGAAATATTATATATTGCAAATGATGAAGACGAATTAAATAACAAAGAAATTGAATATATAGATTTTTATCGAAATAAATTCGGCAAATTGTTATATAACATTGCAATCGGAGGGAATGGTGGAGATACATTTTCAAATAAAACAGAAAATGAAAAAGAAGCATTTGTGAAAACGATGACAAATATTAACCGAAAAAGATGTAATTCGTCTGAATTTAGAAATAAAGCATCTCTTAGAATGAAAAAAAGATATTCTAACGAATCTGAACGCAACAAGCAATCTGAAAAAATAAAAAGAAGTTGGTCGAATCAGCAATTAAGAGAAGAACAAAGTAGTAGATTAAAAGAATATTATAAAAATCATAAGAAGAATCAATCATATTTATACAAAGAATGTATTTTGGAAATAGATGGACAATGTTTTGAATTTGAAAACTTTAAATCTTTAAGGAAATTTCTAAAAGAACATTATGATTATAAACCCGATTATAACATGTTAAAAGAAATAATTAGAAACAGTAAAAATGATATTGGTTTTAATCCTTATCATAAGAATAAACTAAAGGATCTAGTTGGAATGAAGATATTTTATAAGCAAAGTGAAAATGTAGAGACTATGGGTGATGAGTGTAGCCCAGTAGAAGATGAGATAGACACATCTTCCAAGCGCAAGACTGAAATAGAAGAGATAGTCCACTCTGCATAGAAATATGTGGACGGAGTGCAAGCTCCATTTATTACATTATTTATGTATCTCAACGAGGCACATAATCAGAGAGAAAAAGATGATTTGGCTATGTTAATTGAAGAGGAACTTCGTCAAAGTTATCTTGGTGTAAAGAATGAAGAAGGTGTCTATATTACACCTGCATTTCCAAAAGTTATTTATGTTCTTCAGGAGGACAATATTCATGAAGAAGATAAATATTGGTATCTTACTGAGATGGCAGCTAAATGTTCTATGAAGAGATTAACTCCTGATTATATCTCGGAAAAAATTATGAAAGAGATGAAAGATGGCAACTGCTATCCTGTAATGGGGTGTAGAAGTGCTTTAACAGTATGGCATGATATAAATGGTAAACCGAAATTCTATGGACGTTTCAATTCTGGTGTTGTAACTGTATCATTGCCAGATATTGCATTATCATCAGGTGGAGATTTCAATGAATTTTGGCGTATATTTGACGAACGTACAGAGTTATGTCATAAAGCATTAAAGATTAGACATCAAAGATTACGTGGAACAAAATCAGATGTTGCTCCTATTCTTTGGCAACACGGAGCGTTTGCAAGACTTAAAAAGGGTGAAACTATAGATAAGCTTCTTTATGGTGGCTATTCAACTTTATCCCTTGGTTATGCAGGACTTGCTGAATGTGTTAAGTATATGACTGGACACTATCATTGTGATGAGGGCATTGGAGAAAAATTCGGTCTTGAAGTAATGCAAGCATTGAATGATAAATGCTCTCAATGGAAAATAGATGAAAATATTGATTATAGCTTATACGGAACTCCATTGGAGGCGACTACGGAAAAGTTTGCAAAAAAACTTAAAGAGAGATTTGGCATTATTGAAGGAGTTACAGATCGTACATACATCACAAATTCTTATCATATCCCAGTATTTATACATATTGATGCCTTTGAGAAACTTCGTATTGAAGCTAAATTTCAAAGATTAAGTCCAGGTGGAAGTATTTCATATATTGAGTGTCCGAATATGGAGAATAATATTCCTGCTGTACTTGAAGTAATGAAATTCATTTATAACAATAATATGTATGCTGAATTAAATACCAAAAGTGATTATTGCCAGAAATGTGGATGGAGTAAAGAAATCAAGCTTATTGATGAAGGTGGTAAGTTGATCTGGGAGTGTCCTAATTGTGGTAATAGAGATGTAAGAACTATGGATATTACTCGTAGAACTTGTGGATACAAGGGTACGGCACGTAATGGATGGAATCAGGGTAGACTTGGTGATATTCATGATAGAGTACCGCATCTTGACGATATTGAGGAGGAATAATATGAGATATGCGAGTATACGTAGTCTTGATATTTCTAATGGAGAGGGAGTAGGAGTCTCCCTCTTCGTTCAAGGTTGTCCATTTCACTGTAAAAATTGTTTTAATTCTGATACATGGGATTTTAATGGTGGGAAAGAGTGGACAAAAGAAATAAAAGATAAATTTATGAAATTAATTGATAGATCATATATCAAGCGAATATCTTTTCTTGGTGGTGAGTGTTTAGCTGAACAAAACCTTAATGAAGTCCTCAAATTAATTCAAGAAATCCGTATTTCATTTCCTGAAAAAACTATTTGGTTGTATACGGGATTTGAGTGGGATCAAATTATGGACATTAAAGTAATACAACCAATTTTCTCTTGTAAAGATTTAGAAAATAAAATACAAAATATTTTAAAAAGACAAGAGATAATAAAACAATGCGATGTTCTCGTTGATAGAGAATATATAGATGAGCAAAAAGATCTCTCATTGAAATTCAGAGGTTCAAAAAACCAACGAGTCATTGATGTAAAACAATCTCTTGTTCAGAATAAAATTGTTTTGTATTGCGATTAAGAACTAAGGAGAATTTATAACATGGAGAAAATTAAAATTAAATACTTTGATAAGGACATTGATAAAATTAAAAAAATCAATAAAGGCGACTGGGTTGATCTCAGAAGTGCCGAAACTGTACATCTGAAGAAAGGCGAGTTCTATCTAATTCCACTTGGAGTTGGAATGAAACTACCAGAGGGATATGAGGCGAATATTGTACCACGTAGCAGTACATATAAAAACTTTAAAATTTTACAGACAAATTGTTTTGCAGTAATTGATAATTCATATTCGGGAGATGCAGATGAATGGAAGTTACCTGTAATTGCTATGGAAGACACAGTAATCAACAAGAATGATAGAATCTGTCAGTTTCGCATCAATAAGATTCAGCCAGAGATTGAGTTTGAAGAAGTGGAACACTTGGATGAGGTATCTCGTGGAGGTATAGGTTCAACTGGAAAGGCGTGATTATGAATAAAGAAGATAAAATGCTGTATACAGTCAAAGAAGTTGCTTCAACATTAGGAGTCAATGTACATGTTGTATACGACCTTATTAAGAAAGGTCTTTTACCTGCTATGAAACTAGGCAGTTTAAAAGTGAGAAAACAGACACTTGAATCTTTTCTTGAAAAATATGAGGGTATGGATTTGACTGATCTCGACAATATATCAGAACTGAATAACATCGCATAATACATATGGGAATGGTATAATATTTACTGTTCCCATTATTTTTTGTGTAGACTTTTAACACGGTGTTCATGGACACATCATGGACACATTTGAGAAAATTATCTTATAATATACCACAACATCCTATAACACAATACAACACACACCATTTTGTGTTAAGCCTTGATTTTACTGCATTTGTGAGCATTTCATAACATAATTGAACATAATTTAATATTTATAATTCGGAATGGGTAATAACCCAATGGTTGGTGCTACAGTAGCAGTTGCCGTTTCTGT
>ERZ1024378.20-NODE-20-length-34079-cov-9.689249_pt1 | contig 34079 bp, 41 predicted proteins | sample MGYA00520787_ERZ1024378 | MGnify/ENA primary metagenome ERZ1024378 (study PRJEB33242, sample SAMEA3444269) | Homo sapiens | biome: Host associated; feature: Gastrointestinal tract; material: Stool | place: Uganda | collected 2011-01-01 ... | reverse complement strand
CGACCACCGAGATCTACACTCTTTCCCTACACGACGCTCTTCCGATCTAGGTTTTGTATTTTTGATTCGTTCATCATAAATCAACGTATAACCATTGTAATAAAACCTTTCTCTTTCGTCTGGCTTTGTCCACACAATTGATTCTGTTCTCAAACCATCACAAGGTGAAGTCTTAATGTCTGCCATCGTTGTTCCATTTAATTCATAAATCCGTACTGCTATTGCATAAGGTTTGTTTTTCATTGATTCTTACCTCCAATCATACCAAGAAATCTTAGTTTCAATGGCTATTTTTTTATTTCATAAATCCAATTTTCAAAATCCTCATAATCCATAAGTCTTCCGTCTACTTCAATATAATTATCCTGTTTACATTCTCTAACTACAGAAAATCCATCAAAGTTTCCATATACCCTTATAGTTAGGCTATCTACTTTTTCAAATTTCACATTCCATGAAATTAATCTTCCTAATATATAAGCCATATTTATCATCCTTTCTAACTTCATATTATTTCAATTCCCTAGTAAATGCGAATTTAGTCTGCTTCTAACTCATCTTCTGAATTAGATTCTTCCCAAGTATCTCCAAATTCATCAGTCCATTCAATTAAAAATCGTCCATCTTTCCGTTGAGATTTTACAATTCCTAAACCGTGTTCTTCTATTTGTGTTTTATGTGTCACATAATCTCCAATATTAATCATTTTTTATTCCTCCATTTCAATGAAACATGCATTTCTAAATATAATTTTCTCTTATATGAGCATCTATAACATCTATATCGCTCTCATAAATGAACGTGTATTCTAAATCCTTTTTTGCCTTTTCAACAGCTTCTACTATAAAGCCAAAAGCAACTGTATCATAAGGACTTCTACAACTAAGTTCATTTGCAACCTCTTCTGCTGAATAATGTTTAAACATATTTTTTACCTACCTTTCTAAATATATTCAAGGTTGCAAAAGCATCCATTATAATGTTCTTTTGCAACCTTACACTCTGAATTTCCAAAATGTTCCGTAATGAAATCTTTTGCCTTCTGTATATCATTTCCCTTTAAGTCATGAAATGACACAACAAAAGGTAATACCTCTTCAATCATTCCAGATGGGACAATTTCATCTGCCTTGTGGCATAATTCCATTGTCAAATGTTTTTCTGTTTTTGCTTCAACTGTATATGTCATTCCATACCTCCAAAGAAAATCCATTTACTACCAGCTAATCTCACAAGTTTCTTTATTAAAGAAATAAGCGTGATCACTTAATACTTCTTCAGGTTCAACTTGTGTTTCATTTACCTCACGAACCATATTTGAATACATTTCCATATCTGGATTATTGTCGATGTGAATAATACATTCGTGAATACTTGATGGAAGAATTACAAGGTTACTATTATATTCCCTTGCAATATTGCTTAACAACTCTTTATCACAAATTGCAACTGCTCCATTTACCTTTTCCTTATTTGTAACAATAATCATTTTTGCTTCATCCATATCAAGAAGTTCGTCACAATCTATCATATTAGCAAGCATCTTTGCCATATCTTCAACAAAAATATTTTCTTTTGCATTTAACAATGCTCTTGCAAAAATCTCATCTTCGCTTACTTCTTTAAACATCCCTGGCTTTACCTTGTATGTAGCATCTTCTGCGACTTTTACCCTGATATACATTTCCATATCAAGATAATCCCTCTTTAAAATATTTCCATTCGTCTTTCTCTGTAAACAAAGTTGTAAGTTATTCTTTGCATAATCCCACTTTACGATCTTATCCGTATTTATATCCATTTTTGGAATGTTTTCATAAATATTAATAATTTCACTTACACACTCATCTACTGTATAATTTAAGTCGGGATAAATAGTAGGTCTTATTGTACCTTCACCTATAATTATTCCGACTTTTTCAACTCCATTTTTTACCACTGTTGTACTTTCTGCCTTATAACCTCTGTTATTTAACTCTGCAATAATTTCGTTCATCATAATTTTTTACCTGCCTTTCTTCTAATGAAATATCCATTTACTTGTTAAAAACCTCATCCATGAACATTGTGTCTAAATAATGAGCAAGAATGTTAAACTCATTTGAGTTCTGTAATTTCTCAAATAACTCTGCTACATACTCTTTTTCGTTTTGGATATCTTCTGCACTGTCTGAAAAATCTCTGTTAAATTCAAGTAACTTCTCTGCCATTTGAGTTGGTGTATATTCATACTCTTGTATTTTTCCCATATTTGTTTATTTCTCCTCTATACTATTTGCACCATCTGAGAACCCGTCATCGTAACCCTTGTTGTACATAGGGTTCTCGAACTTGGTATTCGCTATTGGACTATCTTCTTCAATACCAAAGAAAGATTTCTCTTCCTCTGACATTTCACAATATTCGTCAAAATACTCTAACGCACTTTCCCTATCATCAGAGATAAGTCCATCTTTGAAAAATGTTGCCAACTCTTCAAGTCTGCAACGTGGGATATAACCTTTTTCCGTTTTGTATCTAAAATAGTCAATTGCCTCTGCTAGTGCTTCGGCTTGTGATAATGGCGAATATGAGTCGAAATTATAATAAATACACGTCCAAGCCCATTTACCTTTTGCCTTGTCGAGTTGATACACAACTGCATATTCTTTCATCCGTGAACCACGGAGAATTAATGCATGTTGCTCTTTTTCCATTATTAATTTGTAATCCATAATTACCTCCTACTACTAATCTTACTCAACACATCTTTACCGCCTTTTAGCGAATGCCTTTTGCATTCACCAAGCCATAGCATTCTATTTAACGACTTTGGAAGACTTATTACATCTCCCTTTGAGTTCTCATATATATAATGAGAACCGCTTTTCCGCTTAACATAATATCCATTTATCTCCATTACTGGATTGACGACACGGATATCACTATGCCATCTCTTACTCATTTGCACTTTTTCTCCTTTCGCTTATATTTGACCGTATAGCCGTTATCTCAGCTATTATGCATTATTTATGCATATACCATAACTATGCATCTGCTCTGCATATAGTTATTCTCTTAAATTGCCTTCTTTCTTGTTACTTTTTTCTTTGTTGCTGTAAATGGGCTTTCCATTTCGTAACGTACAATTTCTGACAGATAATCAAAAATCTGTGCTTGTGTTTTATCCATAATATTATTCACAAAGAACTCTGTTCCTGTGCATTTCTCTTTGAGAATTTCTTCCATCTGCTCAGTTCTGCCTTCGTAATATGCATACATTGAATGCATTACACGAATGAACTTTGCTGTATATGCTTTCCCGTTATATGTATCTGCATATCCGTTCCACTGTAAATCAGTAATGAGCATAATAATTCTGTCAAGCAGTTCATTTCCGTTTCTCTGAATTGAGCGAATACCATCTGTAATGCAAGTGAAAATACCCACCTGATTTTCGATTGGATCTCCCTTGACAGCTACGTTATGACTGTTACATATCTTTTTGAGGTTAATATAATTCTCATCTCCGTTTGCAATGGCTGCTCTGTAGTAATCAACAGGCGACATTTTTCTTCTGTCGTATGTCTGATCGAGAAATAGATTAATTGCTTCGCTTAATGTACACTCAATAATCTCACAAATCACTGTTTCGATTTTCGCTTTGTATGCTCCATAAATTCTGTGCATACCATCAATACATAACAGTTTACCTTCATGGTAAAGAAGTTTTGGTACTTCCCATTTGTATTTGTTATAATTATTTCCGATTTCCTGTGCTGATATAACATCACACATTCTCTGCCAGTCTGGAATATGTACATATAAAGGATTGATAGACATAAGAACCTTATCACCTAATCGGTTGTTTACCTTTGCATTTTCAACCATCTGTTTAATTGAGATTTCTTCTACCTTGTCTACAAAATCCTCTTTAATCCGTGATTCCTGCATCTCTCTTTCAATTTCTCTTGCCTCTACATATTTTCTTGATCTTGACATAATAGTGTCCTCCTTAATTAATATTTTTTGTATAAAAATAACGGCTTGCCTTTTGACAAACCGTTTAGTAACTAAATTATAGGCTCATTCAAGCCTAACTCTTTTCGGATTTCCGTTGTCCAATAACGGACATCTTCAAGCTCTTCTCCGTTCTCTATATCTGCATCAAGGTTAATGAGCAAATAGTTGATTGTATCATTTGGCTCACCTTTCTCTTTACTTGACTGAAACTCACACAAATAATTATATGCATTCTCTGCAATTTCAATTGGTGCGAAACCGCCTTTCCAATGCACATTCGCATAGTCTGCTATGCGGTAAAACTCTCTGTAATCTAACATATTCTACACCTCCTCATTAACTAGAACATATTCTAAGTAATCATTTTCGCTTGCAAAGAGCTGATATTTTCCCTTTACAAGTCCCATGTACCCATCTGGTACTAGATATCCTTTAATCATTGTTTTCCTCCTTATAACAATGCGGATAAAATTTCCGCAAAGCTTTTATGTGGTTTGTTATTCCGCTTGTTTCTCTTTAACGCAAGTTCCTCTGCATACTTCATATTCTCATATGCAATCTCTGCCTCTGGTCTTGCGTCTATGATTTCTGCTCCGTTATATGCTCTGTATATTATTGCCTTTTGCATTTTATTTATTCTCCCTTCTGTACGTAATCGAACCTTTCAATTACATCATCTGTATAATTTGTCTCTGGGTTGTAAATCAGATACGTTACTATTGTGTCTCCCTTTGTGCAGTCAACATCTGTATACGAGATATAGTTATAATCTGAATCTGCGTTTTGAATTGCTCCGTTTTTCTCGTCATCAAGAACTGTTCCCACACATTTCTCTATGATTAATTTACCTTGCCTATTGGCAAGGATATCTTCTGTAAGTTCAGAAGAATCATAGACTTGGCAGATATTATCCTGCGTTTCTGTTTCCGTTGTTTCCGTTTCACTTGGAATCACGTTTACATTTGGCTCAAAATCGTAACTGTCGGTTGATGTACTGATAGTCAACTTATTTTCGCTTGCATAGTAATCTATTGATTGAATATCAACGAGTGACATATATTGTTTTGCGTTTGGCTCAACTGTTTTCTGTGTAGACATTGTTTTGCCTATTAAAAAAGCACTCATTACGAGTGCTGATGTTGTAAGTATGTATGCTATTTTGTGTTTCATTTTGCGTTTGCCTCCTAACATGCTATAAATTCTACTGACATGAGACATTCATTTGCCTTTTTATTCTCATATGCCTTTGTCATTGCATAGATATAGCATTCCTTTTCCGTATCAAAAGAGTTACCTCCGTCAAATTCGATTGACTGGATGCGATTTTCATTTGTATCCATGTTTGTGTATTTTGCTTCGAAAATATACATTTCTGTTTCCTCCTTAATTTTGGGCATAAAAATAGCACCCGAAAATTGGGTGCTTGGTTGGTGCGTTGGTTATTTAGTTGGATTTACTTGCTCTTACATCCGCAAGTTGCTTTTGCAGAGCATCAATTTTCGCTTGGATTTCTCTTTCCTTTTGATCTGATTCGTCCACCCATTCCATAATATCTCCTGGTTGAACCTTTAGAAATGCACAAACTTTATCTATTATTTCCGTATTCATGGTTTTATTTTGCGAAAATTTTGTTGGCGTGTTTACAGAAATACCTGCTTCGCACAAGTCTTTCCATTGCATTTTACGTTCTTTCAATATATTCGCTAATTTATAATAAACTATCAATTTACTTCACCTCCATTTTTATACACCTCCATTCTATCACAAAATCTTGTGATTAGCAATACACTCTTCTAAAATCATGCATAGGATTTTTTGTACACTCATAGTCTGTGATTTGACCACAGAATTTACCTAAACGTACTCCACCAGATCCACATTTCCGTTTACGATCATGTGACATCATTTGTTTATAATTCAAGCGTTTTGAATCGTCTTTGAATTGCTGTGCATAGTCATACATTGCTTTTGTATATTCATTACGTATTTCAGTTTTGAGAAATTTCTTTCTACCTGGAATATGAATAAGCACAGTAATTTTGCCTTTTCTCATTCTAAAATCAGAGCAGAAAATCTCTACTCCGTTTTCACTTCGCAGAATAATTGTATCAATCGGAAATTGTTTTCCATGATACAGCTCGTTTCCGTGTGTTCGTCTGATTCGCATTTTCATTTTACATTCACTCTCCTTTATATAAAATGCACACTATTAAAAGGCAGAACCGAAATTCTGCCTTTCGTACTATACATTTTGAGTTGCATTATGCGAAGTAATGCTTAATTACAATATTTGCAATTGTGCTTGCAAGACCACTGTAATTATATTCCATTTCACCTGTTTTGCGGTTCTTAGTTGCCTTTACAAGCGTGTTAATCTGACGCTTCTTGAATGATACAGTTCCCTTTTCATCGTCTACATCGAACTTGTTAGAAAATCCCTTAATGTAGCAATCATTTAAGAGCTTCTTATCTTCTGCTGTCAGTTTTACCCTTGTTTTGCTTGTATATGGAGTTTCAAAAGGCAAACTGAAGGTTGTCTTGATGATTGTTTCAAGTTCTTGTGAAGCCTTCTTGTATGCCTCTTTTACTTCTTTAGACATTATAAGATGACCGTCATCGTCTGCACTTGAATTGATATGAATTGCTTCTAAGGCTTCATAAAGTTCTGGTGACTGGAAAGCAGGAATAATCGCATACTTTACAAGCTTAGAGTTATCCCATGAACCAAGTACACGAAGTACAGTTCTTACAACATCAGCAGAGTTACCGAAGTGGTCAGCATTTTTCTGTGACATAGCAGAAATAACTTTATTGTATACTTCTAATGTGTCAGTCTGTGTCTTAACAAACTTAGTCCGTGATTCATTTGCAGAGTCTAACTGTACCTGGAAAGCTTGTACTTCTTCTACTGAATAATTGTTATTCTCATTAGCAATCTTCTTCTCAAGTTTAGCAATAGTATCATCGAGTAACTGAATGTTCATGTTGCAAGACTCGTGCTCAACTGCGGTCATAAGTTCAGACTTAGACTCTTCTGTAATATTTTTTGCATAAAAGTTAATCTGTAAGTTTTTCATAGTATCTCCTATTCTCCTATTTAACGCATAGGTGCTATCATGGTTTTATTGTGTTTGTTGTCATAGTGTTATGCACACTATAAAAGAGCAGACTGGTAGTGCTAATCTGCTCTTCTAACTATGTATAACTTTGATATACAGAATACAGAGGTACAACGGTCATATGAGTCGGAGTTACCCAACATCAAGAATAGTAGGTGCTACCCTACTATCTGCCACTTTGTACTTGTATCTGTCTCTTATGTATTTATTGACTTAGTAAGTATGATTATGAACCTAAGTCAATCACGCTTTTTTTGTTGTAGCGCGAGTTATTTATTTACGTGTCGGTTGCTTGCTCTATCGTTAACCACTCCTAGAAAATAATCTAAGAACGTGAACCCTATACCACTAAAGGGAACTACCCTATTCCTACAAAAATATTGTAGGTTCATCCGCAAAGTAATAAGCTGACGGACTAGGTTTTTTCTAGGAAAAACCATATAACCATTTTATATTCGTCCTTTTGGGACTGCTTTGTATAAGGGAAACGTTTTGATTAAAACCCTTAGCAACCCTACACACTTCTAGTCTTTTGCTTGTCACTCTAGGAATGACAAACAGTACCTATACATGAATAGAACTGTTTATATTTTTAGTGTGGAATTAACTTACGAATTGTGATAGAATAGACTTGTTGAGGGACTATCTATACAATTTGTATAAGTTAGTCGGTTATGTATTCAAGATATTCTTGCTCAGTTGAAAAGAGTATATAACTCTTTTCTTCTGATACATAACCCATGTATCCACTAGGTACATAGTACCCTTTTGGATTATACATTTTTCAGTAAATCAACCTTCTTTCTTATTGGTGCTTGTTTATTTGTTACTTGAATTGTATCACACGTTTGTGTGATTGTCAACAAAAACTTTTGAATTAACAACTATATGAGTTTGCTGTGCCTTACATTTTGTTGTGTGGTTCTTTGTTTTGTTGAGATTATGTTATCACGAGAATTTGTGATTGTCAAGAACTTTTTTTCCAGTTGATTGTTTTTTGTGGTTCGTTCTTAACTTGTCTATACTCTATCATATGTTTGTATGATTGTCAACACATTTTTATGATTTTATTATAAATTGTTAGATATAGTTAAAAGCTATGGTAAACGATATATTATAGTTTTAAACTATATAAGATGATAATATCAATACTATATAACATAGTTTTAAAAACTATATGTAATGGTTTTTATTGATCTGAAAAACAATGACTAATATATATCTATTAGACACTGTTTAAGCAAACTAACGTTCGGTAGGGGGTAGTAAAAACTTAAATTGAACATATGTTTTTATATATTTCCAATAGCTGATTATTCTACATACTCACTTAATTTTAAAACTCTCAAAATCCCAACAAAATCAAGCAAAATCCCAATTTTCCCATTTCAAACCCTTTATCGTACCCCATATCGTCAAACCCCACTAAAATCAAGCATTTCAACCACTTCACACCCCCAAAATCAAACTCTCATCCCATCAAAAATCCATCTACAAATCCAAAATCTTCCTTATTTATAGGCACTTTTACCGATAACAAATTTTTACACAAAAATCGCCCAAATCATCTCTCACCATACTCCCTTACAAGGGGCACTTAAAAACTACATACAAAACCACTCCAATAAGAGAATAATTATATAACCAATACAAAAAATAATTATTCGACTTAAAGGAGAAAACATGAATACATATTTAATACCAACAACAGCAGCTTATTGTTATGAACCTTATGATCATATCTATCTCGTATATGCCAACACCCCATTAGAAGCATATAGAAAAGCACAAACAGAATTACAAGGTGAATACATACCACAAAAATCACAAAAATATGAATCATATCCATTTGAATTATATAAATCAGATAACACTGCTACTTTTCCATTTCCAGAATCTCAAAAATATGATATACTTACAGAAGCATTTAAAAATACAAAAGGAGCTGAGCATATGGGGCATTTTAATGTAAACTGGAATGAATATACTGAACTTTTATCTAAAAAAGCAGATAAAGAAATTTGGTCAAATCCGACTTATCCTAATAATGGTATATTAACTAATTATCTAGTTCATACCTATAAACGTCTTAGAACAGAAAGACAAATTATAAGAAAAGATAATTATGCCTTATTTAATACAGGACTCTTTACAAAATATTATGAATCAATATATGCATATTCTGATCAGGAGTATAATGTATCATTTCTTACTGGACATGAATTAAATCAACATGGAATATCTGAACGTCCACAAAAAGCCAATTATTTTGAAGATCCTTCTCTTCTATTATTTGATTGGCATTATCCAATAGATATACATTTCAAGCATATTTTGGAAGATGAAAAGAATAAAGAAAGATTACCAAAAGGATTTTTAGAAAAAGAAAATAAAATGTGTATCTTAACAGGCGCAGTTGAATTAATGAAACGTAGAGTTTCAGCGAACTATAAATTAGCAATTCCACAATGTTATGAAGATAAAATCCAATTATTACTTCCTTTATGTTTAGATACAGACGAAGGAAAACCTGATATAGCTCTTGCAGTCACAAAATTAGATAATTGTTATCAAGGGTATACTTGTTTAACACTTGATATGGCATATAATAATGCTCGTCTCATAGCTAAACCAGAGTCTAGTTGGTTATATTCTAAATAAAAATTAATTATTTAAGACAGATTGATTACTCAGTCTGTCTTATTTTTATGCCAAAATATACGCCCACACTCTATAACGCTCGTATTAACCTAAATAAGCCATTCTAATTTTTAGGTAACAATCTCTCCACATACTTTCTTTTACACGCCTTAAAAGCTAAAATACAAGGTCATATTTTTTAACTCCAAATCTCAAACTATACAATATAACTAAACATCTTATCAATAATGTAACGTATTTTATATAAAATGTATAGCATTCATTCTTGTAACACCCTCTACAAGCTGAAAATCTACTGTCCTGACAGTGCGTAGAAAATTCTAATCTACTACCCTTACACTTTATTGGCTAAACAATATATTTTTCAAATCTACTATTCCAATAAGAAAAAATAACAATGTATGTAATATATGCGTATATGCGCCAGTATAGATATAGTCCCTTGATAGGGACGGTCTTTTCGCAGCATAAGCAAGAAAAGGATATCTCTAGGGTGGACAACTGATAACAAGTCAATATCAAAAGAGAGAATAATGTATTAAAAAGGAGGAATCAAATATGATACAAGAAAATGAAATACCAAAATATCTTAAGCAGAAGGAAAGTAACATCTCAAAGAGTAACCGTAAGTCAAAGCACAAACATCATTATGAAGAATGTCTGATTCAAAAATCCATTTTCATTTGCAGGAAAGAATAGTATACATACACAATTAAGCAGTTATTGTATTATTTGTGGGAAAATAGGTGGATATTTTAAAAGTGGTAAATATTCAAAAGAAATTGAATCATTGCAAAAACAAAGACAAGAAGAAGATAAACATTTTCGTGTAATAAGTATATCAGGCGAGGAATTATATGAAAAATACCATGACAAATTACCAGTATTCTTTGTAGAGGATATTTTTAAAGAGAAGCATGTTGATTTGGGACAGAATAATAATTTAAAGAGAGAATAAAATTATAGGTACATCATATATGTACCCAAATGAAACCATCAATCCCAAACACTATGTACCTAAATCAACCAATAACAATCAATTAAATTTTTACGGAGTAAATGGGCGTTAGACCATTTACGAAGTTATTATACTTTTTTATATATTTATGCTTTTTTATATTATTAATTATGCTTTTATACTATATACCTACTTTTTGGGAAAATTTTCACACAGAATTAAGTACCCCTTTGGGAAAATTTTCACACAAACTTAATAGGTGGTGTTAAATCTTTGGGAAAATTTTCACACAAAATTTTTAACGAAAGGAGTGATTAAAAATCGACAACTATATTTATCTATCTGAGAAAGATAAAAAAATAACCTCTGTCGGATTTTCAAAAAAGGAAATCAAAAATCATAAAGGCATTTCAGGTTTGAAATATTATCTTATCATATTATATCTAAGGAAACATGTACAAACATTTGGGCAAGTTGCTCTCACACTCAACGATTTGCTACAAGAAATTGGTTATTCAACGAAAACAAATAATAAATCTATATACTCTGATTTTCGAGAAATTATTAAAACAGAGCTTATAAACAAAGGTTATGCAAGCTGTAATACAGACATTTTTGTAGTCAAACCAAATGATTTATTTTATCTTCAATTATCTTATGAACGTAATGTTTTTTTTACAGAGGGCAGTTTTGTACAGATTACTATTTCTGAATATGAAAAAATTTGTTCTCTCTCTTCTAAAATTAATAAATCTATTCTATTAGGTATTTATCTTTATATAAAGCAATATATCATGGATTATTCAGGAGATATTGCACCTGCTAAAATCTCATTCCCATCAAAATCACAAATTGCAAAAGGGTTAGATACTTCTATTTCAACGGTTGAAAACGGATTATCTGTCTTAGAATCTTATAAATTAATTTATATAAGAAGAGATATGTTTGTGGAGAATAAAAAAGAAGAAGGCGTATTTGTTCCTACACGAAATGTATACGCCCTTGATCCAAGTGAATTAGAGGGTGATACTGTTTTGATTGAGTTGGAAAGAATTTATGGAAAGAGAATATATAACAAAGAGGATGTGCCTGGTGAAATTAAATATTTAACAAAAATGAAAGGAGAATGAAATGCATTTTACAAGTGGAAGGCATTTAGTCAATTATCTATTAAAAATATTTAAGAATAGAGAATAAGTGAATGAAAGGAAGTGATTATAGATGTTAATTGCATATAAATACAGATTGTATCCGAATAAAGGACAACAAGAATATTTTGCAAAATGTTTTGGATGTGTACGATTCATCTATAATCGTATGCTTTCAGACAAGATTGACTACTACAAAGAAACAAAACAGAAACTTAATAACACACCTGCTCAGTATAAAAAAGAATTTGAGTGGTTAAAAGAAGTCGATTCTCTTGCATTGGCTAATGCACAGATGAATTTACAAACTGCTTATAACAATTTTTTCAAAAGACCAGAAGTTGGATTTCCTAAGTTCAAGAGTAAGAAAAATCACAATTACTCTTATACTACTAATAATAATCCAAGAAATGATGGAGGCAAAGGAAGTATTCAAATTTCTGATAGATATATTAAATTACCTAAAATTGGATTAGTTAGAGTTAAAAAACACAGAGACTTTGATGGTTTGATTAAATCGGTTACTGTTTCTCAAAATCATTCTGGTAAATATTATATTTCTGTTTTAGTTAATCAAGAAGATAAAGAAAAATTACCTATTAGTAATAATGAAATAGGTATTGATCTTGGCATTAAAGAGTTTTGTATTACTTCTGATGGTGAGATGATTAAAAATCCTAAGTATTTAAGACAATCTGAAAAGAAAATAAGAAAGTTACAAAAAGATTTTTCTCGTTGTGAAAAAGGAAGTAAAAATAGAGAAAAATGCAGAATTAAAGTCGCCAAACAACATGAAAAGATTGCAAATCAGAGAAAAGATTTTTTACATAAATTATCTACAAGAATCATTCGTGAAAATCAAACGATTGTACTTGAAGACCTTCGTGTAAAGAATATGATGAGTAATCATAAATTAGCAAAATCAATAGCAGATGTATCATGGAGTGAATTTGTCAGACAGTTAGAATATAAGGCTGAATGGTATGGTAGAGAAGTTGTCAAGATTGATACATGGTATCCATCCAGTCAGATATGTTCTAATTGTGGACACAAAGATGGGAAGAAAGCATTGTCTATAAGAGAATGGACTTGTCCTGTTTGTGGTACACATCATGAAAGAGATATAAATGCAGCAATAAATATTCTCAATGAAGGTTTGAGAATGAAAACGGCAGGAACTGTCGGGATAGCCTAAGTAAACTTGTCTCGTTGGAGATATTAATTAGGAAGCTACGAAGTATTCAGCTTCGTGGTAGTTCACCGCAGCACTCAAAGGAGCTGATCGCAATGAATAATAATTTTAAAACAAAAGGAGAATAAATAATTTATGAACAGAACCGTAACAATTACATCAAAGAACCATAAATATGCAAATACATATGGGGGAAATATTTGTATATCAGATTTTTGCACTGATTATGAAGGCAGTCGGAATATTGCAGAACGTATTGAATCTGACTGGCGATTTGATAGATCATGTGTAAGAAACAGAGTTGTATTAGATGATTATAAGGAGAGACAAAAATAATGACAGATATAAATATGAGCGTATCAATTGAAGAGCAGGAAATTTGCATTAATGCAATGCGTGATGAGAAATTTGCAACAATATATGCTTCAGATTCTACATATATTACGAAATTGGACAAGTTATGTAAGGAAAGTCATGGCATGTACTCTCTCATTGAGGATACTGGCAGAGGTAAGAAATATTTATTAAAGGATAAAACTCTTATCAGTTTCAGAGCAAAGAAACGTGAACTTACAGATGAGCAAAAGAAACAAGCTGCTGAACGTATGAGAAAATATCAAGCTAATAAATCTAACTGAGATACCCTTTCTAGCCAGAATTTCTAATGTAGACCATTGTACAAAAAATTCTACCCTTATTCATGGAGAAATACTCGTCTAAGAATTACATTTTTCAAATTACAATAAACAACAATAAATAGAAAGAAGGATTACATTATGTTAAGAAACTATTACCAGGGAACTATGATTACAGTTGAGTTACCAAAGAATCAATATAAAGGTTATGTGGTTGATTGCGTATACAGATATATTAAGGATATGAACAAGTATGCACTGAGCATGTGGCTTCGTAATACTGAAGTTGACGACAGAATGCAGATTTGCTCACAGGAAATTAATACTCAATACATTACAAGCACAAGAGAGAATATAAAGAAGGATGTGTGTGCAATCGTTGAACAAGCTGCCAATAGCTCATATTTTGACAAGTCGATTGAGACTTATGAATATACACAGAAATGTTTTGAGCGTGGTAATGCTGAGTTTGAGAATGAGGAGAACAGATCATGAGCTGTCCATATTGTAGAGGAATAGGTGAACATGATTACAGATGTCCTCTTTGGCAGCCAAGTAAAAAGGCAAGAGTTAAGTGTGGTTATTGTGATGAATATATTCTTGAAGGTGACGATTACGTTGAGATTAATGGATGGACTTATCACAAAGACTGCTTAACTGTTAATAGGCTACTTGATTTAATGGGAGTTATTACAAAGGAGATGTCATATGAATTGGATTAAAAGAAAGATAAAATGGATTATTTATAAGCTTGATGGACTTGTGCCTAAGATACATAACTTGCCTGACGTTGTGTATATTAAGTGGATGGGCGAGGAATTCATTATTAAGAAGTAAATAGAAATTTCATTTGGAGAATATATAAGTGAAACATAATAAATAAAAGATAAAAGGAGGATTTATGGCTGGTATTAGCGTACCTCAATATGAGATTTTTAAAATTGGAACAAATAAACTAAAGTATTCTAATTGGGATTTACAAATTACCAAAGAAGAGGCTTTTAAATATCAGGAACTCATATCACTGTTTGAAGCCCAAGAGTTCCGCATAATGGCAAATAAGATTTTAGAAAAACCTATTTGGAACATTGATTTTTCAAAGATATTTATGCAGGTAGTTGTTGATAAAAAATCTGATTTTGCAAGAGCGACTGGTAAAAAAGGTGTTACCATAAATGGTGTTAATTATAAACGCTTTGTCGGAACTACTGGTGGATTAAAAAACAATACTCTTCTCTTCTGCAATTCACAGTACATTGACAAATTAAATGAATTATGTGAATGCAAGAGAAATCCAGATACTAAATTAGTTCCTGCAAAATACGAAGCTTACAAAGCATTAACATGTTCTGCATCACAACCGATTTGTGATCCACATGGAATTTTGGTTGTAAAAGATTGTATTACACAATATTTTGCAGATGTTATATCACTTGATGATGGTGGCGATTCAAAAGAACCGACAAGAGAAATTATTAAAGATAAAGCTCTTGAAAACAATGTATCTGACGGTTTTAATCTTTGTACTATACAATATATGCAGCGAGTAGCTGAATCTTTAGGTCTTGATTATATTCCTGGCGGTGTGTGCTTGAGAAACGCATGGCTCAAAGGAATGCTCTATCCGTTCCCTATTTATGAATTTATTGAAAAATACAATAATGGTAATTATATGATTGAAGATATTTGGGGAAATATGCAAGATATTCGTCAATGTGAAATGATTGTCACAGAGTCTTCTCTTAAATTATGGGGAGCGTATGATAATATTGAGCAATATGTGAATGCATATAAGGAATGTGGATACGGATTTTCTGTAACAAAAATTTCACCACATGTTCTTGAAGAACAGAGAGAATTGAATTACCAATATCTTCAGTCTTATGAATTTACAGACGAAGATATTGAGGAATTGTGCGCACCAACAATCAACTATTTAAAAGATGCTATGTGTGGTGATTACTCTTCTACTATTAAATTCCTTGGTATTAACGAAAATACTGATGTAAATTCATGGCAACGTGCTTTATATACAAGCGAATATATGTTGGGAGATCCATATATAATCGACTCTGTACATAGATATATTAAGAAAAAAATGAATGATGCGAAAATTGGTAAATTATTTGTAAAAGGTAACTATCAGATTGCAAGTGGTGATCCATTTGCTCTTATGCAATCTATTTGCGGTTTGGAAGTTACAGGATTATTAAAAGCAAATGAATGTTATTCTAAGTTTTGGATTGATAAAAATGAAGATGAAATTGTACTTTTTAGAAGTCCAATGACAAGTCATAATAATATTCGGATGTGCAATATCAATAATTCGGATGAATGTCAATATTGGTATCAATATATGAATACTATCATGATTATAAACGGTTGGGATTCATTTTGTATGGCTGAGAATGGGGAAGATTGGGACTCGGATCTGAACTTTTCTACTAATAATTTAGTTATGAAAAGACGTTATAGATACCTACCTGCTATTGAATGTGTCCAACGAAATGCGGAAAAAATTGTTGTCACTGAAGCTTCCGTTAAAAAGACAAATAAAGCAGGTATGGGAAATCAAGTTGGAACAATCACTAATTATGTCACATCTATGATGGAAGTTCAATCTCATTTCAAGAAAGATTCACCTGAATATAAAGAATTAGAATATAGAATAGAATGTGGTCAGCTCTATCAACAAAATGAGTTGGACAAAATTAAGGGAATCATTGCAAAACCAATGGAAAGTAGTTGGTATAATCTTGGTGCTTGCGGAGAGAATAAATATTTGCAATCTCTTTGTGCATACAGAAAACCATACTTTATGATTTATGTTTATGATGAAACTAAAAGACAATATAAACAGTATATCAAAGAAAGTAATGCTAAGTGCTATGCTATCTATAAATGTTCTATCGAGGATTTGTATAACAAAGATAGTCTTACAAAAGAACAAGAAGATTTTCTATTTTGGTACGAAAGAAAAATGCCAGTTGGTACAGGAAATTGTTCTATGAACCAGATTTGCAAATATGTTGAAAGTCAGTTAGACGGATATAAGTCTCAGCTACATAAAGACTCTTCATTTGATTATAATATACTAAAAGTAAAAAGACGTTGTACTGAAGAACATAGACAAGCTCTGCGAGAACTTGAACAATATTATTGTGAATGCATTAAAGAATATAAAAAGAAACAGGGAAAAGAAAAAGGAATACAGCTAAATAGAACTGATATCTTTGATAAACAGGATGAATTCGACAAATATTATCAACGTGCAAGTATGGTTGAACTGTTTAAGAAGAAAGCCGAAGAAATATGTCCAAACGATGATGAACGTATGAACATCATTCTTGATATGACTTATGGATATAAAGGTAATAGACAGTTTTGTTGGGATTGTATTGGAGAACTAATTATTAAACGTTTAGAAGAAATGGAGGAAGAAGTTGTATATACTGAATGAAAAAGAATATATTAGAGAGATATTAGTGTCTGGTAATAAACCAGACAATATCTCGAATGGATATCTGATAACATTGATTGCTAAGTATTATTTTGATAGAGATAAAAATCCAAATATTCTAATTGATACAGTCAAAGCAAAGATGCTTGAATTTAATATTGAAGGATATCAAGAATATAGATATGCCAATAAAATCAAAAAAACATGTATTGATTTATATGATTCAGAATCAAAAAATCTCTTTAGGGAACTTGAGTATGTTCCTATCTATGAAAAAGAATTAAAAGTCGTGGAATCTCTTCCAAATGATCGCCAAAAGAAATTTATGTTTACATTATTTGCTATTGCAAGATATATGAATAGTGAAGGATGGATAAATAAAAAAGACTCAAAAGGTCTTTCAGAAGTATTTAAACTTGCCAATGTTACTCTCTCATCTGATAAAAGGAATGAATTGTTACATGAGTTATATAGTAATGGCTATATTCATTTTGGGAAAAAGGTGAATAATCTTAATATCAAAATAGATTTAGGAGACACTGATGATGTTGTTGCTTATAAAGTAACTCAATTTGAGAATATTGGTAATCAGTACATAGGGAATTTTAAAAAGGGTTATAAGCAGTGTGCAAATGGATGTGGAAGAAAAATTAAAGTCACTGGTACAAACAATCGTTATTGTAAGTATTGTGCACGAGAAAAAGAATTGGAAAAATATAAGAAATACAATGAGAAACGTTAATTTAACCACTTTTTATAATCCTCAAAATTCCTTAATTTACAAGGCTTTTTGGTATATTTTCACAAAAAATTTGTTTTTCTTAAATGTAGATATAGTGAATTATTTACAAAAATAAGATACAAAAACGATTGTCATGGAAGAAACAAACCGACAATCTTTGTATGTCTGCTCTGCTACTCTTCTGAGTGGCATTGCAGATTTATAATGAAATCAGCTTTTCTTGGCTGATAAAACAGAGAATAATAAAATGTAAACATCAAGTACATATTCATTGTACCTTACCTTCTATAATCGGTGGCTGTACTACAGTTCTTGTAGTATGGTCACTGACAATTCTTAAATATTATAGCGGAATGACGAGCAATGGAAGCTCACTTGGCTCATAACTAAGAGTATGCAGGTTCGAGTCCTGTTTCCGCAACTCTCCTACTTTTTGTAGGACGGTCGGTTTCGGATCGTGAGTTGTTGAAACTCAAAATAAACTTAGTAATAAGGATAAAGCAGGAATGTCTTTGGTTCGCATAAGACACTGCGACTGCGTATAGTAGTTTGACGGAAAACACAGATAATCTATGCCAACCTAAAATCAGAGGGCTACTGCTAATGATATGGCTTGGTAGGGGCGATGAAAAACGCTCTGTATTAACATGGAAACATGGGTATGATTACTGTCTTATTGGTGCGATTTCCGCAAGAAAAAGTGCTGATATTGATTGTTGCAACGTTTCTTAATGCGAAAGCAAGGAACAGAACAATGAAGCAAGTCGATAGCAAGACGAACAGAATGGTGATGATTGGGCTGTACTCAAAAGGTACAGATGGTCAAATGTACACCTCATCGTTCATATTATGCGAAATATTAATTACAACATACTTTTGAAGAAGAAAATATAATGCATATTTATATTAAAGTTCAAAAATTAATAAATTAATAAAAGAACAAGCAAAAGTGTGTATGACCGCAAAGAGACAAACAACTTATTCATCTGCAATATGATGACATATAGCACTCGCAAGGTACTATATGAGAAAGTACAGATAGACGCAACCGTAAGAGATTTGCACTCTCTGAACCTCGCAAAGGACGATGTATCGAAAGGAAATCTATAATGCTTTGTGGTAAGAGTTTGCCAATTTTTTGCAAAATTGGTGTTGTTGTTACCTACAGTCTAATCGGCTGTGTGATAAATTGTGTCCAACCACAATAGATGGTAACGTGTTAGGTCAATATCTCAGCCTAAAGAAATAAAGTCTCATGTGAAAGCATGAGATTTTTTATTTTTGAGTGTGTAGCTCAGTTTGGCAGAGCACTCGACTTTTAATCGAGTTGTCGATGGGTTCAAATCCCTCCACGCTCACTACTATCCTACTTTGTAGGAAATAAATTAAAGGATGTGAAAATTATTTTATTAATTAACAAAACAGAAGCCTTTGCAATGAGGAAACTTATCGGAAAAGAGAATATAAAAAAGACTTATAGTGGTCATGCAAAATATTATCTGGTTGAAGATGACCAGAATTTAAAGGCTTTGAGTGATTATAGGAAAAGTAAAATCGTTGGATAGAGACGAAATTTAAAATGAAAGGTGGTAGGAAACCATCGCAAAGAAAAAGAAATTAAAAGAAGATGGAATCTTATTCTGTGGCAGTAATGCAACTGATGTAACTGGTTCTATGACTTTAATTAAGTTTGGTGGAAAACAGATTTTATTGGAGTGCGGTCTTTATCAGGACAATTCTTATCTTGAGGCATATAAAATCAATTCTGAAAAATTTAAATTCAATCCAACTGAAATAGATTATGTATTTGTTGGACATACACATATTGACCATATAGGTCTTTTACCTCGACTTGTCAAAGAAGGATTTACAGGGAAAATCATTCTTACATATGCCACTTCTGTAATGGCAAAATATCTTTTACTAAATTGTGCTTTTATTGTAGCTGATGAAGCTAGAGTATTATCTAAAAGATATGGGCGTGAATACGATCCGCTATATTCGGAAGATGATGTATGGAATACAATCAAGCTATTTCATGTGTATGACGAGTATGATTCATTATATCAGTTAGATGATGTGATTACATTTCAGTGGTTGAAAAATTCTCATTGTGTAGGAGCTGCACAGTTACAGTTAATACTTAATGATGGATTGAAAAAACGCAAGATTCTCTATACTTCTGATATTGGTGCGCTAGAAACAAAGAATCATTATGTTGAAAATACTGAAATTCCACAGTTCTTCAATGATCTCACAATTTTAGAAAGCACTTATGGAATTAATACAAGAGTATCAAAGAAAACTCGTGAATTCGATGTAGAACACCTAAGAGTTGCAATTAATACTGTATTAGAGAGACAAGGCACTATTGTACTTCCTGCGTTTTCATTTTCAAGATCACAGGAATTATTAACAACATTATATCTTTTATTTGGAGAAGATGAAACATTTACTACACCTATTGTAGTGGACTCTATGCTCACATGTGATATTTGTGATGCATATGGCAATGTGTTATTAGATAATAATCGTGAACTTTGGGACAAGGTTTACCATTGGAAAAATGTAGAATACATTAGGGAGAAAACAGATTCACAAGTATGTGTATTAGATAGTACACCGAAAATAGTGATTTCTTCTTCTGGTTTTTGTACAAATGGTAGGATTCTTACTTATCTTAATCAATATCTTAAAGATATTAATTCTATGATTATTTTCTCAGGATTTGTTGGAGACAATGATTCTTATCTTAGTTATCGTATAAAAAATGGTAAAACTAATAAAACAATTAATATTAATAAAAAACCAGTACCTAATAGAGCTGATTGTATTACAATGAGTACCTTTTCATCTCATGCTAACTTTAATGATTTGTTAAAATATGGTGGTAATTTGAATACTAATCTGCTTGTATTGGTGCATGGTTCTATTGAAGCCAAGAATTGTTTAAAAGAACATTTAAAAGAAGAAATTTCAAAAAATGACAGAACTTATAAAGTTAAATGCTCTGAAAAGGGCATGATTATTCCTTTATAGGAAAATATTATGAAATTGGAGGCTAATAGCCTATGAAAGATATTAAAACAAGTATGATGCTTTATCAAGGTGAACAGTTTGAAACTGATGATCTTGAAAACAGAAGACTCTTTATTAATGATATTATTGACTCAGATGTTATTGATACTATTGTGTATCATATTTTACGTTATAATCGTGAAGATAAAGATATACCAGTTGAAAATAGAAAACCGATTTTATTGTATGTGAATACAAATGGAGGCTCAGTCCCAGATGGATATGCATTAATTGATGCAGTAATGACAAGCAAAACACCTGTCTATACAATAAATCAGGGATATTGTTATTCAATGGGATTCTTAATTTTTATTTCAGGTAAGAAACGTTTTGCCATGCCAAATTCAACTTTCCTTATGCATGATGGTTCAAGTTTTGCATGGGATTCTACTGCTAAAATGAAAGATCGTGTTGACTTTGAAGCAGGACAAGTTGAAGTGCATACAAAAAATTATATTATTGGACAGACAAAAATTGATGAGAAGCTTTATGATGAGAAATATCGTGTTGAATGGTATTTTTATCCAGAAGAAGCTAAATCAGTTGGTGTTTGTGATTATATTGTTGGTAAAGATTGTACAATTGATGAAATTATTTAAGGAGGGCGCACTGCTCTCCTATTTTATTAGAGAAAAAAGGAGATTGAAAAATGGCAAATTTTGCTTATAAGAAAACTACAACTACTGCTATGAAGGTAGCAGGAATTCTTGATACTGATAATATGACAGTTGATGTGGATGGCGAGGAGAAAAAGCTTTCTACACTTCTCTCAGATTTCAATGGTGGTGCTATTGAGATTAATATAAAAGTCAAGGATGAGGAAGATCTTGACGAGCCTACAGAGGCTTAATTGAGAGTAGGTGAACGACATCGAAAAGAATGAATTTCTTAGAGAACAATTAGACTTACTCAAGAGAAAAAAGACAGACGAAAATTTAGAGTGGCAAGATGTTGCTGATTTTCGTTCTGAATATAATGGTGATTTAGAGCACAGAGATACAGTGCGTAAAGGAAGTAAATTATTATACGAGTATATTGACGCTGGATGGGTTAATGAACCAGTAGAACCCGAAGATAATTCAGATAATGCTGAGTTAATTAAAATGCGTAAAGAAAAGATTAAACTTTCTGATGCAAGAGTTGAGTATAATCGACTCATCAGACAGGAGGCTCGCAAAGAGTCTTACGCTGATATGGTGAAGCGTATTATTTGTGAGAATGTTGAGCCAATAAATATTCCAGTACGTTATACTTTGTTTAATAGTTCAACAGATTTACTTGTGCATTTAACAGATATTCATACTGGAATTGAGATACATAACTGGAAGAATGATTTTGATGAAGATATTTTAAAGAAACGAATTGAAAAATTCACCTCTGATATTCTTGATATCCGTGGAATGCATCAATCTGAAAACTGTTATCTTGTAATTGGTGAGATTCTTAGTGGAATTATTCATAATAATCTTCGATTACAGAACAATATGGACTTAATGGAGCAGTTTAAATATGTTTCAGAGCTGATTTCTGCTATGCTAATTAGATTAGCAAATCATTTTAACCATATCTATGTATATACAACGCCTGGTAATCATTCTAGGATTTCCCCTAAGAAGGAAGAAGCTTTAGATGGCGAAAATATGGACATACTGCTACCTTTTTATTTAAAGGCAAGAATGCAGAATGTAAAAAATATCACTATTTGTGATAATACAATTGAGCCAGAAATTGCAATGTTTAATATTCGTGGCAACAATGTATTTGCTGCTCATGGTCATAAAGATTCACCAAGTAATGTTGTGCAAAATTTTACAATGATGTTCAATATTAAGCCAGACATTGTATTACTTGGACATAGACATACTAATGCTATGGAAACAGTATATGATACAAAAGTAATACAGTCAGGGTGCGTATCAGGTGCGGATGCATACGCGATGTCAATTCGCAAGACAAATAAACCAGAACAAACAGTGTCCGTTATAGGTGATAATGGACTGATTTGCTTATACGACATACAACTTGACTAAATTAAATAACAATTGTAGTCCACCGTTCGGCTCAGTTTGGAGCAATTGTAAAAGCAGATATTCACAGCTGAGATTAATATACGACTAATATATTATTCATTTTTGCTTATTTTGGCGTTTTTAGATAATATGTTGGTCTTTTAGGCTGACGAAGCCACTATCAGAGGGAGTGTACCTTATATGGACGCTACTCTCTTTTATATTACAAAATAAAATTAAGGAAAATAAAGGAGAAAATTGAACAATGAACAAGACAGATTTAATAAAAAATGTAAGTACACAGATTGATGGAGCTACACAGAAGGATGTTGCTGTTATTGTAGATACAGTACTTGAGACAATTGTTAATACAGTTGCTTCTGGTGAGAAGGTATCTCTTGCAGGATTTGGTAACTTTGAGGTTGCTGAGAGAGCTGCACGTATGGGCAGAAACCCAAAAACAGGCGAGCCATTAGAGATTGCAGCTTCTAAGAGTCCAAAGTTCCATGCATTGACAGGTTTCAAGAATGCAGTTAAGAATGCATAATCTGAAAGGTCGTGAATTGTTTGAAGAAAAATAAATATGAAAACATTCAGATGATTGATCTTGAGGATAAAGTTAATGACATTATCTCTATTTATATCAATAGATTATATCATACTGATAAAACAGTTGGTGTAATCGTAAATAAAGAAATTGCTGAATATATTTTGGATATTCTTATTAGACTTGACGAGACAAGTATTAAAGAGATTGACCTTGTTGATTATATGGAAGTTGACGAATATCTCGTATCTGTCGATGATGATGGATATATCACATGTGTACCTATTGAGGATTATGTTGTTCTTGATAAAACAGATATTTTCTATATTGATATGGATGGTGATATTAAACAGGATGTCATCGATTACTGTGTGAATGAGGATAAAGAAGTTATTCTGTTTGGACAGGAAGATGAGTGTGATGATGGGTGTGAGAATTGTTCTGCGCATGATGAGACTTACTTACATACCTCTAAAGACGAAGATGGAAATGCTCACGGATTTACTGCTAGTAGGGCAGATGGTGACTCTTATATGAGTTATTCTTACTACTCTACCGATGAGTTAAGTCATGAAGATATTCAGAAGATGTTAAAGGCTTTTGGGTTTTAGATTATTTGGAGTGTGCGGTGTATGCTGCACACTCTTTTTGTATCCTCTCATAGACTACTAAAGATGTAGGGTAGACTGTAAATCTATCGTCTTCGGATCGGCTTGGAGCGTTACCAAGTGGGAGGACTTTTTCAATGTTTTTATATACGGATTGGGAGATGTTAAATCGGCAACGAACTTTATATGGAAACAGAGAATAAATATATGTACTCATGATTGGTGTCATAGCTGATTGTGGGATTTATGGAACAGTAGGTACTTGGAGTAGCTACCAAGTATATGAGGCAACCTACACACCTCTTCTACTGTTCTATTTTTATTGTATGTGTAGGGGAAAGTGTAGGGAAAATTATGGGAACAAGAATGTTAAAGGTTGGAGATAAAGAAGTCCAATCTACTAAAGTAACTTATGACGATTTGGTTATTTTGTATAATCAATTTATTGATACTTACGGTGAAGTGCCAGTATATTCAAAATGTGACTCAAAACATAATATGCCACAAGGCAGAATTATAACTTGTGTATTAAAAGAAAATAGTATCACCTATAATGATTTCTTGTTACAGTTTGGTAAGGTATCTCACGTAAGGACAGAAAGTAAAGATTATGATTTATATGTCAAAAGATTTAAAGAAGTAAGTGATAATATTGGTCATGCTTTATGCGGAAATGAGTTAATGAATAATAAATATGGTTTACCAAATCCAATTTGGTTCGTAAAATATTGTCCAGATAAAAATGTGAAAAAATATGATGATTTCGTGCGTTGGTGTGGTTATGAAAGCAATAAGCTCAAAAAAGAAAAAGAAGATATTGCGAATGCACTTATAAATCTTGAGAAAGAATTAGGCAGACCAATTTTGCGAGAAGATATTTCACTTGAGAAAATTGGTTTTTCAATGATTGTATTGGTAAGAATGTTTGGTGGTCTTAATAAAGCTAAAGAAGAAATTGGTCTTATGCCTACACCAACAGATAAACCTCTTTATCCATTTGAATATTATAGGAATACTATTACAGAGGCATTAAATAATCTATATGAAAAAACTGGTAGAAAATTTCTTACATGGCAAGATTTAGAAAGTGGTTTATATCATAAAAATAATATTGAACATAAATCAATGACAAAAGCATTTAAGCGTGAAGGTTTAGATGTATTTGCTTATATTAAAAGCCTTGGATTTGAAATGAATCCAAATAATTTTAGTTTTAAATACACGTTTGATGATGGTGAACGTGCTGTATCAACTATGGAATTTGATTTTTCTACACATATACGTTCTCTTGGATATGAATATAACAAATCATATTTTAGAGATGTAATGTATAAGACTTTTACAAATAGTGACAAGAAACGAAAAACAAATTGTGATTACTGTATGCTTTTGCCTAACGGTAAAAAGTTATATGTTGAAATTGCAGGTGTTATACCTAACAACACGGCAGATTGGAGACATTATGAATACAAGTATAAACGTCATCAAGAGTATCAACAGAAAATGCTATACAAAGAAAAAATACTTATAGAGAACAAATGTAATTATCCATTTCTGTTTTCATCTGAAATGAAAAACGGAAGTTATAAAGAAATATTGCAAAATAAAATAAATGAGATTTTACAAGAAGTAGCTTAGTTTACCACTGCTCTACTTCTTTTTATTATACGAAAGGAAGTGATTTAGTGGCACATGTAACAAGGGTAAAATATTTTACCAAGGATAAGGAGAAATTTATAAATCCTGATAACTTGAAGAAATATAAGAAGTATCTCCAATCAAATATTATAAAAAATCAGGATGTTAAAGATACTACATATAAAAGATATGAAGGATTGTTTCGTCATTTCCTTATGTGGTTAGGTGAAAATTATGGAGATTTAGATTTGTATTCAGATGAGTTTATGGAAGATGCTGTTGATATTATGGAGAACTATATTATGTTCTGCCAGGAAACACTTCTGAATCATAAAAAGATTATTAACATGAAAATTTCTGCCGTTAGCTCATTCTATATTTGGTCTATGAAACGTGGTTTTGTAAAATATCATCCTTTTGATGGAAAACTCGATAGAATGAAGAAAGCTAATGAGGAACATATTTTAAATTCGTATTTCCTTACAGAAGAACAAGTTCAAACAATCCGTAGAGAGTTATCTGAAAATGATAAGTATTCAATTCAAGATCAGATTTTATTTGAGGTAAGCTTCGATTCTGCCAATAGAATTGGCGCATTGTTAAGATTGCAGTTATCCAAACTTGATTTAGAACATAACATGTTTATTGATATAAGAGAAAAGGAAGGATACCGTACACAGGTAGTTTTTGGTGATGTTGCAAAAGAACTTATTCAAGAGTGGCTTGAAATGAGAAAGAATGATTATGACCATTTGGAATGTGATTCATTGTTAATTACAAAATACAATGGAGAATATAAACCTATGGGTGATAGCGCAATCAGAGATAGAATGAAGAAATATGGTGAAATAATTGGAATTTCTGACTATAGACCTCATTGCCAACGAAAATCTCGTCTAAATTTGGTTTATGAAGAGACTGGCGATTTAGCATTAGCAGCCGAGCTTGCCAACCACAAATCGACAGAAACAACCCGTTCCTTCTATTGTAAACCTAAAACTAAGGCAGAAGTTATGGAAAAAATCAATGCTTTAAAAGAGAAAAATGAGGCAGAAAGTAAATAAATCTGAAAAACTTACTATATACAAAGATTAGGTTGCGCCTTTACAGGCATATTGGATGGTGGCATTCAACGGCGTAAAACCTATGTCAACGTAAACCGACATTAATTTCCTAATCTATCTTATTTTTAAATGGAGAATAATTATATACATCCGAATGCTCTGAGTTACGCACTCATCAAGGTTCTGTGAAAATCAGACGGACTAACAGACCGATAGAACTGTATTATCCCAATAAAGCCCTTATAAACAGGCACGAAAGGTATATATAAAAAGGTGACGACAATGTAGAGAACAAATAAAAGAACTCTTAAATGGGCAACCAAACAGAGAATATATAAGTGAGCAACAGCCACTCGTAAGGCTGTATATAAAAGCACGAGATAAAAATATTGAGTTAGTTGCTACTCTAAAAACACCTTCGCTACTGATCATTGGCGTTGCAAACTCGGAAGCGAATCAGAGTATAAAAGAAAGCTATGCGGTCACTGCTAAAATATAAGTGTGGCAGTAATACATATCTTGGCATTTGCTATTCATATAGTATTGTAAGTCCTAAAACAGTCCAATATCAGCTAGTTAGTGCTTTATGCTGATTTTAATGACTCGTAGCTCAATGGTAGAGCACTCGACTGTTAATCGAGGCGTTGTGGGTTCAAGCCCCACCGAGTCAGCTATGGCTCTATAGTATAAAGGTGATTATACCCGACTGTCTATCGGAAGATTTGGGTTCGATTCCCAATAGAGTCGTTTATGGGACGTTGGACAAATGGTGAAGTTACAGCCTTTTCACGGCTGCGATGCGAGTTCGATCCTCGCACGTCCTACTATGCGGTAAACCTGATGCCAAAACCTATTTTTTGGATGCATACGAAATTTAGGTGTGTAAGCTCAACACTTGCTACTGCCCTATTAAATTATCCGTAGGCAACAACTACGCAGATTATTCTGATAAAGTCGTAATGAAAATAGTTTCATTTAGTTTAGAGAAAGATAATTTTTTAAGAAAGAGTCATTTCCTTTGGAGGTGACTCTTTTATTATGGTCAGGTGTCCGAGTCTGGTTTATGGTGCTTCCCTGCTAAGGAAGTGTGCATATATTTGCACCGTTGGTTCAAATCCAACTCTGACCGTTAAGTACAAAAATAAAAGAGAGGTTTGCACCTCTCTTTAAAAACTGAATAGTATCTATTTGCGCTCCCTTTACACCCAGTAAATGCAGTCCCAATGTGGCCGGTCGTGTTCGAAGTAAACCACATGCTCCACCGCTTACACCTTGACACAAAAATTGTGCCAAGGCTTGCTTACCATACTACTTGTTTGAAAAAGTAGAGAATAATTATAAAGAAAAATATTTTTACAATTCCTCTAACCATTTCATCAAAGAATCCATTCTTTTGTAAAAAATTATAAATGGAATGTTTCTTTGTTTTTAAGTATGAAGCAATTCTTTTTACTGGGTGTTTCATAGAAGCCTCCATTCTTAAATACTATTCAGTTATCAAGTTTCAATTTATGGGTTAAGTATACACTTTTTTCTACCTAAAATCAAGACAGAAAAAAGAGAATAAATATATAGCCAACTATGAGAGGATTGCTACTGTTTCGATTGCAGGTGGTTGGAATTATGGATGGAAGACACGTTGAGTAGCTACTTCGTGTTATGTGGTAAATCACTCACACCACTCTTCCATCTTGTTAATAAAAGTGGGTGAGAAAGTGAGTGAAATAATTATGGCAAAAAAGAAAACACAGGAACAATTTGAAAAAGAAGTACATGAAAAATATCCACAGATACAGATTCGTGGGAAATATAATGGATCTAATGAACGAGTCAATGTTCATTGTAATATTGATGAATACGATTGGGATGCATATCCAAGCAATTTATTAACATATGGATGCCCTTGTTGCAATGGTCGAGTTATAACAACTCAAAGTTTTAAAAATGAAATTGCAAAGTTACATCCAGAAGTTGAAATAATTGGCGAGTGGAATGGCATTGATGCAACAATTAGTTGTCGTTGTAAAGAATGTAATTTTGAATGGAATTATAAACCACATTCTATTAGAACTACAGGTTGTCCTAGATGTAATGGAAGTGTTACTAGGAAATGGACACATGAAGAATATGTAGAAAAAATTAATGAATTATTTGATGGTAATATTGTTGTTCTTGGACATTATAAAAATATGAACACTAAGATATTACATAAATGCAATAAACATAATTACGAATATATGATGAATCCAATTCATGCTTTAAGAAGACAAGGCTGTAAACTATGCGGTTATGAAATAACGTCAGAAAAAAGAACAAAACCATTAGATGTGTTTTTACGACAATTACATGAAAAACGTGGGAATGAGTACAGCTATATAAGTGGTTATGTTAATTCTTCCACTAATGCTACTTTTCGACATAATATGGCAGATGGTACTTATCATGATTTTGTAATGACACCAAATTCGATGATTTCATCAAAATATAACTGCCCTTGTTGTTCTGGTTATCAGGTGTATAAAGGATACAACGATTTTAATGCAAAAAGACCTGAATTGGCACAATATCTTGTTGATTATCAAGATGGTTATAAATATACAGAATGGAGTAGCGAAGAATTAGAATGGAAATGCCCTTCTTGTGGAAATATTATGAAAAAGAAAATATCATATATTAGTAAATATGGTGTTACTTGTCCTAGATGTGATGACGGTTATAGTTATCCAAATAAATTTATTTATAATTCTTTGATCCAAATTGAAAATCAATTAGATTTCTTAGATAGAGAATATAGACCAGATTGGTGTAAATATAGGTATAAAGATAAAAATTGCTACGGAATATATGATATATATTTTGAAAAGAATAATAAGAAATTTGTCATAGAGATGGATGGTGGATTAGGTCATGGTAATAGAAGTTATACAAATTCAAAAACGAATAGAGATGAGTTAATTTTTAGAGATAAGGAAAAAGATCGACTTGCTTCTGAACATGGCATAAAAGTAATTCGTATAGATTGTAACTATGAAACTAATGATAGATATCAGTTCATTTTAAATAACATTCTCAAATCTGAATTATCAAATATTTTAGATTTATCAAAAGTTAATTTTGATCAGTCAAATACACAATCTCAACAATCGTTATTTATAAAAGCAGTTGAATTATGGAATTTAGGAGAAAATATATCTCAGATAAAATCTGAATTGCATATTCATGAAAGTACCGTAACAAGCTATTTAAAATCCGCATTAAAATATAATATGTGTGATTATTCTGTAAAGGAAAGCAGAAGACGTTCTTATTCAAATGCCGTTGTATGTATTACAACTGGCAAGGAGTTTAAAGCCATTGTTGATGGTGCAAAATACTACAATATTGATCCAGGAGATATCAGTAAATGTTGTAGACGTACTTCTACTTTTGGTGGTTGGTATAATGGTCAGAAAATGATTTGGATGTATAAAAAAGATTATGATGAATATCCAAAAGATAAATTATCTGAATATATTCCTAAAGAAAATGATAATTATACAAAAATCGTATGTCTTAATACAGGTGAAGTTTTTGATGGATTAATTTACGCAGCAGAAAAATACCATATGAAAAAAGGAAGTGGCATAAGTGCTTGCTGTAAGGGTAGATATCATTTTGCAGGCAAGGATGACAATGGTGTTCCTCTTGTATGGAGATATTTATCTGATTATAAAAATATGAATCAAGATGAAATTGATTCACTTATAAATTATAAACCCGAAGGCAATAAACAAGTAATATGTTTAAATACAAAAGATATATTCAATAATGCAATTACTGCTTGTAAGTGGTGTGGTCTTGAAAGTAAATTACCAATTCAAAGAGTATGCAGAGGCGAAACACAGACTGCTGGCATACATCCATTAACAAAAGAAAAATTGAGTTGGATGTACTATAAAGATTATAAAGAAATTTTTGGAGAGGCAAGTTGATACTTCCTCTCCTATTTTATTGGAATAAAAGGAAGGAAGTGATTACTATAGCTAATTTAAAACAAGCAAAAACAGATGATGAAATTAAGAAGCTAACTGTAAATTCGGTAAAATCAGCATACCATGAATTAGCTTTAGACTACAATCATCTTCTTAATTTAGATTATGTATACTGTCCTCATTGTGGAAAATGGAAAACTGTAAAGGCGTTTTATTCATCTACTGAGACAGCAAGTGGAATTGAACATTTTGCATGTAAAGAATGTTTAATAGATATGTGTACTGATAAAGATAAAGATGGACGCAGGATTGATAATAAACAAAAAACTATTGATGTATTTAGACGGTTAGATTGGGTATTTATTGACTCTGATTATGAAGCTCAATTAGATGTATTATCAGAAGGTCTTGGCGAAAAGAATCGTTCTACTGCCGCACAGCAGTATATTGTTATGGTTAAATCATTACCACAATATAAGAATAAACATTGGGCAGATTCTGAATTAAACATTGATGACGATATAGAAAATAATTCAGAGGATGTGAAAATAGTTCAGAAAACACTACGAGCCGCCAAGAAAAGATTTGGTGGTTCATATAGCAACGAAGATCTTATGTTTCTTGAAAATGAGTATCAGGATTGGATAACTAGATATGAATGTAATACAAAAGCTCAGGAAACTATTTTTGAAAGATTAGCATTTAAGAAATGGGAAATCAACAAAGCTACAAAAGCTGGACAGAATACAAAAGATTTGGACAAAACATATACAGATTTATTGGCTTCTATTAATATTTTACCTCGACAAAATGCTGATAATGGGCTAGATAGTTCTTTGACTTTTGGTCAGCTAATTGAGCAGTGGGAAAGTACAAAGCCAATTCCAGATCCTGATCCAGAATTTGCCGATGTTAATCATATTGGAAAATATATTAAAACTTGGTTTAAAGGAAGTTTAGCTCGTTCGCTTGGTATAGACAATGGTTACTCTAAAGAATATGATGACGAACTCCAAAAGTACACTGTTAAGAAACAAGATTATTCAGAGGATGATGAATCTGATGATATTTATAAATCTGTATTTGGGGATGATACCAAATGACAGAAAAAAAATTAACAGAAAAAGAAGTTCGCCAAAATAAACATGAAAGAATAATGAACACTGTTGCTTGGAGAGCAGCATACTACAGAGCCAATCCAAGCAGATTTTGTGTTGACTATCTCGGTTTAGATAGTAATTATCTAAGACCTTTTCAGAAAATTTTATTATGGGCAATGATGCATTATAATAAATTCTATTATGTTGCATCAAGATCTCAAGGTAAAACAACATTGGTTGCACTTTTCGCCTGTATCCGATGTATCTTGTTCCCAGGAGAGATTGTCGTGACGACCAGCCATACTTTTAAACAGGGCAAAGATATCGTACTAAAAATAACAGATGGTTTTATGCATAAATCGCCTCTTCTATGTTCAGAAATTGAAAAAATTAGTACGGGTATAAATGATTGTGGAATATGGTTTAAGAACGGTTCTCAAATAATCGTAAAAGTTGCAAACGAAAATACAAGGGGAACTCGCTGTTCAATCCTAATTTGCGATGAATCGAGGATGGTTTCACAAAAGATTGTAGATACCGTTTTAAGACCAATGAATGTACCAAGAAGCCCTGGATATTTAAATAATCCGAAGTATAAACACTTGAAAGTTATGCCTAAAGAATTGTATATGTCATCGGCTTGGTACAAAGCTAGTGAAATGTTCGAAAAGGTAAAATCATATTTTGCTAATTCACTTAACGATAAATTAAGCTATTTCATATGTTCACTTCCATATCAGTTGAGTATCTATGAAGAATTATTGCTCCCACAGATTATTGAAGACGAAATGAATGAATCTACATTCTCAGATGTATCATTCAAAATGGAACGTGAAGCAATTTTTTATGGAGCTTCGGAAGATGCATTATTTAATTTTGATGTGTTAAATAATCGAAGAATCCTACAAGAAAGTTTACACCCATTGGAATATTATATCGAAACAGGTACTCAAATTCCTAAAAAACAAGTAAACGAAAAAAGAATTTTATCTCTTGACGTTGCACTTCTTGCTTCACGAAAACACGACAATGATGCTGCTGTCTTTACTCTCTCTCAATCTATTTTCTCTGATACAAATAATCCAATATGCAATGTAAGTTTTATAGACTCTAAAGAAGGTTTATTAACAGAAGAATTAGGGCTTTTAGCAATGAGATATTTTTATCAATATGATTGCGATTATTTTGCAATTGATGCTTCGGGTGTTGGACAAGGTACATTAGATTATGTTATGGGCGGTGATAGATTTGATCCACAATATTCCACAACATATAAAGTTATGACTGTTATTAACAATGATGATCTTGCAATTAGATGTAAGTATAAGGATGCTACAAAATGTATCTATGCTATTAAAGGTAATGCACAATTAAATAATGATATGTGTTTATCTTTAAGAACTGGATTCCAAAATGGATATATAAATCTATTATTGAATGAATCAGATATGGACGATAAATGGAAAAAATCAATTAAAAATTATAACAAACTTTCAGATAATGTAAAAAACATTTTGAAACTTCCTTATTATCAAACATCATTTTTAATTGACGAACTTATAAATTTGGAACACGAAATTGTTAACGGAAAAATTAAAGTCAAAGAGAAATCTGGTATGCGTAAAGACCGCTATAGCAGCCTTGAATATAATTACTATGTAGTTGATCAGATTAGATTAAAACAGAAAAAGCGCCCCCAATCCCCATCCGACATAACAAAATATTTTCATGTCAGAGCACCAAAGAAATCTACTAGATACTCATAGAAAGGAGAAACATGGACGAACAAAAAATAGAAAACTCCTCTTCTACTGTTTCTCCACCCAAGAGAAAACGTGGAAGACCACCTAAAAATAAAAATGTAAATTCTACTTCTAATTCTTCTCAGAAAAAATCATATGAAATAGAATCTAAACCAACAGAAATATTGGTAAAAAATAATGATAAAAAAAAAGAAAATTTCTCATCTCGTCCTCGAATGATTAATTACGAAGAAGCAAAACAGTTACTTCTTCAGGATGTGAAAAAATCAACATCGCGCTCATTTACTCAGTATACAAAATCCCTTGTAAAACAGTATATGCAAAATCCACAAACTAATAAAGATCGTATTCGTGGATTATCACAGTATCTTTTCAGAGCGAGTA
>ERZ1024378.17-NODE-17-length-35592-cov-11.996792_pt1 | contig 35592 bp, 59 predicted proteins | sample MGYA00520787_ERZ1024378 | MGnify/ENA primary metagenome ERZ1024378 (study PRJEB33242, sample SAMEA3444269) | Homo sapiens | biome: Host associated; feature: Gastrointestinal tract; material: Stool | place: Uganda | collected 2011-01-01 ... | reverse complement strand
ATAATTAAAATGGAATTTTTATTTAGATTTTTTAATTTATCGTAATACTCGTAAGCATATTTAAATTAATATGACGAATAATTTTGGGTACCCTCTCTCCTTCAGTTACAAACATAAGGACACCATCTTTTATTTCATAATCTGTACATCCAGTATAAAAATATTGCCTACCACTCCGATCAAAAAAAGAAACAGTAAAAGGAATTGATATTCCATCAAGATTTTTCATTTATAATTTCTCCTTTTTTGTTATTCATTGATAAAAATTAATTTACCATCTGCTTGTATATCTACTATCTACAAATAACTCTTCTTTTGGTCTTGGGTTCATTAAATCGCTGCTATTTAATCTAAGTCGATTACCATAATATCCACTCCACGAACCACAACCCCATACATTTACCTTTCCGTCAAAAAAGATATCAGTAATTCGATATGCAGGTTTATCACAACATTGCCAATAACTGATTTTGAAGCAGTTATCCTTATTTACATTCTCTAAATGTTCTGGCACAGATCCCCAAATCTTACACTCGTCATTGATTTGCTTTAATGTATATCCTTCATCAAGCATCTCATTAGCTTTCTCAATTCTTTTGTGTCTTGTTTCACAAGCTAAAGCATCATCAGGTGCGTCAAATAATTCTCCACATCCAGAGCATTTATACTTAATTACTTTTTCCAATATTTCACCTCCTCACATGAAATCGAAATTTACTACGCTTCATATTCTATTGCAGCCAACACTTCTCTATACGGTGTTTCCCTTGTTTTTGTACTTCCCCATTGAGTATATGTTCCTTTCAAACCTGTGTTAAATGGTTTTACAATTTCATACTTGCAATATTTTGTAGAATTATTCAAAAATGCCAATCCTTCATGACAAGCTAACATATCGTGCTGACGCTTTTTATCTTTAACATCATATGTATCAAATAATTCTTTATATTTCTCATCTGACCATATGCCAACTCTTGTATTTCTGAAATCATGACACACATTTTTGCCAACAAGTATTATATTAGATATTCTCTCTTTTCCAGCTTTTAAGACATAATCAGTTGCATTTACATCACAATTAAAATTAAATGTTCTTACTGTTTCTTTTCCTTTAAATTTATCCAGTTCAAACGAAGCGATGTTTGTACCAACAAAACCACCATTCATTACTAACCAGTCAATGTGATGCATTTTGATATAATCAGCAACAAGCGTTAATGCACCACCAACAAATACATATTTTGCGACTGGTGGCATTTTCTTTAATACTTGAACGCCCAAACTTTCAAGAATATCTTTCCTTTTCAATCCATCTTCTGATTTTGGATATGGATCACATACAACACATTTCAATACACCTTCATTATGAAGATAATGTGCTGCAACAACATCATCAACATCCTGATCTAAATCTGCAATATATATTATTTCTTTCTCCAACATTTTCTCCAATTCTTTACTTCAATAAAGCTGCAATCTCATCAATTTCCAGCTCTGTTTTCTTATCGTCAGAAAGCAATTTGTCAAGCTTGCTCTCCATTTTCTTCAATTCAGACTCTTCTTTCTTCAGACCAGATACCTCTAACTTACTCTTAATATCTTTAATCCATGCTGTCACACTGTATCCTGAAATTTCAAAATCAGCCATATTAAGATCCTTGGCAGACATCAAATATGAATTCAATCTAATCAAAAGTAACAACAACGCATCATCTGAACACACGTTGAGATTAATTGTCATTCCATCCATATTAAGAACGCAATTTGTTTCAGGAATAAATCTAACCTTCCTTTCAGAAATTGATTTCTTCTTGGCTTCAATCTGTTTCTTTAATTCTAAAATTCTGTCATCGTTTTTACTCATTAAACTCGTACTCCTTTTTATATTCTCTACCATTTGCTAAATATTTCTGCTTACATACTGGTTTTAACTTTTCAAAAACCGTTTCAATAGAAACTGGAATCATATGCGTCTGAATTTCTTTTTGACCATAACGTACTTCCACTTCTCTTTCTTCTGTCGGGAAAATATCAATTGCTTCCTTATCTCCATGATAGATATTCTTGGCACTATATTTATAAACAGTATATTTGCCGTTATCTTCTGACCTATATGGCGTTGTCATTTCATATTTAATATATTCTCCATTGTTGTTTACCATAAAACGAACATTGACATATTTTCTTGTTATATCATCATCGACATATGTATTAATTGCTTTTTTATAAAAATCTTCAAATGAGATATTTACAATTTTATCCTTGCTATTGTCTATAGGGGAGAATTGATAAGATGATTCCATTGAATCATAAATTTCAGAATATTTAGAAGTGCATTTATCATCGAGACAACTAATAAGTTTGTTTTTAGGGACACTTTTAAATTGCTCAAATTCATACTTCCCATCGCTTAATCTTGCAAACCAATGCATTTTACCATATGGAAGGTTGTTAATTCCTTTATGAGAAATTTTTGTATATCCAAATCGAGTTGGTTCATTTGGAATATCTTTATAGGATTTAGTTTTTACAGTTTTACCATCCTGTATAAATTCATAACCATAACCGTATGTTTCAAAACGTCCCATATAAATCCATTCGGTATTTTCTTTTGTAAGATATGTTGCACCAAGAATTAAGTCTCTTGTCTTAATGGATTCATTATTATGTACAATCTTATTATAAGCCGCAATCTGTTTATAGTCAGGTGACTCAACAGGCATAAGAACTAAATCCTTACCATCCCATCCATATATAAATTCTCCTTCGAGTCCCTTACCTTTGATGCAATTCGCATTTTCGAGAATGTATAATAAATTTTCAATGGTAATTTCAAACTCAAATCCTCTTGGATCATATACTCTACAATAGGCATGTCTGTGATCCCATCCTGTAGAGTAATCACCAGCTTTCTTATTTAGCACAAATCCTTCTGTTGGAACATTCTCGAATTCATCATTCGGAATCTTATCATCACGCCAACTATTCCACGATGCTTCTTTTCGCAACTTACCTTTTTCATCATAGTAAATGATATAGGCAAGTTTTCCCGTATAAGTTCCTGAACGATTTTGATATCCAACATTTATCGTTTTAGGAACAAAAATGCTACTGTTCATTCTGTTATTCTCTCCTTACATCGCCTTTGCAATCGACTTAACCTGATTATCAAGGTATTTTACAATCAGGCGACTTTTTGCAAGTGCCAATCCTTTTTCAAAGTCAAAAACATCATCTCTACAGCAAGTAGCTTCTGCTTTGAATCCTCCACATTTTACTTGCACTTTCTTTCCATTGTTTCTGTAACGATAATGACCTGTTTTTATCTTACCGTTAATGTCTGTAAAGCTAATTTCGTCTAAATTCCACTCACTCCAAGTCCTCTTTACAGGTGTCTCAACCTTTTCAAAATACTTCTCATACTCGTCATATGACATACAGCCAAGATGACAACCGCCAAACTTAAAGCAAATTACTCCACCTTCCTGAATATCAGTTACTTCACAAATCTCACCAATGTTATCAAACACACCCATCTTCTTAACTAATTTAATTCGATCACCTTTAATCATGCTGCTTTATCCTCCTTATTCGCAAACTTTTTGTTAAATGCGTCAATAGCTTTCTGATCCTCTGCTGTTACATCATCATTGAATCTTCGTCTAGCTTGTACAATATGATTATTTCTTACTTCAATTGTTACCAAACTCTCATCTGGTTTATTCTTCTTTCTCAAAAAAAGAATATGGCACTTACCGTCAATAACTTTGTCTATATAAGAAGCTACGCAATTTGACATCTGAGCAGCCTCATCTTTAATATCCTGTGTAGAATCTGGATAAATGAATATGTAATCACCAAAAGAGCATTCGTACTGTTTATTTATTCTCTTTTTAAATAACTCTTCTGAGAACTCTTTCTTCATTCGATTGTAATTTCTGCAAGCGATTTTATGTGTAGTAAGGAAATGTCTTGGATATTTATCATACTTGGGGCTAAGTTGATTCATCATATTAGCGTAATCGTACAATTCACGAATTAGGTAATCCATATTTTCAACCGCCTCAAATGTCTTAATTCTATCCAGATACAGCCATAAATCCTTGGCGTTGTAGTCATATTCATTCACTAATTTATTAAAAAATGAATAATAAATACAAACACCATCAACTCTATCCCATGTTTCTGTGTTCCAAACGACATAAATATCATCAGGAGATAAACTAAGATAATCAAGATTGTATGCTATGTAATGTGCGTCTTGATTCTCCTTGTAATATTTAACCGTGTTGTTTGATAATTTAATGGGATATTTACGACATAACTTAATAAGAGATTTTGGAATTTCATTTATAGAATATTTGAACCGATAACCATCTTTGATAATATCATCAAATCCTGCTGAGAAGATTTGTTCAAATCTATCATATTTTGGGACTCTATCAAGAATTGTTCCTATGTTGCTTATTGAATATGAGTATGTTTCTGAATTTCTAATAAATCGTAAAAACTTTGCATACTTTTCATCATCACAACAATCAAATAGCTCATTTAAAGTAAAGCCACTTAACTGACTACATAGATTTTTTACTGGATTACCCTTAATTCCAATAGCAGTCTTTGTTGCGAAATCATATTTCACAGTACGCCCATCTTCATAATCAAAAATAAGATACTGTTTATCTTTATATACTCTCGTTTATATCACTCCTATCTATTAAAATAAAATATATTCACCTTCAATCATGGATATCAAGCACTGTAATAAATCCATCCATATTATCTGTTATAGCCTGTTTGTATTTCTCATCGAATTTTTCATCTTTGACAATATCTTTACCATTCCATGAATCTCTTGCAATAGCTGAACCGTCAGGAAGAATACATATGTAACATCCAAGTTTATCAATATTCAAGACATCGCTTTGTTTTGCACCATCTACAAGAATATATCCATCACCAAAACCCATATTCATGAACCAATCTTCCTCATGATACATCCATTCTGGTGTAATATTCTCTTTCAATGTTGATAAGAGACTTGACCAAAATAATCTGCCGTTCCTATCTTGTCTGTCATAATAGCCCCAATTATAGTATTCACTATTTGCAGATCCTTTTTCATCTACTTTTAGTTTTAATTCAGCCTTGTACCTACCACCTATTCGATAATAATCCCATGTAAAAACTGGATAATCAATCTGTTTATCTTCTTCATTACCTGAACTATATACAAGTTCTGAATTATATGGCTTCATAATTTCTGCAATTTTATTCTCACTTGGCAATTCTTTCGTGAGTAAATGAACACAATAATGCATTTATTTTTTACCTCCTGTTCTTATATTCTCTATTAAAATTTCCGCAAGAGACGATAATTCCTGCTACTCTTCCTCATCAAAACCACAGATTTTACTAATATCTTCGAGGAAATCTTTTTCATCAGGAAGATTATCAAGACTATATTCTGTAACAAATTTAACAGGATAATATTCTTTTGGATTTTCTCGATACTCTTTTTCTGCAATCGGTGTTAAAAAATAAAACCTTTCAGATTCATCTAGTGGATCTTTATTAAAACCTTCGTATACTTCATAAGTATTCTTATCCAAATCAATAACATAAGCCCACTCACAGAAAAGGCTATCTGCTGCAAAATTTAATGAGTTCTGCAACTTTGTTTTATTCTTAAACATAATTAGCTCTAAAATATCTCCACCTGTATCTCTTGATAATTCTGGATAAAATTTCTGCCAAGAGAAATTTGGATTATCTTTTCTTGCTTCATCAATATTCTTATTTATCTCGTCAAAATCTTCCTTAGATAAATATGTACAATCATTTACTGCATTTCTTAATTCATTAATGTTTATCCCTTTGAGATATTTAAGTAATTGTGCGCCTAGACCTTCGGGATAACCATCCCACTGTCCATACTGTGCAACCTTATATTCGTCATTACTATGTACAATTGTTAAATTTCGTGTTCCCATTTGTACCTCCTACTCTTATATTCTCTGTTAAAATTTTCAAAAGAAACGAATCTTTCTTGTTCTCAGTTCACATCATTATGTGTTTCGCTATCTGAGTAATAAATATTCCAATCCTTAAATAATTCAATCAATTTATCATTATCCCAATCATATTCATTACAATGTGTAATGGCGATTGATTTTTTATCTCCAAAGTTTCCTATGTCATTAGAACATCTACTATATAATTCTCCTAAATCAAGTGTTCCATATCTTAATGTATCCTGGAATGGGTTTGGTACATTTGTTTTGTCAAACATATATTCATTGATAAATCTCTTATTACATTCAGATGGGAATTTACCAGCACCATGTCTTGTTAAATAAGTACGAGATACATAACAAGTTTCAATATTTATCTCATCATTCCATTCAACATTTTCAATTATTCTCTTGGGATTTTTAATACCTGTATTAGACGGTGTTAGATGTGGAAAATATTCTGTATTGTTCTGATCAAGCAATAAACCTTGTGCAGCTTCAAATACAATATTGTCAAACTGATTTAAGAAATAATTATCTGATATAGCCGATGAGTGATTATTCATAAAATCCCAATCATCTAAAAAGTGTTCAAATATACCATTATCAAGAAATATTCTTGACCATTCATCCGTTAATATAATATTCTCTCTTTCAAATTGTTCTAAATAATATTCCCTGATATGATTATCTACATCGGTTATACCAGCTTTATATCTTTTAATTGTTTCAAAAATACCTAATCCACAACTTCCATGTTTATTTTTCCCACGATTCTCCTCTATAATCTGATTTGCCATCATATCAAAAGGTGTTGTCAACATACAATTTTGATTGATATAAACATTTGGTATATGTCCTAATTTCAACAATTCATCATATTCCTGCTTAAAAATAATTGGATTGACAATAAAATCTTCAGATAAATATGTACTTGCATGATTGAATGTTCCAGATCCAAAATGATGAAAGACATGTCTGATTCCATCAGGTGTTGTTACAGTATGTCCTCTTTGAGCACCACCATTTGAACAAACAACAATACTATTAGGTTTCTGTGAGAAATAATCTGTCATTAGACCTTTTCCACAATCTCCAAAGTTTGCACCACATACAATCTTAATATCTTTCATCTTTTAAATCTCCTATTCTACCAAGTAATTCCTTCCGAACTAGAAGGTGTAGCAACTGTATCTGTTACATTATTCTCTGCTTCACTAACAATAATGTCTACAATCTCATTTGTAATACTATCCATAGTTACTCTTCTAAAGTGTGTATCATCAAGATACTTCTTATAAGACTTTTCAATCTCCTCTTCGTCCCATCTGTGACCATGATTTACATCTAAGTGATAAATATTAAACTTCTGAGAAGTCTCTTCGTATAAATCCTTAGTCTCTACATCAGACTGAAGGTTATCACCTGTCACCTCTGATAAGCCATGACCTCTACTCTTAAATGGAAGATATGGATTTAACTGCTCATCACCCATTGTAATAATAATTCCTTTTCTTCCACGGTTTAGACAATCAAGTTTTGTATGACGAGAACCAAAATACCATGCTGCTGTGTAGGATTCATAACTGTTTCCACCACCGCCAAATTCAAAATAAATCTTGTCAAGCTGTTCAGCAATACGAATATCTGACTCAAACTGTGAAGCCTGAATTGGACAGCTATCACAAGCTAAATCACCAATACCCATGATAAGGAACTCAACATCTGTAACCTTTTCATATAACTTAGTCATAATTACATTCAACTTCTTCGCTACTTCAACAGCAGCTTGCCCCATGCTCCCAGTAACGTCTAAAGCGAGAATAACTGGAATTGTGTTTGGATGCTCCTCTGTATCACAGCACTCTCTAATAACATTCTTAGGATCAAGTGCAGAATCAATATTTCTTGCCTTAAACATATCCTGATTAGAATAAGAACCACTAAGAGAACCATCATTTGCTACACTGTATCCTCTCGAAGTTGAATAACTTGTATAACTATCTCTTGTCCATGAACCGCATCCCATATTATGCTTCCTCCTCTTCATCTACTTCTGTATCATCGTCATCATTGCCACTCATATCAAAGTCGAACATTCCGTCAAACATATCACCCATATTTCCACCCATCATCATAAGTGGTAACATAGAACTCATTCCACCATTGCCATTCATCATGCCAGCAGAACCATTATCACCTTTCATCATCTGAGAAAGCATCATGTACTTAAAGATATTATTTGTACCTTTCTTACCTTTAATAACATCACTTCCAAACATCGAAACAATCTTTCCATAAAAATATGTATTACCCATAAATACATGTCTTTCAGGAAGTACAGTTTCAATTGTTGAGTCCTCATAATTGATTACTGTAATCTTTGTCTTATCGGCTTCAATAACACATCTTGGCTTACCATTTACAAGAATGATGTCACCCTTCTCTACCTTATTAGTTGGAATAATAAAGAAGAATTCCTCTCCAATATCAAATACAAAGTTACTACAGTTTGTGAGCTTGCCAGTCTTGATGTTATATGTCTTATAACCACCATTTGTCTTAACTGCAATTCCACCATTCATAGAAAGTCTACACATTCCACTTCCTACCTTACCAAACATACCATTTAAAAAATTGTTCATCATATTTATTTCCTCCTATGATATAAAATTATTGTTTACAATTACTTATTCTCTTATTGGCTCAACCCTATATCGTTCATTCCAATCTGTTCTCTTCTTTAATAATGGAATCCAAGGACAGTGTAGGTTTTCAGATTCAGTTCCTATCAAGTCATCTTGATCGCAACCAAGATATTCTTCATGACCACAATTAGGACAAGTTACTCCATATTCAGGAACTTTATATTTAAAACTACAATAGTTAGGAAATATCATCTGAACATTCCAATCATCCTTTGATTCAACTTCATATACACAGTTGCAGCATTTACATACAAACTGAATATTTTTACCGAAATAATCACCTGCTACAATCTTCATATTTACTCCAATCAATTTTTACATACTGCTTATAACAAGGGTAATATGTTGTCGTTCCTGTCTGATCTTTACACCAAACATCCAACAGATTTTGTAGACTACCAATATCACATTGCTCATAAGCATCTTCATGTAACTCTTCACAAGCATTATCGGCTACATTATCGGCATCAATATGAATCTTTTCTACGCTACATACCCATAATCTCGCAGGTTTTATGTATACTTCCTTATCTATATAGTTCACTGCATAATCATCAAAGAAATCATCAACTGTGTCGTAATACTTGTCAAACTCTTCACAGTAAAGCATTGTGTCTACATCTTTTTCTTCAACTGGAACTGCTTTAGAAACTTTCTCATTCCACTTCTTTATTCTCTCTTCTTCGTCAGCTTTCTTCTGTCCTTCGCAGTCACAATGCATATATCCTTGATTCTTATATGGTTGTCCACAATAAGGGCACAAACTCTGTACTCCATTAAAACAACTCTGGCAGAATGAAAGTGCTTGATGCTTATATGGAAAATGATATTTTCCGCCAGCTTCAGAGTTGTCACCTTCAATCCCATAAACATTATCTTCAATTCTCATACCAAGACCATTACAGACAGGACAGATTCTTTCATGTTCTGTCAGATCCTTAATAAGAATTTTAGGAAACAATTTCTGAACTGCTTCATAAAGATTTACTTCTTTCCTACGTGTTAAATTATTCATATAGTTATTCTCCTAATCGTTTTATTCAACAACATATTCGCCATCTGTATCATAAAGAGCCTGTATAATATCATACAGCTTTTTAGCATCTTCTTTATAAATCCAACCGTATCTTGGAGAAGTACCATAATCACCATATCGTAAAACCAACCATGACCAAAAAATTCCACCAAATTCATCAACTTTATCTCTACCACATTTAACTTTCCAGTCAGGTCGTTTTGCACTATCAAACTTGTCTGTAGATTCAAACATCTTATGTAATTCATTCATTATGTCAGTTACATCTTCTTCATATCCGTTGTAACACGCAAGAGACAAAAAAGAATTAATTGCATCTACATCTCCTTGTGTAAATTTATTATTATTTTCCATCGTTGCACCTCCAATCTGTCCAAAGGAAAGAAAAATTTCCTTCTAATCTAACCACGTATTATCCAAATAGTAGAACCCAAATACCATTCCACCGATTAAAATAATCCAAAAGATCCAGAAAATAATAATTGGAAAATCAGATTCTAGCCTTTCTATCGTCTCGTCAATAGTCGAATTATTATAAAATGATGTGTTATCAGAAATGGTTTTATCTCTCAAATCTGTAAAAATTGTTCCTTTATATTTAGTTCCAACACCATAATATTTATATCTTACATGACTTGACTCCTTAATTGTGTCAATATAATCAGTACCAGGTAAATCAATCTTATTACTTGCGAAATTCACACCACAAAATGATACTTCCTTGCACTTAATATCTTCACTTCCAACTCTATCCCAAGTCCAATATGTTTCTGTTGTAGTATACGAATGTCCTTTGCCATCGGTATGAGTAACAGTTCTTGTATGCATTGTGTATCGCTCTTTGACTTTTTCTACATACATATATTCTCCACCAATTTCAGGATATGTAACTGTATCTACTGCTTTCAAATCACCATATACAAACGCATTACCAACATTTGTATCCATACCATATTGGAACATTTCTTGACTTTCTATCTTAACAGCCTTGTTGTAAATTTCATTTTCATCCATTTGGTGTTCTGAAATCTTGGAAGAAATCAGAATACCAAACAGAATCATAACTGCAATGATAGAAATACTAGCCAAGATTTCACGTTTTGTTATTTTAAAATCACCAAAATCAAAACCTTTTCTACCATATCTCATAGACTAATCCTCTTTAAACAAATCCTGTGGAGCATCAACTGGCGCATTGTAATCCAAATACTCATATTCCTGTACTTCATATCCAAGAAATCCAAGAAACTGTCTTGTAGGGAACTTTCTCACATATCGCTTATATTCCTTAATCTGTTTATTGTAATTGCTGCGATACTCTGCAATCATATTCTCTGTCATAGATAACTCATTCATAAGAGTCTTATAGTTCTCATTGGACTTCAATTCAGGATATGCTTCTGCAACTGCTGTAATAGCTGTTGTTACATTCTCAATATCTCCTGTTGATCCACGACCATCTGCAACTGCTGTCAATGTATCAGCTTCATGTTTGTCATACTGTTTTACGCAATCAGCAAGGTTATATACAAGGTCAACTCTTCGTTTTTCCTGTACCTTAATATCTGATGACGCTGTATTTACCTGCTCCTCAAGTGCAATAGCTTTATTCTGCGAACTCTGTACACCAAATACAATCATCAAAATAACTGCTAATACTCCTACGCCAATAATTACTGGCACTTTCCAATTTGTGTTCTTCATTTTAATCTCCTTTATATGTAATATTTTTATATTTTGAGATTTTAAAAACCTTATTTACAAGGCTTTCGTAACCTCTCAATTTGTTATTCTCTACTTTTTATTCATTTTCTTTACAAATTCACGATACTTCCTTGTATATTCGTAAGAATCTCCAAAAATATTATTAACAGCCTTATAAAGTTTCGGTTCATACTTTTGAATTACTTCTAATTCGTATTCAAAATCTCTACCAAATGGGCAGCCTGCACAACCAGTTCTTTTCAGTCCATATTCTGTATAACATTTGCTGTGTTCAATATCATAAGCATTTTCATAGTCTATTTTGTCTGAATCTTTATACCAAAATAAAGGTCTATAATTATCACAACCAGAATCATTTTCATCAAAACAACTTTTATATGCAGTTGCTCTTGCTCCACCTTCGGCTTTTCTTACACCTACAATATTTAGGTCAAATGGTATTTTCCCATCGCCATATACACCTTCTCTTAAAAGCTTATGTGAGACATCTTTCTTCGCATATTGACAGCATTTGTTAGAGATTTTAAATGTTGGTGGGTTTTCAATCATAAATTCTTTTAGCCATTTATTATGAGTGATATTAAATTGACTACCATTACCTTTTATTCCACACCACCATTCCAATGCAGATTTACACTTCGGATACTTCTTATATAGTGTATCAAAATCCTCATCTTCCCATTGGAAATTATGTTTTTGTAATCTTTGGATAAATTCACTGACTTGCTTAGATAGAAACGGTTGTCCATATCGTTTACACGATAGCGGGATTGGCTTAATTGCTTTATATGAATCAATTGTTATATCATATTTATTTTCTAAATATTTAAGATGCTCTTTTGTTGCAGAATATTCTAATCCAGTATCAAACCAGACATACTTCACTTTATTGCTTTTATCGCATCTATAAACAATATCCAACATATCATCACTATCTGATCCACCTGAAATAGAACATAGTATATATAAATATTTGTGACTGTTAATTTTTGACCACGCTCTTATTAAATTGTCTCCTATTATTGAGTTTACAGGACAATCCTGTAATAATTCTTCAATTGTATTAGCTTTCTGTACCAATATGTACTTTCCTCACTGAAATTTATTTCATTTCAATGAGGTAAAGCCATACTTAGTGAGTGTCTTTTTACGTCACTATCACATTACTTTTTCGATTCATATAAACCAATGATCCGTTTTATGAATCATTGTGACAACCCTTGCTAATCAAAGGCATTAAATACATATGGTGAAAAACTAACCAAATGGTAGTACAGCCTCGCAGATTCGTTCAATACTATTGACTTCACATTTTGTCATTTTATGATTTGGATTATCTTTGTTATAATCATGAATAAACATATCTATCCAAAAATCTACATACTCATCATCTGACTTCGAATCCATTACAGTATATCTATCGACTATCCTGTAATTTCCTTTTTCTGTCACATAAGATAAATTTATCTTATAAACAGGCAAGGTAATTTTTGTTTTTAAGAAATTTTTAGGGTGAATATTTTTTAATTTTTGTTTCAAATCTTCATCAAAAATTTCAAACGTATCAATTCCAGTCCTCAATGAGCAATTTTCAAAAAAATCACTTGGATGCACTACTTTTCACCACCTTTCTGATATTTTTATTCTCTTATTTACTTGGATTCCCATAGCCGAATGGCTTAGATATGATTAAAAATTTTCAAAAGAAAGATTGGTTTACTTCGAAACCACTACTTGTTTTTCTTTACAGAAGTATTATTAACTGATTTCTGAATATTCTTCATAAGTTGAATATTGTCGTTAATCATAAGTGCTAATGCCTGATCCTCTGTAAAACCAACACTTACATATGCATCAAACATATTCTTCTTAGTTCTCGCCTGAATTGCAGGATACTCAGTATTCTCAGAATAATCTTTTGCAATAATCATGAGTTCCTTCAGAACATCATATACAGGCTTTTTATATTTTGTAATATATGTCTTTACTACCTCTCCTAAACTTTCTGGGTTCTCTGCTAATAATTTTAAAATTGTTTCCATGTTTAATATTCTCCTTTATAATTTTTATTTTTCAAATGATATGTTGCTTTCCTGTGAAGTTACTCAGATAAAATCTTCTGGAACATGTCATCTACTGAGTCCAATAAGTCATATCTCTTATCAAATGCTGCTGTTGAACTTCTTGCAAATTTACGCTCAACCATGTCGATGTAGTAAGTCATTGTTCCATCATCACCCATATAGAACTCATTCCATTCATCATCAGACATCAGTCTTCTAACATTCAACTGGTCGATGGCAAGATTATCAAAGCTAACTACCTTAAATTTCTTAATAATATCTGCAAGATTTTCATATAGCCAATTCTGCTTTACAACAATGTTTTCATGGTCTTCTGAATAAAAATCATCGCCACGTCTTAAATGTTTATAACCAAGAATCAGCATCTTCAGATTATTATTCTCTAAAGCTTCTATATCCGATGGCTTTAATACCCCGTTGATTACATGAATGACCGCATTTGGATATTTCTTAATAAGTTCGATAAATTTTTCTGTGGGATTTACAAGCGATACACCAAGACCATAGATAAGTTTTTCATCAACAAGCTTTTTAATAAGTTCTTGTTTTTTCTCAAAATGAATCTGATTTACCGTCATGTTTACAATAACTTTTCTATCTTTGAGTTTCTGTAAGAATGGAATTAAGTCAGGATGACTTGTAGCGTCTCCACCACCAAGAGCAACTTCCTGATATGGATGAAGTGTGTTAATGAATTTCTCATTCAAAATATCTCCAAATTTTCCATCTGTTGTGCTACCTTCATGGCAGAATGGACATCCCATATCGCAAAAATTACAAATTTTTATATCCATATTCTCTGCAAAAGCTGGTACAAACTCATCATCTTCTGTCTCTCTGATTTTTGTTCCATCGCTCAAAATTGTGGTTTTAAAGTTACCATTTATGTATCTTCCTAATAATTCCATTCTTAAAATCCTCCTAAATTAAATCAACCATCGTATCCATATTTACCAAACGCAACAATTTTATCTCCGCTTTTACTTGTATATCTATCTACAAATGTTTCAAGATTACTGTACCGCCACTCCTCATAGGTTTTTGCATCCTCGTCTACAATATTATTCTCTTTTGCGTATTTGGTATAATACTTTTCTTTCGCAGATTCTGACAAGTCTGACCAATCTTTAGAAAATTCATCTTTATGATTTTCATAGTCTTGTGCTGCATATTTCTTATCATCATCTGATAAACTATTTACTTTTACAAATGACTCAGAACTCCATTCATCAAAAAGAAGTTCGCCCTTCTTCCACTGTTCAAATTCTTCCTCGCTACACATTGTCAAACTGTGCGTTGAACTGCTATTTGATTCGAATACACTACGTCTAATTTGTCTCTTCATTCAAAACCTCCTTAATGTTCGTTCTTTACTCTATATTCTCTAAAATACTTCTTCTCTGCATTTATTCTCACATCAATCGCTTCTTGTATATCATTGTATGAACCTAAATATATTTGCTTATGATTTATTCCAATATATGCAGCCCATTTATTAATATCTTTTCTCCACGATACACCAGCTTTTCCAGAAGTATTATTTGATGGACGAATTCTATTTTTAGTATTATGTTTTTGTTCGGTTATTCGTAAATTTTGCTTTCTATTATCATATTTTCTATCAGAATATATATGGTCTCCAACAATTAAGCTGTCATCAATATCCTGTATACCCAAAATTAATCTATGCAATCTAACTTGCTTGTTTTCCCCAAGTACATGCCCTACAAAATACCCTCTTGAATCTTTAAACCAACATATGTCTTTGATTTTGTCATAGTCTTCTAAATCAAAAAAGAATTTATTTCCATTAGAATCATACCCAATACCATATTCACCAGATAAATCATACTTATTATATTTTTTACCATGTGATATTTTTGTTTTAGCTGTTTCAGAAGCAACTTCTTTATGTAAGCACCCACAAGATCGAATATTTCCAGAAGTTAAAGCAGAACCAAGAATTATTTTGTTTTTTGTCCCACAATCACAATCACAATTACAATACCATTGTGATTTATGTTTTCCTGAATTAGAAAATATTTTATCTTCCGCTTTTGCAGTAACGACCAATCTTCCAAAACGCTCTCCAATTAGATCTAATGAATAACCTTTTCTTTTATATTTACATTCACCGTTAATCTTTAATCCTCCGTTCCATATTCTCTTGGATACTCATGATCAATAGCATCCATATTTACTAATCCTGCTCTCTTCATATCTAACCAATAACAATATTCATCACCATCCTGGATAACAACATATTTCTTATTTGTCAGATATTCCTCTAATGATATATTCTCTTTTTTGAGGAATCCACCAAGTATATTCTCATCAACATATCCTGTATATGGTATCTCAAAATGAAAATAACCATTGTCAGTTTCCCAATATTCGATTGTATCAATTCCCCAATCCTTTTCTTTCTGCTCAAGCCACTCGTTAAGTTCATCCTCTGTTTTACCATATTTCTTTGCATAATCACTATCTTTATTCTCTGGATGATTTTTATCAGCGACTGAATCTGAAATCATAGGAACGACAATTTTTTTAAGACCAGGAACATATTTTAATGCAAGTGATTCAAGCTTCTTATAATTTTCATCATTATACTCACGTACTAATGAAGCACAAGCGTACAACCATTTATCATGAAAATTACCTAACGCTCTAAATGGACTTCTGCCAAAGTCCATATCACTGTCCCAAATTTGCCATTCACAATCCTTTTCATCAGTTTCTTCATTATCAAATAAACAAAAATCTTCTATAATCTCATCTGGCGTATAATGTTCATCCTTCTTCATAATACAAAGCGAATGCTGACTACTTGAATTTGTCTCGAAAACGCCTCTACGAATCTGTCTCTTCATTTTTTTCTTACCTCCTTGCTTTAATATTCTCTCTTTGCTACTAAAAGAAACCTGAAATTACTGTTATTGCATATCATTTAATTCTTTATTAATATCTTTCTTAACTTCTCTTCTATACTTCTTTTTAAATAATCTACGATTCTTCTTTTTCATCTTTCTCCAACCATTGTGATTATTTGCCCAACAAGCATAATCATGGGAGAACCAAGATTGATGATTTTCAGAAAATTGTCGTCTTTTAATCTCTGATCTCATAAATCTCCTTTACTTACAATTTCCTAGTCCAACTGTGTAATCGTCTTTTACATCAATAGTAACTTCTCTCTGAAATTTTCCTTCTTTATCATACAAAGACAAGTAATATCTGTTGCCACGTTGCTCTAGTACAACATCTTCATTCTCGAATAATTCAATTCGTTTCTGTTTCTGAACCGATTTTTCCTCTATTCTGTCCAATACCATTTGCAAAGATGTAGGATATAATTCTTCGAGAATACAACTAATATCATTATCTAGCTGACCATCATCATTTGTATGTTTATCAATTACTCTAATCACATCTTTCTCAAATAACAATCTGTTCGCCATTTGAATCTTCTCCTTTCCACTCACCCAACTCATAAAAGTCGTTAATCTGTTTATCAAGTTTTCTAACCTGTTTACTTAATTCAAGCTCTTCTTTCTTACTATCTGTTCTCTGACACTTTTCCCATAATTCTTTACGCTGCTTAGTCAGTTCATTATACTTCTCAGAAATGTCAATCTCGTCCACAACTTCAATCTCAATCTTCTCTCCACAGTGAGGGCAGAACCGAATAGGATAATTGTCAGTCTGTTCCCATTCATCTTCGTATGATGTAATAACTTCTGTATGAGAAGTACAGAAATGAGGAATAGAAATACCTTCATCTCCATATTCTCCACCAATATCATTTATATCTTCATCTGTGAAAACAATGGCTTTATCATTCTGAATTTTATTACAGCAATATGTAAATGGTTTGTACTTGTATGAATGAGTGTCATTGAATTTTAATTTGATTAATTCTATCTTCATTTTTTATTCTCCTAACAAAATTCATTCCACCAATCAAAAATTTTATGGATGTGCCGATAACCATTATGCAACTCACCTTTATATCTGCGTATTTTCCTATTAGATAACTGTTTCAAATATTTACTTTTCTTACCGCGATACAATCTTTGATAATATGGCTTTGGATTTTTAACATAACCAACACCCTTAATCCATATTTCATCCACATATCTAACAGGCGTTGGACAATAACCACCAACAGTTTCATATAAATATTTGAGATGATTCTGATGTTTCAAATATCTCTCACGTTTATTTATTCTCTTTTTCTTAGAATGATTCTTATAATTTTCTTCGTCTTGTTCATACCAATCACTGCAATGACCAAAAGAATAAACTTTACCACCAACTTTATCGCACCAAACAAACTGTTCTGATTGATTGGCTCTATCTTCATTTGGATATTCGCCATATACCGATTTATACATTTCTGTTCTTAATTTAAAATCTTCAATCCCATAAGGACAATCTCTGCATCTCATCGAATCACCTCTTGTATTTTATTCTCCTAATTTCCTGCCACAATAAGGACAATGCGTAATATATTCTCTCTGATGAACGAATTCGTCATCATATTCATCCCATTCAGATGTTTCAATATCTAAATAATATTCATTAGTTAATGGATCTACATATATTTGATTGTCAGGTGAATCATAATCACAACGGTTACACATATTTTCTCTCCTAATTAATCAATCTAATTTCTTGAAAATTATCATCGGCTTTTACACTATTGATATAAGCATACCAACCTCTAAGACCTTCTTTTTTAGAGATTGGATATTTATGCTTAATATTCATAACAACTTCGTAATCGTCTGGATAGTTTTCAAGAATAGACTTCAAATCACCAACTGAAATACTACTCATATAACTACCTCGCTCTATCACATTCATTAAAATCTAAAAGCATCTTGTATTTATATTCTCCAAATCTTTCTTTCCAACGCTGCTTTGCTTTATCAGTATTCCAATTAAAGGGCATCATATGGTAATTGATAAGGAAACAGCAATCTAATAACATATCATCTGTCCATACAAGAGGCTTTATCATTTGTGAAAGAATAAAATACGATCCCGCATTTTCATGACCGTAGTAGTGAGCAACACCATTTTCATCAAAGGTCTGAACCATTAACTTTCCAAAATCGTGTAGTTTCGCTCCCATTGCAAAGCCATTAGTGTATTCAAAATTTAATAATGTTTTATGTGGAATTTTTTTACAGAATAATTTATATGTATTTAAACAATGTTCATCTAATGTCATGTTGTGATATGGAGTTTTCTGATTGAATCCCCACATTGCCAAAAATAAATTGATGCTTCCCATTTGATATTCTTCCAAACTATCATTTCTATTATAAAGAATAATCTCACTAAATCCTTCATTATAGAATGGAATTTGAAATTTCATAATCTGCTTATCCAACACAAAGTCAGGCACAGGATGTTCTCTATGTAAATTATCTTTTTTACACTGTTCAAATGGCTTTGAAATAATTACACATATCTTTCTAATATTCAAACCATGTACTTTCATCATAATTGCTCTGCGAGATTTCATAGTCAGGTTGGTTGCATCTGCAATTACATTCTTCTTATTCTCCAAATTCTTGCGGATTCTATCATGAAAAATTTTGAACACTTCTTCATTATGTTCTTGGTCTTCGTAATTACCAGTCAATTCTTCACGAATTGCGTCTGATGATACGATTATTGTATTTGGATTTTCATTGGCAATCTGAGTGGCAATGGTTGATTTGCCACTACCAGACAGACCACACATGATCCATAGTGTAGGTTTATTCATAAATAACTCCTATCCGTTATGCTTTAATAAATACTCACGACTTACATTTTTAAAACTCTGCTGACCATTTTGTGATCTGTATACAAAACCCTCTCTCTTAACCTTTGGGTTTAATTCACTATATCCATCAGCTTCAAGTTTCATTTCTTCCATAGTCTTAGGTAACTCATAAGCCGTATCAATAATTGGCACACTTGTTAATCCATGACTCTTACAAAAATCAGCCATTTCTACAGTTCCAAGTCTTATACCATCAATAATCAGATTGAATACAAATAACTTATTCTCCGTAAATTTATATGGATTGCCCTGAACTGAGCCAACTCCTTCACCTTGCAACACAACTCTGTTATAATTATTCTCTGTTGCAAACTGCGTAAGAATCTTTTCAATGTCATATTTATCAGCCAATTCCCAATAAATATTTGACTCGTGATAACAAGCCTGTTCTCTATCAGCCTGTCTTACATTTCTACTGCATACAATAAAATCAAATTTGTTCTTGCCCTTCTTCAATCTATCAACTGCAAATGTACAGCTTGTGCCATCGCATTTCTCCGTCTTAATCCACTTTTCGGTACTCTGAAGATAAAATGGTGCATTCTCAATTCTCGTCTCATCCGTTTTGACAATCCAATCTGGGAACTTCTTTGGATTATCTTTCTTGCGACCAAACAATAAAAACATAATTTTACGACCAATGCTGTATCTCATAATCCTTCTTACAATTGGGTTAGCGAATAACTTTGGTCTACGCTTTGCCATTGACTTATATTTAGCATTTGGATCCACCTTATTGGTCTTTCTTGCTGCATCCTCTTCTGAAGCATATGTAATCTTCAAAGCTTCTGTAACATCATCACCAATATTTCTATCCTGTAATTCTGGGAAAAGTGATAATGGTAAGGCTAATCCCTGGCTAATTACCTTGAACTTACCAAGTTTCATAGTCTTAACTTTGAATTTCTTATTTGCTAAAAATGCAAACCTCTCATCTGTTTCAGGACACTTGCTGTCAATTTCAATATAAACAGCCATATCTCCTACATTAAATTCACCCTTCTTAGCGATACAAACCCACCCTAAAACTCCAATAAGTTCAATATTATCAGCTCCTTCAATCGGTCTGATCCACTCAATCTTTTCTACATGTGCTAATGCTCTTTCTGCCATTTCAGCACCTCTCTTTCTATTTTCTATGTATATATTCTCTTTTTATCTTTCAAAAACTCGAAAGAAATGCTTCTTTCTTATTTCTCATATAAAGCTTTCTGAAATTGTTTTCTAAATTTCTTACAAGCCGATTCATTTTGACTCTCTGTTAATACTCCATGTATATAACAATACTGAATTGAATGTAATAACTCTTGTAATCTCTCAGCGTCTTTACCAAGAGTACATCCTTGTTTATTCACATACTTTTCCAAATTATCAAATAACGGATCAAAATTACTCATATCTACAACCTTACCCATAATTTTATTCTCCCATCTGATTTACAATACTCTGTAACTTGTCAACATATATCTGAGCTTCTTCTTTATGTCTAAGCTGCTTAATATCAGCAGGTACAAAAGCTAACTTTAATTCACCGAAAACATCATTATTCGAACAAACTTTCATAAACTGGCACATAGTTTCAGCATCAACTCGATCTAAATCTGGCTGAAAACAAATCACATCACCCTTCTGTGGATGCAGTTTTCTAACTTTAATAAGCGTCTGTTTAAATAACTTCTTTTTCTGTCTTTTATTCATATTGTTATTCTCCTTCGAATATTACTCTTATTGGCTTTATAGCTTCGTCATTTGTTGGTATAAGAAGCACTTTGTCATTTTCAATCTGACTTTTGAATATTTTTGGAGCTTCAACAAATGTAACTCTTTTTGAGCTATCACTATCCAGCCACTCTTTAAACTTTTTAAGATTTTCTTTTCCAGAAATTGCAGCACATGGACTTACTTTATCTATTAACTCTAAAAATTTTTGTCTTTCATCTTGTGATAACTCCATACTGTTATTCTCCTATTTCTACATGGTCATTATCTAACAAACCAAATTTTCGTAAATAGTACTGTTTGGTTTTATCATCGACTCTACAATAAAAATTATGTCTTCCTGACTTCTGCAAAGATAATGTATTGATATTAAGCTCTGCGTTCATAATAATCAGTAATTCGTTTAATGTAATATCATAGCAATGAAACGTTTCGCCTATTAGAAGCTTATAATATTTCTTCTCTAATTCTGTTATTTCTTCCATATTGACACCATCCTACGCTTCTATATATTCCAATATCCAACTGTCGTATTTATTTTCTTTAATTAATTGCTGATATAAATTTATCCATTCTTGTGCTGAAAGACCTTTGTACTTCCAAACGCATTCTTTCCAATGTCTGTGTATAAAATGACCTCTTGTTTTTAACTCAATACATTTCACACATTTATCGTATAATTTCTTGGAATACCAATTCGATCTCCTTCTATTCCAGCCATTAAACCCGCCATCTATAAATGCTTCAGTCGGATCATATCTGCTTCTCATATCAGTAAGAGTTCTGTCGTATAACTCAGTTTTTGCATTGTATAAACAATGAAGCAGAAAATAGATGTCTTCATAATCATTTTTAAAATTCCATTCTTCAATATTTAAATCAAAATACATTTTTCTCACCTACTTTCATGACTAAAGGAAACGTGGGTTCCTTGGTTTTTCAATTTACTGTACAAATAGCTCAACGCTCGATAAATCATCGGCATTAAGCACAATTTCTTCCTTGTTGTACATTGCTCTTACTTTATTCTCTGCATCTTCTTCATTGTCAGCTTCTACCTCTACTATTCTGCTTAATAATTCTTCTATATTAATTTTGTATTTCATATCCGCCCTCCTAAATCAATACAAGCTTTGTATAATCGGGCTTTAGATTACTCTTGTGCCAAACAGCGTGCATATATTCGATAGAATCTGTACTACCACGTTTAGGTACTCCATCTTTATCAAAAATCGTATATCCATCTTTATCTTTCTTATCTGTAAAACCAATTCTGATATGATGCACAAAAGCCCATTCAGGCATATATTTTTCAAAGAACCATTCTCTTGATTGGCTACCAAAGAAATTAAGTCGAAGTAACATAATCACATATCCGTCATCATCTACATCCTGCAACGCTTTTTCTATAATATCCGTTGCAATAGCAAACGGTGGATTTGTAATAATGATATTAGGTTTATAAGGTAACTTTTCCTTTAAATAATCGCACTTATTTTCAGCAAAACTATCTTCTCGTAAATCATATGTATGTATTTCACAATCACCATAAATATTCTTAATAGCTGTTGGATAGCTCATAGGGTGATATGCATCTTTATCTGTTTTGGGATTGCCTCCTGAAGTTGGATCAACGATAATAGAATTGTTCCAATCTAACGGAACAACTTTCTGAAATGATTTTAAAAATAATTCAATGTCACTAATAGGAGTGACATAATAATCTGCAATATGCTCATCTCTTGCATTACTTCTATTTGTACTACTCAAATTTGTTCACCTAGTAGCTGCGCAGCTTTACTCACATGTGAACATTTATCCTTTCCTTAATTGTACTTACTTTGTTATATTCTCTGTTACTTCTTTCTAATACTCCATAAATAAGGACTACTACATCCACAATGATGAATACCATCTCCAAGAACACATCTTCTGCAATCTTCATATTCTTCATGTGTACTACAATACTCTTTAACTGTATTTATAGCATTTATAATTTCTTCATTTATGGATTCTGGTTCAATATACTCTCTTTCTTCAATTCTCATAATCAATCACCTTTGTCCTGAATATTGTATAGTTTTCGTGACAAGCCAAGAAACCAAAATTTCATTATAGCTTTATTTTAAAAAAACGGATTTTCCATAATACAATGATCAACCATATCTCTAAACGCAAATGGAGAATCTATAACTCTGTCTGAATATCTAAATCGTTTCAGAAAATCCAATATATCTCGTGCATCTCTATGTGATAATGGCATAAACGACACATATTCTGGATGACCTTTAATGCATACAACCGCCCAAGAATGGTCACTATGTAAATGAATATCAGTTCCAACATCCATCATGGAATTCATTAATTGATGACAGTCATTGGCTAATCTATATGCATCTGAATATTGATTTCGTACCATCTGCATCTGTATAGTAGCTTTTTGTAAGTCCTTTAATTCAGTCTCAAACAACCATGCTCTTAATTTATCTCGTATTTTATCCTTTAATTTCACACTCTTACCTCACTTTAATATTTAATCCAACCGTCTGTAATACCAGTCATCCAATAAATAAGATCTTTTCTATCATTTTTTAATCTTCCGTCTATTACACGAGTTAAGATTTCATTGAGCCAGTAACCAACTTCTTTTCCACTTTTAATGAGCATTGTATCCATTACATCTTTTCCATTGACTGCTAAATCCTTTAGAGAAAAACATTCATCATCCTGTAAAACTTCATCTAAAATATATCCAATGTTATCAATCTTTTGTAATCGTGTTTCCTGATCTATCTCTGCTTGTGCTTTAATATCAGCTCTGCGAACATTTAATAATCTTCTGAACTGTTCTTCTCCGATTTTATTAAGCCATCTCTTGACATATTTCTTCCCAACTTCAAAAGTAGCATCGTGATAATAGACTAATTCAACAACCTTTTCTCTTGTGTCATTATCAAATCTTAATCGCTTCATTATTTCATCAGTCATATCAGCACTGACTCTTCCGTGACCTTTGAAATGTCTAATGCCATCCTCTCCATCTTGATAACAATGTGGCTTTCCAATATCATGAAAGAATACAGCCAAAGATGTAATTAAATCTATTGGATTCAAGTCAGGTTCACAATCACACTCATAAGCTTGTACTGCATGTACTGTATGATTCCATACATCATACATGTGATATGGATTATTCTGTTGAAAGCCAAACATATCTTTAATTTCAGGAATGAATAACGAGAATACTTCACGGAATAATCCTATCTGTATATAAAACTCGCTTGATAATGCAATCTTACAGAACTCACTGTTGATTCTCTCAATAGATATATTCTCTAAATTCTTATACATTTTATGAATATTCAAACTTACGTCAGAATCAACCGCAAATCCCAGTTGTGAAGCAAACCGAATAGCACGTAAAATTCTTAAAGCATCTTCTGAAAATCTATCCTCTGCTCTACCAACACATCTAATTTTATAATGCTCAATATCTTCCATGCCATTAAACGGATCTACAAGACCAACTTCATCATTGTATGCCATCGCATTGATTGTAAAATCTCTACGCTTTAAATCATCTTTAAGATTTCGTGTAAATGTTACGCTATCAGGTCTACGACTATCCGAGTAATTACCGTCAATTCTGTAAGTGGTACATTCATATCCTTCACCGTCAATTACAATGGTAATAGTTCCATGTTGTAAACCAGTTTCAATAATTCTCTTGTCCTTGAATACTTCCATCATTTCATCTGGTGTGGCAGAAGTTGTAATGTCATAATCGTGAATTGGTCTGCCAAGAATACTATCTCTCACTGCACCGCCACATAAAAATGCCTCATATCCATTACTCTGTAAAGTATGGATAATCTCATTTGCACCAGATGGAATTTTAATTTTCAATTTCTTCATTCAAATTCACCTCAATTCGGTATATCAATAAAATATCACTTATTCGTTATCATATCTAAAAACAACAATTCATCTTTCTTCAATGTGATATCATAATCTTTCCACTTTTCCATCAACTCTCTTGTATCAAATCTATGTGGAACAATGATTGCATAGCCATGTGGAGTCTTATGCAATTCGTGATTATCCAATTCTGAATAAAAATAAATATCGTCAATAAAATCTTCTACTTTTTCTTCATTGTCCACATCAAAATCAAACAGCCATTTACCCTCATCACGATTTTGTACCTGCTGTGCAACAGATGCTAATGTACGATTAAGTTGTGTCATACTTGGCTTATCTCTCAATAAACGGATAATCAACTCTTGTCTGATTTTCTCTTCGTTCCTTGAATTGACTGACCTATATAATCTTGTCTGTTCGCCAGAAACTCCTTTAGCCGCAAAACTTTTAAATTCTTCAATTATTTTATCTTCATTCTCTTTATATTCAAGAATTGTCTTATCTCGTTGCTTAAAATTTGGAATATCCTTATTATCCTTGTTACGAGAACGCATTAGATATACATATAAGTTTGACATTGTATTATTCTCCTTACTTATTTAAAACAATCAGAATGTTACTCAAATATAAAGCATAGAATACTAAATATCCACCACTTACCAAGAATAATAATTTGAATACAAAGTTGATAACATTCTTTTTCGCCCATATTATCCCATTAATAAGGTTAAAAATTCCCATAATCAATAAAATAATGTTTAAAATATTCATATTTCGCCTCCAAAATTTCACAAGAAATGTACGTTTCTTTCTAATGCAATTTATACACCATATATAGTATATATTGTATTTTACAATCACTACATATGGTGTATTGATAGAGTCAGTAGGCTATGACACCTACCAACTCTTGAATTATTTATTCTTTTTACGTTTTCCTACAATGAAACCTGTTCCAAAGCATACTCCAAGACAGATTAAGAAAACTCCAATATTTAATACAATCATATTGTCACCTACTCAATAATCTTGAATGATACATCTGTTCTTCTATTCATTGCACGATGTTCCTCTGTATCATTATCTACTACAGGATTGCTTGAACCGTTACCAACAGTTACGATTCTATCTGCTGAAATACCATTCATAATGAAGTAATTCTTAACAGCTTCCGCTCTCTGGGCTGATAACTTCTGATTGTACTCGTCCTGCGGATCTGAGTTTGGATTAGGATCTGTATTACCTGCAATCTCAATAATTGCTCCATCGAGTACGTTTGCAATATCAATAAATTTATTAAGCTCATCGGACGCAGCGGCTGAATCTGTAAACTGGGCTGTATTCTTATTAAATGTTACCGAAGCAGATCCACTTAACAATGCCTCCGTATCCTGTACCTCCTGCTTATTATCATCTGTTACCTTTACTGTGTCTGTGTTAGATACATCTGTAGCATTAAAATTATCTGCAATGGCATTAATATATGTATCATCAAAAATTGTATCTACTAAATCAGCATTTACAGTCTCACCAATTGATGTCCAAACATTGCACATATCTGAATAAATAGTCTTTGCTGTGCCATTTAATAAATCAGAATTGTCTTTCCAAGTTGTGAGTTTTGCAGTAGCTGCACTTCCTGCGATATCTTCATCAGATGCAGTATTGAACATTGGCATTACTTCTCTGATTGCTGTAAACTCATTGTCATACATATCGGATGCTTCAAGAGAACCCTGAATAAATTTCTCTACTATCTCTGGATATGCCTCTGCAAAATTCTTATCAAATAAAATTCCATCCATTACAAGATTTGTTGAGCTTGCTGTACTAAATAATACATGTGCATCTGTCATATTCTGTGCCTGTGTTAAGTAAGGCTCCCATGTAGCAGCTACATCAACTTGTCCTGCAAAAAATGCTTTTGCTGTATCATCTGCTGTTGAGAATAATACAAGATTATCAATAATATCAGATTTCTCATCGTCTGATAAATCAGAATTATTAACAAACCAAATAACTAATGTCTGTGCCTCTGAAAACTCAGGGACGCCAATTTTTGCACCAACTAAATCTTTTACTGAATTAATTGATGACTTGGCAATAATACCATCACCACCATTTGAGTAGTTTGTAATATATGGCATAATTACATCTTCACCAGCTTCTGTAAACTTTTGTGATAAAAATGCTGTTCTATTTATTGTATAGCCTGCCGCATTTAAGTCACCTTTAATAAGGGCGTTGCTTGACTGCGTAGCATCATTAATGACATTGATATTTACATTGATACCGAGTTTTCCATAAATAGAATCTGGCTGTGTTGTAAGTCCACCATTAGCGTCAATAATAGATTTCCAACCGATCCACTCATCCAATGAAAGATTAATAGTTCCGTCACTATTAGTTTTCTTTTTATTAGAACTAGAAGATGTTGTGCCAGTTACTTTGTTTCCTGCATCGCTTACCGAAGTACCATTCTTTGTCTTAATAAATCCTGTCTTTACACCAGCGAAAACACCACCACCAATTAATGCAATAACCAAAACCATAATTAAAATCTTTGAAGCTTTGGTAAGTCTAAATCTTTTTGTACTCATTCCATTCTCTCCTTATTATTTGTTGTATTTTTTCTTTAAACTGTCTAAATAATCATTACTGCTATTCTTTTTAGCTTCAACTTCTGCTTTTGCAAGTTTCGTAGACATCTTGTTATTATGTACTACTTTTGAACCTTCGACAATTGCATCTAAGTCTTTATTCTTATCTCTGACAGAATCAAGAAGTTTATCAGTTGCAGTTACATTTTTCAACTCGTCCATATCATCATAGACTTCCTGTAACTGTTTCTTCACTTTCATATTCTCCACAACTTCCTTACTTTCTCTCTTCAATTTGCGGAGATTCTTTTCACACATTTCCTGCGCTTCTTTTGCAGTGTTAGCTGCGTCTTCATATGCTTTAACTAATTCTGAATATCTTTTGATATCAGCCATAATTTCTTCTCTCTCATCAGCTTTTAACTGTGCTAATTCAATTTTATTTGCTTTTACAAGAGATTCACATTCAGATTCAACTTTCTCAAGCTTTGCTTTAAGATTCTTCATATCTTTTTGTGCATTGCTTAATTTACCAGCAGCAACTTTATAAGCATTGTCTGCTTTGTTATAAGCATCCTGTGCTTGATCAATTTTTTCTCCATAAATAGCCTCTGCGCCTTCTGGTGTTGTAGCCATATCTTTGATGAACAGTCTCGTAATCCCCGAAAATAATGTTCTTACTTCAGGAAATAAAATGAAAATCAAAATAATAACCGCAATCACCAAAATCACAATAAGTTTTCCAAGATCCATTAATTGTCTCCTCCTTCAATAAATTTAATTAATCCAGAAATTCTACCAACTTCTGTATTAATGTTATTCTCTGAAACTTTCATCTCTGATTGCTGTTCAGAAATTTCTTTTTCCAATCTTGCAATCTCTTTTTTATGATTCTCAATTTCAGTTTCCTTATCAGTGACATTAGCATTTCCATCATCTAAAATTTTTGCCAATACACTATTTAATACGTCCACTCTCTGTTCACCATCAAGTGTTACATCAGTAACCGTTAAGCCAAATACTCCAAGAGTCGCCAACACTGAACCTCTCTTTGTCTCTGTAACCATTTCTTTTGGAAGAGAATTAATCAGTTCTTCAATTTTGAAAATTGATTTCGACTTATCAGATAACTCATTCTGAGCATAAATGTCATCAATAAGAGTATCTGTATGTACCTCATCAAGTTCAACTGGAACTGTACTATCCTCTACAGAATAATCAGTACCTACTTCATAGTTCTCCTCTTCTGGAACTTTCTCTACGAAAAAATCTCTAAATCCCATTTTGTTTCCTCCTTAAATTAAAATTCTATAATCACGTCACACATTTTTTGTGCTTCTTCTTTGCTATGTGTAACCATAATTATTGTGTTATTTGTTTCTTTGTGTTGCTTGATAATCAAATCTTGCATTTTTTGTCTAGTTTCAATATCTAGTGCAGATAATGGCTCATCCATAAGAATTATTTCTGGATTCATAAATAACGTTCTTGCCAAGGCAAGTCTTTGTCTCATACCACCTGATAGTTGTTTTGGATATTTGTTTTCGTTACCTTCCAATCCAACAATAGAAATCATTTCTTTTGCTCTATCAATATCACACTTATTTATTCTACCTTTGACTTTTTGTGCTATCAGAATATTATCCAAACACTTTAGCCAATCAAATGAAGTATAATTTTGATGCATCATATAAATATTGTTCTTACTCGCTTTAGTAACTAATTTCCCATTTACAACTACATTTCCACCTAATGGTTTTATCAGACCAGCAATTGTTCTTAATAAAGTTGTTTTCCCACAACCAGATTCACCTAATATCCCATAAATTCTAGGCTTAAATTGATAATTGAAATTCTTTAATAAAGGTTTGTCTCTGCTATACCCTGTATATAACTCATTCAACTCAATCATTTATGTACCTCCATTTAAAAATGTGTTTTACTAACCATTTTGCAGAAAAATCAAATATAACGCTTATGATCATGATTACGATAATAGCCATAAAAACTAAATCCGTTCTTCCTCTTGACGAAGATTGTTGGATTATATAACCCAATCCATATTTTGCATTAATTGTTTCTGCTACTGCTATATATGTAAATCCAATTCCATACATCATGATAAAACTATTTAATACTCCTGGTAGAGATGCTGGTATCTGTATTCTCCAAATGGTCTGTATCTTATTCATTCCGATTGTTAATCCTGTATCAATCAAATCACTGCTAACTTCCTCCAAACATAAAATAACTGAAGGCATCATATATACAAAAGTTGCGATAAATAAAAATACTATTTTCATCATTTCATCTATGCCAAACCACATAATTAATAGAGGATAAAAGGCAGTAACAGGAATATATCTCATAACACTGATTATTGGATTTAATATATCTTTTGCTACTTTTGAGTTATAAACTAAAATTGCTATAGGAAATGCAATAAACCCTGATATAAAAGTTGCTATTGTTATTCTCAAAAACGAATATTTAATAGCCATTGTCAACTGTCTAGTTTTCAACATTGCAATTAAATCTTTAAATACTGTCTTTGGATCTGGAACAAATAATTGATTTACATGTTGTGAAGCAATACTCCAAATTATAAGAATAGTCATTAGTAATGCTATTCTTTTTAAAATGGTTTTCATGCTCTCACCTCTTTTCATATTTATATTCTCTCTTTTTATTTTGGATTTTTATTGAACTGAATTGTTCAGAAATTTTTCCAACAAATCGAAGATTCATTCTAACGTAAGATATATACCATATATAGCATATATTACTCAATTCTAACGCTATATATGGTATATCTATAGCAATCGCTAATCTAATTCTGCAAGTGCCTTATCCAGATCCTCATCAGACATGTTCTCAAGTGCTGCATCCTGTCTCTTAGCCTTGATTTCAAGTAATCTCTGTTTCATCTCAGCATTTTTCTTAGCGTCTTCTCTCTTCTTCTTCTCATCCAGTTTCACACTAACAATATACTTGACAATTTCAATCTTGTTAGAAATCTCCTCATCTTCCCTTGACTTGGTATTCAGAAGACTTTCTTCCTCAAACTTCTTTACTTCCGCATTGAGTGTCTTAAATACTGAGTCCAGATTTGTGAGAGATAAATCCCATAAATCAATTACATTAATCATTCCTCTGAATGGGAACTGATAGTTTGCTCTTGTTGCATTAATAAATAATTCGTTGTTTGTCATAATAAATAATCTCCTTTTCTAATTCTAATTAAAACTTAATCTTCATTACACGCTCTGTTGCACCCTTAACCTTAACAACTAAATCTGCTCTCTTTGTCATAGAGAATCCAATTCCTGAAAGCTGATCATCAGTATCTTCTACATGACACTTAGCACCTAAAGCCTCAAATACTCTCTTGTGCTTCATTAAATCATTGTCAAGGAACTCAAGATAGAATCCATTAGGCTCTTCGTTGTTTACACAATCCTTCAGGAAGAAGAATAAATGTCTGTGACCAATTCCATCCTGCTCGTCAAAATAGTTTGGACTATAACTAATTACTGATACAGGAACAAACTGATTTGTATTTACACCCCAAATCTCACGACTTGAGATAGATGAACTTCCAGACAGCTTTTCCTTAATTGAGAAGTTGCCATTCTCGTCAAGTGTTACCTCTGCCACCTGAACTTTCTCACCAGTTCTCATAGGATTACTATAATCAAATGAATAAATCTCTCCATTGAACTCAACTTCCGCTCTGAATCCATGTCTTACTGCACCTGAATACTGATGTACAAAAAATCTATATGTTCCTGGTCTCATTCTTGATAAATCCTGCCAAGTAATATTCTCTACTGCAACTTTTCCACATGGATCAATTTCATCAACATCTAACTGACCACCCATAGAAGTAATTCTTGGTGCTTTGTAACTACCATAATAGATTTCTGTTCCGTTTGGTTCAACGCAATGAGCATCAAGATCATAATTGTCATGTCCATCTTCGTTCCACTGAATTGAAAATCTAAGTATACCATCGACATTACCGCCAGCAGCTTTTACATTCTGCTTCATATCAGAGTCAGTAATGTTTCCTGAATAAGCCCAAGATAATCCATTATTCCATTTGAACATTGTCTTAGCGTCTGGATTAACAGGTGCAATCATAGAAACAAAGTTCTTCTCATGCTTATTCTCTACAAAAGCTTCAATTTCTTTTGCAGTTGGAAGTACCTTATCAATGAAATCCTGTGCTGAAATCTCCTCAACCTTAGAAAACTTCTTAGGACTTACAGCAACATCTTTTTCCATCTGACCAAAAATATCATCTGCACCAACCATTCTTCTTGCAGCACTCTTATTTGAGAACAGTACATTATTTACAGTAATATCATTTAGATTAGCAAATCTTCTCTGTAATGAATCCATATATCCAAGCTCTGTGATGGTCTTCTTTGCATCCTCAAGCATCTTCTTTGTAAAAATAGCCTTTGGACGCTTATAATTGCTTGGAGCGACAATCTGCTCATACTTCTTAACTGCTGTGTCAAGATCCATATCCTCACTTACATTGATAAGAAGTGTTCCAATAGAATGATTTCTAATTCTACCGATAGCCATACCTGCTGTTACCGACTTCTCCCAAGCATATAAATCCTTTTCAGTATCAGAAGTCAGCTTATCATATTCCTTCTTATACTTCTTGAACTCTGTGAGTACGCCTTTCCACTCTTCACCCTTGTAAAGTGTATTTGAATTGATAAGTTCAAGAATTGTATCGAGTGCATCCATAGTAATTTCATCAAGAGAACGCTTAAATACGTTTCTTGTATCTCTGAACTGTCCTTTAACTTCCTCATTAGAACGACTACTTCTATTTACGAACTTACTTGGAAGCTCTAAGAAGAAATGATCCCACCGATGAGACTTTCCATTGATTTCCTCAAAGTTAAAATCTATACCAATCTTAGGGAACTCAGTTGTATAAATATCTGTAACTGTATGAGCTTTTACAAAAGTATCAAGTGCATCACATACTGGCTGATATGTTGTATCACCAAGATTTAATTCCCAAATCGTATGAATCTGATTATCCTTGATAGTGACAGCAGAACCAATATTCTTAATAAACTGTCTACAACAACTACAATCATGTTCTCTACGCTCTCTGAAAATCTCATTTGTACCAGTAGGGAAGCTATCAAGATATGTATTCCATAATTCATCTTTGTCTACATTTACCTCAAATAAATGTGTAGTCTCTTTCTGCATTTCATCGAAGTGCTTCTGTAAAGCCTTTTTAAACATCATAAATCCATCCATATTTTGTACCTCTTCTTTCTTATATTTATTTTTTGTTAATTGTTTCTACTATTATATTCTCCGTTTATAATCCAAAGGAAACGAAGTTTTACTGTGCTTTTTAATAGCAATGTCCTGTATGTCCACCACCATCTCCGTCACAATGTCCTGCCATAGTTCTCATCATTTTTACAATCTTTCTTAATAATTTTGTGTACATAATTATACCCATCCTTTCATCAATTCTCCGTTTTCATAAACCACACCATATTTATTTGTTGGTTTTCTGAATAATGTACATGCAACTTTAATGCCATCACTTAATGACGCTTTCAATGTTTCTTCACACATAAAGCATGATCTTTTTAATAATACAGGAGTCTTAAATCCTGGTATTATATTCTCCATATCAAGGTATGTTTGACATCCATTTGAATATGGAGAACCTAATTTAATTCCAAAAGTCTTCTCAAATGATACAAAATAATCCTTTCCATGCTGAATTTCTGATAACTTGATTGAATTAAATCCCATCGCATCATAATGTTTTAAACACGCAGTTAAATCCTCTTTTGTATATAAATATGGTTTAACAATATTTAGATTTATTCGTATCTTTTCTTTATATGGAAGCGAATTATAAAAAGCCTGTCTGTCATATTGTGATTTTGTCTTTCTAATCTCGTCTGCTACATCTTCTTTATAATGCTGTGCAGAAATATTTAGCCCATCCAAAATCGAAAGTAAATATACAAATCTATCTCTCTTGTCATAACAGATTTTTGGAACAGACGTTGTAACGTATAACTTGAGATTTGATGCTGCTTTGATTTTTTCTACGCAATCAATTAATTCATCTAAGAATAAACAAGGCTCTCCTCCAAGAAATAACACATCATCTAAACCATCTTTATTTTCTAATATAGTGGTTACGATTTTATCTACATCTGGTTTTACAATATGCATTCCTTCGTAACACTGATCTACACAATGAGCGCATTTATTATCACATGCACTTGTAAAATGCACATCAAAACTATTGTATATACCATCACAACAATTACATTTTTTCTTCATAATTAACCTCACTTCCAAATAATCAAAGTTTTCTTGTTATCTCTTATACTCAACCCATCTATCTGAACCCTTAAACTTTACTTTAACCTTCGTAGGACATCCATCTGGAATAGATTTTAATGATTTGTAGTCGCCTACAATTGTTGCTGTTTCTAAAACTTTGTGGTTCTTTTCACATTCCATTGCTTTCTCTTTATCTGCATAGTCAGTATTACAAAACTGACAAGTATATAATTTCTTTGTAATCATATAAATCTCCCTTTCAAATTACCAAATTCCATTTACCGTCTTATCAATAATTTTTTCCATCACTCCACCTGTCATTTCATTCATTGTATTTACAATAAGATTTCTAAATTCGGCTCTTATTCGTCTATTGTGACGAGTACATGGTGTTGAACAATAATTATTTCTTCTGCATTTTTCACAGTAACCATTTAATTTCCACTGTTCATTTTCTTGAATCTGTTCCATAATACCTTTTCACCTCTCTTCCAAAGAAATCGAACTTTCTTAATAATCGTTTCCTATCAAACATACAAAACAACTGCACTCCATACAATCACCATGCCCAGTTTCAGAACATTCTTCTGCAACTTCACATAATTTTTCAGGAATTTTTGTTACATAATATCCGTTATCTCTTAAAAATTCTATCGCTTCTTTAATTTTTGTTTCCATATTTTACCTCCTATTTTTCCAAAGAAAGAGAATTTTCAAGTTCAATCACGATTGTCTTCTCTTTCATAATTGTAAATACCAACTACTTTTGCTATTTCTATACAGCACTCATAATCGTCTAAATCAGGTGATTGTAATAGCTCAATAATTTTATTTACTTTTTCTTCATCACTCATATTTTCACTTCTTAGCCATTTCTCAAATTCTTCACCAGTTGCACAATCATTCTTAACAGGAATCTTATCATTGTTATTTATTTCTTTTATAAGATCTTTTGCAAATTTAACTGACATAGTTCACCTTACTTTCTTGTAAGCCTAATTATCAGTTCTACAAGTCTTTCCTTACTCATAGCATGTAAATGCTCTCTCTTCTCATCATCTGAGCAGTTCTCAATAATTTTTAAATCACTCTCTGGCATTTTTTAATCCTCCTTATATTAATGTTGATATTCCTAATTCCTCTTCTAATTTTCTTTTTTCTCTTTCCATTTTATTTAATTTGCTTATTAAGGAATCATAGTTATTAATTACATCACAAGCTGCTATCATACTTTTCCCTAAATCTCTTATATATTCTTTTTCATGGCGACAAAACTTCTGTAAGTCTTTAATATTTGCTTGACCGTTAAAAATCTTTACCAACGTATTTGATAACTCTTTTTGATTATCTGGTAAATAATTAAAATACTCTCTCCAAGAAATAGGAATTTTGGGTAATTTTTCTATTTTATTAATTTCAACTTTTAAATTATTAATTTGTGTACAAGTATCTCTTAGTTCTTCTAAAAGAGATTGCTCTTTATCATTTTTATTAAACATATTATTACCTCAACAACAAATATTTTAACCAATCAGGCAGATCGGAAGAGCGTCGTGTAGGGAAAGAGTGTAGATCTCGGTGGTCGC
>ERZ1024378.9-NODE-9-length-41997-cov-14.101521_pt1 | contig 41997 bp, 36 predicted proteins | sample MGYA00520787_ERZ1024378 | MGnify/ENA primary metagenome ERZ1024378 (study PRJEB33242, sample SAMEA3444269) | Homo sapiens | biome: Host associated; feature: Gastrointestinal tract; material: Stool | place: Uganda | collected 2011-01-01 ... | reverse complement strand
AATGCATCAGAAACTTATTATTCGATGTACTAGCACTACTATAATACATAAATCAATAGGAAGTTGGTACTATAAAAATATGATAATAAAAGATATCGAATTTAAATTAAAAGACGGCAGAACTGCCATTTTGCGAAGTGCAAATGAAAAGGATGCCAAAGCTCTTATAGAGTACATGAAAAAGTCAACCGGTGAAACGGATTTCTTACTGAGGACACCGGAAGAATGTGAGAATAAGACCATTGAGCAGGAGATTGATTTCATAAATAGCTGCAATTTGTCGGATACACATACGCTGCTGGTATGTGAAGCAGATGGTAAAATTGCCGGAAATTGCATGGTCTGGTGGAATAAACGTGCGAAAACCGGACACAGGGCAAATGTGGCAATCGGTTTGCTGAGCGAATTCTGGAATCAGGGGATCGGAACGAGAATGTTCCGGGAAATGATAAAAATAGCAGAAAGCAATCCGAATATATTACAGATGGAATTGGATTTTATTGAGGGCAATAGCAGGGCGAGAGCTCTTTATGAGAAGATGGGCTTCAGGATAACTGGCATCAAATTTAATTCTATCAGACAAAATGACGGAACCTTGTGCAATGAGTATTCAATGATAAGGGAAATTAGTAGATAAGCAAACTTTTTATAAAAAGCCACAATATGTATTTTAGCGAGTACCAGAGAGTTTATACCTTGTAAACGTTTACTATTATGTTATACTGTAATCATTGCCGGGCATACTAATGTGTGAATGTGAACGGTAAACGGAAAAAGTAATAAGAACAGCAGGAAAATGATTTTATGCTGTATCATAAATAAAAATGAGGTGAAAATCGTGCTTAAAGCAGAAAATTTAACTTTAAACGTAGATGATGAGGGCGGAAAGAAATGCCTTCTGAAGAATATATCATTTCAGGTAGATGACGGAGAAATGCTTGTCATTACCGGACCAAACGGAGGTGGAAAATCCACTCTGGCAAAGACCCTGATAGGTATTCAGACACCGGACAGCGGAAAGATTATACTTGACGGACAGGATATCACAGAGCTTGACATCAATCACAGGGCAAATGCTGGAATAGGCTTTGCATTCCAACAGCCACCGAGATTTAAGGGAATGACAGTCATGAAGCTGCTCAAGCTCGCCGCAAAGGATGAGCTTTCAGACAAGGAGTGCTGCGACCTTCTCACCGCGGTAGGACTCTGTGCAAAGGATTACATTTACCGCCAGATTGACGGCACACTCTCAGGTGGAGAGATGAAGAGAATTGAGATTGCATCAGTGCTTGCCAAGGAGCATTCGCTTTGCATATTTGATGAGCCGGAGGCCGGAATCGATCTGTGGAGCTTTTCAATGCTCATACAGAAATTTGAGGAAATCCATACTGAGAAAAAGCAGAGCCTCATAGTGATTTCACATCAGGAGAAAATCATTAATATGGCAGACCGCATAATGATAATTGATGGCGGAGAAATCAAGAAAATCGGCACAAAGGACGAGGTGCTGCCTTATCTCAATGGTGTACAGAAATGTCACAAATGCGTAGAGAGACTGGAGGGAAGAGCATAATATGGTAAAGCTTGACAACGTAACAGAGGGCGTATTGGACGTCATAAATGATAATAAATTCAGTCAGACAGGTGCCTTTAATCTGCGTGAAAACGGCACATCAATCTGCCACGGAGACAGCGAGCACATCAAGATAAAGAAAAAGACGGACAAGCCCGGCATTGATATTTATATTGATGGAAAGACGGATGGAGAGGCTGTCTATATCCCTGTAGTACTCAGTAAATCAGGCATGACAGACCTTGTATACAATGATTTCTATGTGGAAGATGGCGCAGATGTAAGGATTGTGGCAGGCTGCGGAATCCACAACAGCGGCTGCAACGAGAGCAGACACGACGGCATCCATACTTTCCATGTAGGCAAAAATGCGAATGTACGATATGAGGAAAAGCACTACGGCGAGGGAAACGGAACAGGTGCGAGAGTGCTCAACCCTGTAACAAATATATTTGTGGGTGAGAATTCTGTTTTTACTCTCGATACAGCACAGATAAAGGGTGTTGATTCTACAGTCCGTGAGACCAATGTGGAGCTTGGAAAGGACGCAAAGCTCTATGTCACAGAGCGTCTCATGACAGATGGAGAGCAGAAGGCGGAGTCAAATATCGAGGTGCAGTTAAACGGAGAGGACAGCTCTGCACAGATTGTTTCCAGATCCGTAGGAAAAGGTAACTCAGTCCAAACCTTCCATCCGAATGCCATCGGCAACAGCAAATGCCAGGCTCATATCCAGTGTGATTCTATCATCATGGATCATGCAGAGGTCGGTTCAATCCCTGAAATCAGGGCAAAAAATATCGATGCAGCTATCATCCATGAGGCAGCAATCGGCAGGATAAACGACGAGCAGCTTCTCAAGCTCCGTACACTCGGACTGACAGAGGAAGAGGCAGAGGAAGTTATCATACAGAATTTCTTAAACTAAATCAGGCGTAAATAGAAACCCCGGAGCATGATATGGATATGCTATCAAAGCATACAATACGCTCCGGGGTTTATTTTATGTTACTGTTCACGCCTGACAGTGTGACCAGTAACTATTTTACAACGGTAACCGATTACTACAAAAATGCAAATCAGCATAAATGGTTTATACGATGCGAATCAGCATAAATGGTTTATACGATGCGAATTAGCATAAATGGTTTATATGATACGAATTATCATTAACTGTAATCTTGACATAAACAGTAAACAACAGTAAAATGAAACCAAAACAGTAAACAACAGTAAAAGACAGTAAAACAAATTCAAAACAGTAAACAACAGTAAAAATGGGAGGCTGATATGCAAAATCCATTCACGCTTACATTTGGAAGAAGTCCACTAGAGTCGGTAGACCGTCCGGTACAGATTAATGAGATAATTGAGAATTTTACAGCGGATACAATAAATCAGCAGATGTTTATAATTACCGGTGTGCGAGGTTCAGGAAAAACAGTAATGATGACAGAAATTTCGCATAAACTAAGAGAAAATGATGACTGGGTGGTTATAGAACTCAATCCGGCAACGGACCTGTTGTCTGCAATGCTTTCAAAATTGAATAGTGATAATATATGTGCGGGACTTATAAAATCGGCAAAGCTCGATCTATCATTTTTCGGTTTTGGAGTATCTATAGAGGGGACACAGCCGATTACAGATGCAGAGACAGCTATTATAAAGATTTTGGAAAGGCTTAAAAAGGGTGGTAAGAGACTGCTTATTACGATAGATGAGATGACAAATAGTGAGTACATGAAGGTTTTTGCAGGAGCCTTTCAGATATTTGTAAGACAGGAGCTGCCTGTATTTCTATTAGGAACAGGATTGTATGAAAATATAGAGGAGCTTCAGAATGAGAAGAGCCTTACATTTTTGTACAGAGCACCTAAAATCCAGCTCAAACCATTAAATAACGCGGCAATAATCAATAAGTATAAGACTATTTTTAACATATCTCCGGAGAAAGCAGCACAGATGGCGGGACTGACCAAAGGCTATCCTTTTGCATTTCAGGTTTTAGGGTATCTGACGTGGAACAATGATGGTGACTACAATGGCATTTTGGGCGAGTATGAACAGTATCTGAGCGAATTTGTATATGACAAAATCTGGTCGGAGCTTTCTCAGAAGGATCGCATGGTTGCAAAGGGGATTGCAGATATAAAAAGCGGAAAAATAAAAGAAATCAGGGATGCAATTGGGATGGAGACAAACGAATTCAATCCGTACCGTAAGCGCCTTATAAGAAAGGGAATTGTATCGGGAGAGAAACGGGGATATGTGTATTTTACGCTACCGCTTTTTGAGGAATATGTGATTGAAAATTATTAAAATGAGCACAGGTTCAGCAGATTATAATAAGGAGTCAAAATGAAAGCGTATTATCATCTACCGGGATTGTTTGAATTTTATGAATTATACAAAGAATTTCTCCCACTGTACCGCAAGCACCGGGAATATTTCTATGACTGGTGCGACATAGGCTCAATATACGGTGCACCGGCAGACTGCATATGGGGCGGAGGCCGCGTCGGTTTTGGTGAGCACGATCCGAAGGAAGTGCTTAAGCTGATGCAGGAATATGGGATATCCGCGAGACTTACCTTTAGCAATTCATTGCTTACTAAGGAGCATCTTTCTGACAAAAAATGTAACGAACTGTGCAGGATATTTGATATAGGCAGAGATAATGAGCGAAGCAGGGGCTTTGGAAACGATAATGATATAAGCGGGATAAACAAGCGCATAAAAGTAAAAGAATGTAGAAACGGCATAATCATTTACTCAGATCTTCTGCTTGATTACGTAAAAGAAAACTATCCTGACTTTTATTTTGTGTCTTCAACCACAAAGGTACTGACGGATTTTGGTGAATTTGAAAATGAGCTAAACAGAGAGGATTTCCGCTATGTAGTACCGGATTTCAGGCTGAACAAATCATTTGATAAACTGAAAGCATTATCACAGCATCAAAAGGATAAAGTAGAATTTTTGTGCAATGAGTGCTGCTGGTTTGGCTGCACGGACAGGAAGAAATGCTACGAGACGGTTAGTCGCAAAAATCTGGGCGAGGATTGCCCGGAGCATTATTGTACTGCACCTGATGCAGGGCAGGGATATCTCTTTTCGAAGGCGATGGAAAATCCGGGATTTATAGGAGTAGACGATATAAAGAACACTTATCTGCCGATGGGCTTTAGCAATTTTAAAATAGAGGGTAGAGGGCTTGGAAGTGCCATGGTACTTGAATTTCTGCTTTACTATATGACGAAGCCACAGTATCAGATACATGTCAGAGAGCACATTTATCTCGATAATATGCTGGATTTATTTTGAAATATAAAAACTATACATTAACGACAACAGGAAGGATGATTCTCAAAAATGAATATTAGAAGAGCACACGAAAAAGACATACCAAGACTTATAGAATTGTTAGAGCAGGTGCTTCAGATCCATGCCGATATCAGACCGGATATTTTTATTCCGGGAACGACAAAATATACAAATGAAGAGCTTGCAATAATGATAAAGGACGATACAAAGCCGATATATGTTGCGGCAGATGATGACGATGTATGCATGGGATATGCATTCTGTCAGATAAGACAGCAGCCGTTTTCCAACAATATGGTGCCGTTTACATCACTTTTCATAGATGATCTGTGTGTAGATGCAAAGACCAGAGGACAGCATATCGGAGAGCAGCTTTTTGAATATGTCAAGAATGAGGCAAAGCATCTCGGCTGCTACGAGGTCACTCTCAATGTATGGAGCGGAAACACATCTGCTGAGAAATTTTATGAGAAGATGGGGCTTAAGACAAAGGAACGCCAGATGGAGTATATTTTATAGAAAACAAGAATGCCGACTAATCTAAATTAAGACTTTAGATTAGTCGGTGTTTTTGATTTTAATGCATAATATTATTTGAAAAATGTGCAGATACTGATTGAGTATATGCACATTTTTTGGTAAAATATATGCAGATAACAGGAGGGCAATATGCATATATTTGACTATTCTTTTTTAGATGAGGGCTTATTACCGGCTGAGATAGTTAATCTTACAGCAACAATTACTGCATTTAATGCTATATCAGATACGCGAAAGGAAAGCAATAAAAGTATATATACTGAGCTGGAAAAGATTGCAAGAGTACAATCTGTTAAAGGCTCTAATGCGATAGAGGGTATTGTTACAACAGACGCACGTATAAAGCAGATTGTTGACGGTGACAGTGCTCCTCTTAATCATGATGAGCGTGAGATCGCAGGGTATAGGGATGCACTGGATGAGATACATTCTAAGCATGATCAGATGTCATTTAGTGAAAATATGATTCTGCATATACATGAAACGATGACAAATCTTGCAGGATATGAGCTGTCAGGAAAATACAAAACGGAAGATAATCTGATAATGGAGATTGATGAAAGAGGAAGGCGTAGAGTTCGCTTTACACCGGTTTCTGCGGCAGATACAGGCGAAGCAATGCAGCAGCTTGTACTTGCATATATGGATGCAAGGGATAACCCAAAAATAAACAAATTGTTACTGATCCCATGTGTGATACTGGATTTTTTGTGTATACATCCGTTTTCTGATGGTAATGGCAGAGTATCCAGATTATTATCATTGTTTTTACTTTATAAAAGTGGATATGATGTTGGAAAATACGTATCTTTTGAGGAACAAATCAATGAGTCAAAGGATTTTTACTACGAGGCATTGCAGGAGTCATCTATAGGATGGCATACAAATGAGAATTCATATTTTGAATATATGAAAAATTTTCTGTCTATGCTCTATAAATGTTACAAAGAATTGGACAAAAGATTTTCTACTGTAAATGGGAAAAAACTTAAAAAAACAGAAAGAGTTGAGCAGACAGTTTTAAACAGTGTGCTTCCTGTGTCAAAAGCAGAAATCTGTGATATCCTTCCTGATGTGAGTCCGTCTACAGTAGAAGCAGTGCTTGGAAAAATGGTAAAAACAGGTTCTGTTATGAAATTGGGGCAGGCAAGGGCAACGAAATATGTCAATGCAAAATATATCAAATAATGGGGGAATATGTTTTATGCAGAATGCCATTAAATATGGTTTTTGAAAATAATTAAATGTATATAATTAGAAAAACGGGGCAAAAATATGTTGACAAACACAAAAAGGAGTGATAAACTCTAAACAAATTTAGCGAGATAAAGTATTAAATCGTTAAAGAAGTGTAAACAGTTTAAACTGTTTCGACAATTTAATAAGTTGTAAACCGTTGAAGCGGAGATAACGGCAATGATGCCCTTACAGAGAGCCTGTGGTGCTGAGAATCAGGTGTGAAACAAGTTGTCAAATGGACCGCTGAGGGCGCAGTCAAATGGATTTATCATTCATCCAGATATCCAGAGTATTCTGCGACGTGAGGGCATACGTCATTTGTCCGGGATATGTTGGTATCCTGCCAAGCGCACGAGCTTTATCGTGAATTCAAGGTGGCACCGCGGATAGTTAAGATTATTCGTCCTTGACAGAACTAAAATTCTGTCAAGGGCGTTTTTTAGTGAACAAAGAGGGACAATGGAGTTTGCAAGTCTGCATGCTCGCATGCAAGCTTGCGAACGAACATTGGACTGCACAACATAAAGCGAGAATTGTAGCAGCGTAAGCTGCGGAGAAGCCTTGAAAAGGCGAATTCGAGCTGTATGTTGGGCATTTATTTACTACCACACAAAATTTGGAGGCAAGTATATGAAAATTTCACCTACACTGACCGAAGTTAAAGAAATAGCAAAAACCGGGAAGTATGACATTCTCCCTGTAAGCTGTGAGATATTATCAGATTTTATCACACCTATAGAGGCTATGAGGATTCTGCAGAATGTTTCAACACATTGTTATCTGCTTGAATCAGCACAGGCCAATGAAGCCTGGGGAAGATATACATTTTTGGGATATGATCCAAAGCTTGAGATTAACTGCATAGATGGTCACATGAAGCTTGGAAAGCTTTCGGTGGAGACGGAAAATCCTTCAGAGTACATCAGACAGATTCTTTCAGAGTACAAGAGTCCGAAATTTGATTATCTGCCTTCGTTTACAGGTGGCCTTGTAGGTTATTTTTCGTATGATTATCTGGGCTACAAGGAGAAAAGCATCAGAGGAAAAGCAAGGGACACAGAGGATTTCAAGGATGTTGATCTGATGCTTTTTGATAAGGTAATAGCATTTGACAATCTGTGCCAGAAGATAATACTAATCGCAAATATGTCACTTGATGCTCCGGAAACAGGCTACAACAAAGCGATTGTTGAGCTAAAGCAGCTTAGGGAGCTTCTGATGCACGGAGAGAAAAAACAGAATATGGGTGGCAAGCTGCTGGGCGAGGTCACACCGCTTTTTGACAAGGAGCAGTATTGTGAGATGGTCGAGAAAGCAAAGCACCATATCAAAGAGGGGGATATTTTTCAGATAGTTTTATCCAACAGATTGAGCGCGCCGTTTGAGGGAAGCCTTTTTGATACCTACCGCGTGCTTCGAACGATAAATCCTTCGCCGTACATGTTTTATTTTTCGGGAACCGATGTGGAGGTTGCGGGAGCATCTCCGGAGACACTTGTGAAGCTTGAAAATGGAGTGCTTCACACATTCCCGCTGGCAGGCACGAGGCCGAGAGGTGCCACAGCAGAGGAAGACAAAAAGCTTGAGGAAGGGCTGCTTAAGGACAAAAAAGAGCTCGCAGAGCACAACATGCTCGTGGACCTTGGAAGAAATGACCTCGGAAAGGTAAGTAAATTCGGAACTGTAAAAGTTGAAAAGCTTCATTCCATAGAGAGATATTCACATGTGATGCATATAGGCTCGACAGTGCGTGGAGAGATAAGAGAAGAGTATGACGCACTCGATGCAATTGAGGCCGTGCTTCCGGCAGGAACACTTTCAGGAGCGCCAAAAATCAGAGCGTGCCAGCTCATCGGAGAGCTTGAGGACAACAAGCGAGGCATTTACGGTGGCGCGATTGGATATATAGATTTTACAGGAAATATGGACACATGTATTGCAATCCGTATTGCCTACAAGAAAAATGGCAAGGTTTTCGTGAGAAGCGGAGCGGGAATCGTTGCGGATTCAGATCCTGAGAAGGAATTTCAGGAGTGCATAAACAAGGCAAAGGCTTCTCTTAAGGCACTGGAAGTCTCACAGGAGGTGGAAGAATGATTTTACTGATTGATAACTACGACAGCTTTTCTTACAATCTGTATCAGCTGATCGGTGAGATAGAGCCTGATATCAGAGTAATCAGAAATGATGAGATGACAGTTGAAGAGTTTAGGGCTTTAAAGCCTGACCGCATCATTTTATCACCGGGACCGGGAAGGCCTGAGGATGCGGGCGTGATAATAGCTGTGGCAAAGGAGCTTGGAAAGGAAATCCCAATCCTTGGCGTGTGCCTCGGCCATCAGGCGATATGCGCAGCATATGGTGCGACAGTCACATATGCAAAGGAGCTCATGCACGGAAAGCAATCGGATGTATCGTTTGACACGGAAAGCCTTTTATTCAAGGGCTGCCCGAAAAAAGCAAAGGTAGCGCGTTACCATTCACTTGCTGCAGATGCGGACACGATGCCTGATTGCCTAAAGATTACAGCCGCTACAGATGATGGTGAGATCATGGCTGTTGAGCACAAGGAATATCCGATATACGGCGTGCAGTTTCACCCGGAGTCAATCATGACACCGGACGGAAAGCAGATGCTTAGTAATTTTATCAAAGCTTAATTGAAAATTGCAGCGTTTAATGAATTTAGATATTAGTTGTTGAATTGAAAACAAATAGCAGAACAAAATCATAAACAAAATTATAAACGAAATATCATCGGAATACAGGAGGACATAATCATGATAAAAGAAGCCATAGTAAAAATCGTAAACAAAGAAGACCTCACATATGACGAGGCATATGCAGTGATGAATGAGATCATGGGCGGTGAGACAACATCAACCCAGAATGCAGCTTTTCTTGCAGCTCTTTCAACAAAGAGCGCAAAGGCTGAGACAACAGACGAAATCGCAGGCTGTGCAGCGGCCATGAGAGAGCATGCGATACAGGTGAAAACAGATATGGATGTGTTCGAAATCGTAGGAACAGGCGGAGACAATGCACAGAGCTTCAATATTTCAACAACCTCTGCACTTGTTGCGGCAGCAGGCGGCATGAAGGTGGCAAAGCACGGAAACAGGGCAGCCTCTTCATTATGCGGCACAGCAGACTGCCTTGAGGCGCTCGGCGTCAACATAGACCAGAGCCCTGAGAAATGTGTAGAGCTTTTAAATAAAGTCGGCATGTGCTTCTTCTTTGCACAGAAATATCACACATCAATGAAATATGTCGGACCTATCAGAAAAGAGCTTGGTTTTAGAACCGTATTCAATATTTTAGGACCGCTCACAAATCCGGGTTCACCGGCCATGCAGCTTCTGGGAGTGTATGATGAGTATCTTGTAGAGCCGCTTGCACAGGTGCTTGTAAGTCTTGGAGTAAAGCGCGGAATGGTAGTATATGGCATGGATAAGCTCGATGAGATTTCCATGAGCGCACCGACCAAGATATGCGAGATAAAGGAAGGATGGTTCAGAACCACAGTAATCTCACCGGAGGATTTCGGCTTTGAGCGCTGTACAAAGGAGGATTTAAAAGGCGGTACACCTGAGGAAAATGCGAAAATTGTACGTGATATCTTAGGCGGACAGAAGGGCCATAAGAGAAATGCAGTACTCATGAATGCAGGCGCATCACTTTATATAGGAGGAAAGGCCGACAGCATGAAAGAGGGTATCGAGCTTGCAGCAGATATCATTGATTCAGGAAAAGCACTTGAAACACTCGATAAGCTCATTGAGGTAAGCAACAGCTAAGCACACAAAACGGAAAGGAAAAGCGATGAATATTTTAGACCAGCTTGCAGAATATTCAAGGCTTCGCGTGGCAGAGGACAAGAAAAAAATAAGCCTTGAGGAAATGAAAAATATCGCGATTCAGACGAAAAACGAAAAGCTTTGTGATTTTGCATTTGAAAAAGCACTCAAAAAGGATGGCTTGAGCTTCATATGCGAGTGCAAGAAGGCTTCGCCGTCAAAGGGGCTTATAGAGCCGGATTTCAGATATCTTGAAATTGCAAGGGAATACGAGGCGGCAGGTGCGGATTGCATCTCGGTATTGACAGAGCCAAAGTGGTTTTTAGGCTCGGATGAGTATCTTAAGGAGATTGCAAAAACGGTTTCGATTCCGTGCATCCGAAAAGATTTTACGGTTGATGAATATCAGATATATCAGGCAAAGACACTCGGTGCCGCTGCGGTGCTTTTAATCTGCTCCATACTGTCAGATGTGCAGCTTGGTGAATACGTAAAAATCTGTGACAGTCTTGGCATAAGCGCCCTTGTGGAGATACACAATGAAAAAGAGGCAGGGATGGCGGTAAGAGCCGGTGCCAGAATAATAGGTGTCAACAACCGCAATCTGAAGGACTTTACAGTTGATACAGCTAACAGCAGAAAGCTGCGCGACCTGATTCCCGATGACATCATATTTGTATCGGAAAGCGGTGTAAAGAGCACAGACGATATCAGGGCAATATGTGAAATCGGAGCTGACGCAGTGCTTATCGGAGAGACACTGATGAGAGCGGACGACAAAAAGGCTAAGCTTGATGAATTAAGAGCAGGCTGATAGCGGATTTCATAATATCATTAAACAATATCACATAGATACCATATATACATCAGAAGGGAAAACATCATGACAAATCCAAACGGAAGATTCGGTATTCACGGAGGCCAGTACATTCCTGAAACCCTCATGAATGCCGTTAAAGAATTAGAAGAAGCATACAATCATTACAAAAACGATCCTGAATTTAACAGAGAGCTCACAGAGCTTCTCAACGATTATGCAGGAAGACCATCGAGACTGTACTACGCAGAAAAGATGACAAAGGATCTCGGTGGAGCAAAAATATACCTTAAAAGAGAGGATTTAAACCATACAGGAGCCCACAAGATCAACAACGTATTAGGTCAGGCACTTCTTGCAAAGAAAATGGGCAAAACCCGCCTGATAGCTGAGACCGGAGCCGGTCAGCACGGCGTGGCAACAGCAACGGCCGCAGCCCTTATGGGTATGGAATGTGTCGTATTCATGGGAGAGGAGGACACAAAGCGTCAGGCGCTCAATGTATACCGCATGCGTCTGCTCGGAGCAGAGGTTATCCCGGTTACATCAGGTACAGCCACATTAAAGGATGCCGTATCGGAGGCAATGAGAGAGTGGACCAAGAGAATTTCAGACACACATTACTGCCTGGGCTCAGTTATGGGACCACATCCATTCCCTACCATCGTAAGAGATTTCCAGGCGGTCATCTCAAAGGAAATCAAGGAGCAGATGCTTGAAAAGGAGCACAGACTGCCTGATGCAGTCATCGCATGTGTGGGTGGCGGCTCAAATGCCATCGGAAGCTTTTACAACTTCATAGAGGATGAGGGAGTTGAGCTTATCGGCTGCGAGGCAGCAGGAAGAGGAATCGATACTTTTGAGACTGCAGCCACAGTAAATACAGGCCGTCTTGGTATTTTTCATGGTATGAAGTCTTACTTCTGTCAGGATAAATACGGACAGATTGCTCCGGTTTATTCAATTTCTGCAGGACTTGACTATCCGGGAGTCGGCCCGGAGCACGCATATCTGCACGATATCGGCAGAGCAAAATATGTACCGGTAACAGATGATGAGGCGGTAAATGCTTTTGAATACCTTGCAAAGACAGAGGGAATCATCCCTGCAATCGAGTCCTCACATGCGGTGGCATATGCCATGAAGCTGGCGCCTACAATGGACAAGGACAAGATAATCGTTGTTACTGTTTCAGGCAGAGGCGACAAGGACTGCGCGGCAATAGCAAGATACAGAGGGGAGAATATTTATGAGTAAGATAAGAAGTGCGTTTGAAAATGGCAAGGCATTTATACCATTTATCACCTGCGGTGATCCAAATTTAGAGACAACTGCAAAAATCGTAAGAGAAGCTGTTGCAAACGGAGCAGACCTTATAGAGCTTGGTATTCCGTTCTCTGATCCTACAGCAGAGGGACCTGTAATCCAGGGCGCCAACATAAAGGCGCTTGCAGCCGGAGCCACCACTGACAAGGTTTTTGACCTTGTGAGAGATTTGAGAAAAGATGTCACAATCCCTATGGTTTTCATGACATATGCAAACGTGGTTTACTCATACGGCGCAGAAAAGTTTATCAGTACATGTAAGGAAATAGGCATTGACGGACTTATCCTGCCTGATATCCCATATGAGGAAAAGGAAGAGTTTTTACCACTCTGTGAGAAATATGCTGTGGACCTCATTTCGTTTATCGCACCTACATCAAAGGATCGCATTGCGATGATAGCAAAGGAGGCAACAGGCTTTATCTATGTGATTTCAAGCCTTGGAGTCACTGGTACAAGAAGCGAGATTAAGACAGATCTGGCTTCCATCGTCAAGGTCATCAGAGAAAACACTGATGTGCCATGTGCTATCGGCTTTGGCATTTCAACACCTGAGCAGGCAAAGAAGGTGGCAGACATCTCGGATGGTGCCATTGTGGGCTCGGCTATCATAAAGATTATCGATGAATATGGTGAGGATTCGCCAAAGTATGTTGGTGAGTATGTTAAATCTATGAAGGATGCACTGTAGAGGCATTGTATTTTTATGTATGTAAAGTAGATTTTCTAAGGAAACTTATAGATAATATTATTCCCAGATAATATTATAAAATCAGAAAAATGACTTTTATACCTATATTTCAAAAATAAAATTTATGAAATGTGGGCATAAAACTTGAAAAACGGATATATTAATTATATAATAAGTACAAATAAGGTAGTTCAGAGGGAGGTATACCACCAGAATGCTGTGTCAATTTTCTTTTAAAAACTTTAAATCATATAAAGAAACAACAACATTCGATTTTCAGGCAACATCTATTCCGGAGTTTTCAGAATCGTTGTTAAAAAGCGAGAAAGCAGATGCACTTCTTCCTGTAGGGGTTATATATGGCCCGAATGGTGGTGGGAAAACCAATCTGTTATTGGCTCTTTCATGTTTGATTTCTACAGTGGTTAAGCCGATATATGAATTGGAGAAGGCAAGAGAAAAGATTATTATTCAGCAGAAGATAAGTGCGGCACCATTCTATTTTAATGAAATATCTAGGAAAATGCCGACAGAATTTGAAGTGTATTTCCGACAGGGAAAAAATGAATACAGGTACAACTTATCAATATGCGGGGATGACATTGTTGAAGAATCTCTGTATTGGAAGTCGATTAGTGGAAAAAGAACGGGTATGGTTTTTGATAGGGAAGGTGCTGAAATTACATTGGGTGCAAGCATAAATAAAGCAAGTATTAACCGTTCGGTAAATCCCAAGATGCCATATTTATCTTTTTTGGCAATCAACTATAATATACCGGTAATTGTAGAAGTTCAGAAGTGGTTTGAGTCATGCATTGTCAAAAATTATGCGAATCCGATTGCAGACAGGCAAATCATGTTTTCTGATGATGAATCATATCGAAAGAAAATTGTTCGTGCACTAAATGATGTTGATATTGATGTATCAGGTTATCGGTATGATGAAGAAAATCATGAACTATATACGCAGCGTATGATAGAAGGAAAGATTTATGAATTAAGTTTCAAAGATGAATCAGATGGAACAAAGAAAATGATCGCAGCATTACCTGTGATTTTGTTAGCACTGCAGGAAGGCCGGCTGGTAATTATTGATGAATTGGATGTAAAATTGCATCCTAAGCTGCTTCGATATGTAATTTCATTGTTTAAAAATAAGAATGTAAATAAAAAGGGAGCGCAGTTACTCTTTACATCTCATGATATGACAACAATGAAAAATACAGTTTTCAGACGGGATGAAATTTGGTTTGCGGCAGAAAACGAAAGGCACGAAAGTGAAATATATTCCCTGTATGAAATCAGAAGAGAAAACAATGAACGAGTAAATAGTACTGCAGCCTATGATAAACAATATCTGGAAGGGCGTTATGGTGCAGATCCATATCTTACAAATATGCTGGCAGGAGGAGATTGGCAATGAGTTTAAAACCTCCCAAGAAAAGTGATTTAGGAAAGAGCTGGATGAAACCACGCCGAGATAAGAATATCTTGATATGCCCAGAGTACCATTTGATAGTAACAGAAGGAACTGAAACAGAACCACAGTATTTCGATGCAATCAGGACAATCATAAATAGTCAGTATCGAGATAAAATTCAACTTGACATTCATGGTGCAGGAGACAATACTCTTAGTCTTTTGGATAAGGCAATGAACCTGGTCATGAATAATCCGAATGGATATAAGCATGTCTGGATAGTCTATGATACTGATGATTTCCCGGCAAAACGCATTAATAAAACGAATGAATTATGCATTAATTTATCTACAGAGGAAACACAATATCATGCTATCTGGTCAAATCAGTGTATTGAACTTTGGTTTTTACTTCATTTCAGTTTTGTCCAGTCAGATATTCATAGAAGTGATTACTGGCCAAAACTATCAGAATGGTTAAAGAATATTGGACAGGGAGAATATTCAAAGGGTAGGGCAGATATGTTCCAAATTTTGAGACCCTTCATGGATTTTGCAATAACAAATGCTGAACGCTTGGCTGCAATGAATGAAGGAAAAACTCCTGCAAGTTCAGCTCCCGGCACAAAAGTACATGAATTGATTAAACACTTGAGACCATATTTAAAAATCGGATAGAACAGGAAGAAGGAACAGATAAAATAATGCAGCAAAACGACAGATTAGAAAAACAGCTTGATTTCATCAGGGAAATCGACAAGGAAAAGGAGATATTCCGCCAGACTTATTTAGCTGATGCAAGCCGCAAGGAAAATGATGCGGAGCATGCCTGGCATATGGCTATCATGACCATGCTTTTGAGTGAGTATGCAAATGATAAGATAGACATGCTAAAGACAGTAGGAATGCTTTTGATACACGACATAGTAGAGATTGATGCAGGAGACACATATGCCTATGATGAGGCAGGCAAGGCCACACAGCATGAGCGTGAGCAGAAGGCGGCTGAGCGTATATACGGACTCTTGCCAAAGGAACAGGGCGAGCCGCTTTTAGAGCTGTGGGAGGAATTTGAGGCGCAGCAGACGCCGGAAGCCAAATTTGCACATACCATGGACAATATCCAGCCGATGCTGCTAAATGATGCATCGGAAGGACTGTCATGGAGAGAGCATGGAGTAAAGCTTTCACAGATATTGAAGCGTAACGAGCGCACAGCACAGGGGTCACAGCAGATATGGGCTTATGCATTGAACAATATACTGAAGAAGAACGTTGAGAATGGAAATATCATAGATGATGAGGGCGTCTTCTTTACGGACTCTGATAAGTAAGAGCAGATTTTGCAATGCATTATTTGTATTGAATACGGACACTTGTTATGATATACTTTACTGTGTTAAACCGATGAATTGCAGAGAAAAAATTATATTCAGGTTCATCGAAATCCATAGAACATAAAATACGGAGGAATCAAAATGAATATTGTATGCTTAGACCTTGAGGGAGTATTGGTACCTGAAATCTGGATTGCATTTGCAAAGGAGACAGGCATTCCTGAGCTTGAAAAGACAACAAGAGATGAGCCGGATTATGATAAGCTCATGAACTATAGAATAAATATTTTAAAGGAGCATGGACTTGGATTAAAAGAAATCCAGGAGACAATTGCAAAAATAGATCCAATGCCGGGCGCAAAGGAGTTCTTAGATGAGCTTCGTTCAATCACACAGGTAATCATCATCAGTGATACATTTTCACAGTTTGCAGGCCCGCTCATGAAGAAGCTCGGTTGGCCAACAATCTTTTGTAACGAGCTTGAGGTTGCGGAAGATGGCGAGATTACAGGCTTTAGAATGAGATGTAAGCAGTCAAAGCTTACAACTGTAAAGGCACTGCAGTCTATCGGATACGATACCATCGCAAGCGGTGACAGCCACAACGATTTAGGCATGATACAGGCCAGCAAGGCAGGTTTCCTTTTCAGAAGCACAGATGCCATCAAGAAGGATTACCCTGAGCTTCCTGCATATGAGACATATGATGAGCTGCTTGCAGCGATTAAAGCGGCATTATAATTAACCGGATAATTATTTATTCGGCAATTAATAAATATAGTTTTAAATAGCTTCCCACATGATATTTAAGAGTGGAATCATCCACCTGTACATGTGGGAAGTTTCTATATATTTATGTCATGCAAAATATATGAAAGAAGGTTGAGAGTAGTGGTGTATAAAGTAACACACATATATGAGGCAGATTTCGGCTGTGAGGAAAGAGCGGACGGCGCAAAAGCAAAATGCATTGTTTATCTAGAGGGAGAAGACGGCAGACAGCGTCATGTAGAGGTTGAGGATGAATGGCTTACGGCAAACGGGATAGAAGAGGGAAGCATTTGGAATGAAAATATTTAAAATGAAGTCTGAATCATAAACTATGTGATTAAATTATGTGATTAGAGTATGTGAATAGATTTTGTGTCTAGATGCACATTGTGTATTGACAACAGTGTAAAAGGTGCTATAATAAAATTAACATATGAACAATCATTCATATGTTCAATGCAAAACGTACAATAAAACAAATAATTCATGAAAATAAGGAGAACATTACTATGAAGAAGACTTACAAAATCGATGTAGATTGCGCTAACTGCGCCAACAAGATGGAGGATGCCGCAAAAAATACAGCAGGTGTAAAGGATGCCACAGTCAATTTCATGACACTCAAGATGAGCGTTGAGTTTGAGGAAGGACAGGATGCAAAGACGGTTATGCAGGAGGTTCTTAAGAACTGTAAAAAGGTAGAGGACGACTGCGAGATTTTCTTATAAATTGCCGGGGCGCAGGAATGACAAATGATATTATTTCAATGCCTGCGCTATAGTGATGGTGATTATCGAGAGTGATTATCAAGAGATTATAACGAATGGAGCTTTGGCGTATGAATAAAAAGCAGAAAAAAGTACTTACGCGTATCATAATCGCAGCAGTACTCATGATTATATTACATTTCATACCGGTTAAGGGAATTATCAGGTTCCTGCTTTATATGGTGCCTTATCTGGTTATAGGATACGATATCCTGAAAAAAGCATTTAAGGGAATCAAAAACAAGCAGGTATTTGATGAAAACTTCCTGATGGCGGTTGCCACTGTAGGTGCGATAGCGGTTGCACTCTATGAGAATGGTGACTACACAGAGGCCATAGCCGTTATGCTTTTCTACCAGATAGGAGAGCTGTTTCAGAGCTATGCAGTCGGAAAGAGCCGTAAGAATATCAGCGAGCTCATGGACATCAGACCCGATTATGCCAATATTGAGGTGGACGGAAAGCTCACACAGGTTGACCCTGATGAGGTTGCTATCGGCTCAGTAATAGTGGTACAGCCGGGAGAAAAGGTTCCTATTGACGGTGTGATAGTTGAGGGCTCATCTACATTAAACACCAGCGCGCTTACAGGTGAGAGCGTGCCGAGGGATGCAAAATGCGGTGATGAGATAATCAGCGGATGCATCAATATGTCCGGTGTTTTAAAGATTAAAACCACCAAAGAGTTTGGAGAATCAACGGTTTCAAAGATACTTGACCTCGTTGAAAATTCAAGCTCAAAGAAATCAAAATCAGAAAATTTCATATCAAAATTTGCCAAGTATTACACTCCGGCAGTCTGCTACAGTGCACTTGCACTTGCGATACTGCCACCGCTTGTCAGAATACTTTTCCTGTCAGCCGCACCACAGTGGGGCAGCTGGATATACAGAGCACTTACCTTCCTCGTAATAAGCTGTCCGTGCGCACTGGTCATCAGTATTCCACTCAGCTTTTTTGCAGGAATCGGTGGAGCCAGCCGCGAGGGTGTTCTTGTAAAGGGCTCCAACTATCTTGAGACCCTATCACAGACCAGATACGTTGTATTTGACAAGACAGGTACCATGACAGAGGGTGTTTTCGAGGTAGCAGGTGTATTTGACAATACCATGGACATTCAAAAGGTTCTTGAGTACGCAGCACTCGCAGAGAGCAGCTCATCGCATCCAATCAGCAGGAGCTTACAGAAGGCATATGGAAAGGAAATCGACAGAACCCGCGTTACAGACGTTGAGGAAATCAGTGGCCACGGAATCACCGCAAAGGTAGATGGCGTATCTGTAGCGGCAGGAAACTACAAGCTCATGAAAAAGCTGGGCTTAAGCTACAGTGAAACTGACAAGGTCGGAACCATAGTCCATATCGCAATAGACGGCAGCTATCAGGGCTATATCCTTATTTCAGATAAGATAAAACCAACCTCAGCGGCAGCAATAAAGGCATTGAAAAAAGCCGGAATAAAAGGTACAATAATGCTTACAGGCGATTCGAGGACAGTAGCCGACTCAGTAGCGGCAGAGCTGGGAATCGATGAAGTCTACAGTGAGCTTTTACCGGGTGATAAAGTAGCAAAGGTGGAGGAACTGCTCGCAAGAAAGGGCAGCAAAGAAAAGCTCGCCTTCGTCGGAGACGGAATCAACGATGCACCGGTGCTCTCAAGAGCAGATATCGGAATTGCAATGGGTGCCATGGGCTCAGATGCAGCAATCGAAGCCGCAGATATCGTCCTAATGGATGATGACCCGCTAAAGATAGCAAAAGCAATAAAAATATCGCGCAAATGCCTGCGAATAGTATATGAAAACACATACTTCGCAATAGGCATCAAGCTGATCTGCCTCGTGCTCGGAGCAGTCGGAATAGCAAATATGTGGCTCGCAATATTTGCAGACGTAGGAGTAATGGTGATAGCAGTGCTAAATGCAATCCGCGCATTATTCGTACACAAGCTCTAAATGCATAGAGCCCAAAGAGCATATATCAAAGCATGATGAAACTACTATATAAAAAATACCAGACAGAATGCACCCAAGAGGTGCACTCTGTCTTTCGCGTATAATAAAAGAAGTTACTGTTCACACGAAAGTGTGACAGTAACAAAAGACAATTAAACGGCAATAGCTAATAAACAAAAGCTAAGTAAATTCCTGCAGTGCCCTTACACGCATCCGGACCAGCCCCGTAACTGCGAAGGCACTGAGCAGTTACGCTACCGCTAATACGACGCGTCCACACCCTTCAATGAGCCAAAACCAAAGGGTGCTTGCAGAAATTGCATGTGCCAGAGCGAATATGGAGATATTTAGAGTCTGTTGGAATTATGTCAAAACACAGCAATGTCCGTGCATGGACGCACGGACAAGGCGTTAGCGCCACGGACGGCGCTAAAAGCCGGTTGCGTCCTATAGCCAAAACCTAAATCATAATTCCTACAGAGTCTTAATATCGAAATACTGAGCGAAGGCACATGCAATTTCTGCCGAGCACCCGCCCCATAGCCAATAAAGTAAAAATAACGCAGAAAGGACACCACCATGAGCGAAAACATAAATGAACAGATAGAATGCTGCGACTGCAACGAAATCCACGAAGATCTTCTGAAAATAGTAAATGATACAATGCCGGAGGAAACCGAGCTCTACGATCTTGCAGAGCTATTTAAGGTATTTGGCGACTCCACCAGAATCAGAATCCTCTTTGTGTTGTTTGAAGCGGAGGTATGCGTCTGCGACCTTGCAAAGGTGCTCAACATGACACAGTCCGCCATATCACACCAGCTTAGGATATTAAAGGCAAACAAGCTCGTAAACAGCAGACGTGAGGGCAAATCAGTGTTTTATTCGCTTGCAGACGGACATGTGCGCACAATCATTGCGCAGGGACGCGAGCATATCGAGGAATAATACAGGGAGGAATATACGTGACAGAATTAGAAGAATACTATAACAAATTCAACGAGGAAAAGCGCCTAAACAGCCGTCACGGCAGGGTAGAGTTTATCACCTCCATGAAGTATATACACGATTGTCTTGGCAGCTTGATGAATGAGAAGCAGCTTGATCTTCGCTCACAAATCAAAATACTGGATGTAGGTGCGGGCACTGGCAGATATTCAGTGCCGCTTGCCGAGGAGGGCTATGATGTGACTGCACTCGAGTTAGTCAAGCATAACCTTGGCAGACTGAAGCAAAAGAGTGATAAAGTAAAGGCATACCAGGGCAATGCCACAAAGCTTAAAAAGTTTGGAAACGATGAATTTGACCTCACACTCGTATTCGGACCGATGTATCATCTGAAGTCGGCAGAGGAAAAGCTTGCCGCATTAAATGAGGCAAAAAGGGTGACAAAACCGGGTGGTTACATACTTGTGGCATACATTATGAATGAGTACAGCGTGATAACCTATGCCATAAAGGAGAAGCATATAAAAGAGGGAATAGAGGGCGGAATGCTCGATGAGAGCTTCCATTGTACAGAAAAAGCTAATGATTTGTACAGTTTTGTCCGATTAGAAGATATAGAGGCATTAAATGCACAGGCAGCGCTTACTCGCGAAAAGATAATCGCAGCCGATGGCGCGGCAAATTATATCAGACCGTTTCTGAATGCTCTTGACGAGGAGGAGTTTGATATGTTTGTACAGTATCATCTTTCCACATGTGAGAGAGCAGACTTGATGGGAGCAAGTGCGCACACGGTTGATATTTTAAGGGTGTAGTAGTTTTGAATAAAGTCTGTTATTATGACGGCTTATGCCTGAATAACAACATAAAAGTATAATATAACATATGAGGAGAATTATGAAAAACAAGGGATTAAAAATACTATTATGTGCTCTTTTGGTTTTATGCATTATTATGGCGGGAGCACTCATAGGAAAAGAATATATTGGAGATAATATAAAGGAAGCCGCTAACCAGAATGGTGTGGATGTAGTGAAGGATACATCTGACACCGGAAAAGAAGATGAGAATGCCGTTGATGGTACAGCAGAAGGCACAGAGAGTACACAGTCTGATGCAGCAGCCGAAGCTGAGAATGCGCAAGCGGATACACAGCAGCCACAGATGTCAACCATAGTGATTACGGCTACAGGAGACTGTACACTCGGCAACAATCAGGAGCAAAGCTATGACGGCAGCTTTAATTCTTATTATGACTCAAAGGGACAGGACTACTTTTTCGGCGGCGTGAGAGATATTTTTGAGGCTGATGATATGACACTCATCAATCTGGAGTGTGTGCTATCGGATGCGACGGAGCGCGTCGAAAAGCGCTGGAACCTTAAGGGAAAGCCGGGCTACATTGGCATTATGACGGGCAGCTCCATCGAGGCCTGCAGTCTTGGAAACAATCACACATACGACTATGGACAGCAGGGACTGGACGATACGAGAAGCGTGCTTGAAAATGCCGGGATAGTGTATGGCCTTAATGATCAGACAGGCATTTATGAGACAGCTGATGGGACAAGGATTGGAATAGTATCAGCCAGCCTTTTATCACAAAACGGTGACCGCGAGGCATATATCCAAAACGGTATAGCGAAGCTTCGTGAGCAGGGCGCGGCTGTCGTTATCGCCTGCTGTCACTGGGGCATAGAGGGCGACCATTACCCGAATGACTATCAGCAGGCAGCGGCACACCGCATCATCGACTGGGGAGCAGACCTGGTAGTTGGAAACCATCCTCATGTGCTGCAGGGGATGGAGGTCTATAATGGCAAAATGATATGCTACAGCCTTGGAAATTTCTGCTTCGGAGGCAATAAAAACCCGGCAGACAAGAATACGGCGATTTATCAGCAGACCTTTACTCTGATAAATGGAGAATTGCAGCCGGGCATAGATGCGCAGATTATTCCGTGTACCTTAAGCAGCGTAAGCTCATACAATGATTTCAGACCGACAGTGGCTTCTGGTGAAAAAGCTCAGGAGATATGCAATTTAATGAACACTTATTCACAAAATTATAGTAAAATAGAAATTGATGAGCTGGGAAAACTGCATGTAAATTAACAGTAGGTAACTATTCAGAACCACTGAGAAAAAGAATGGCTGAATAGTTATAATATCAGTTTTTTACTAATTAAGATAAAAAGGCAGTCATGCAACAAAAGGCATGTACCATCATACAAATATAGTAAGGGAGCAAAGAGCAATATGTATATGTGGAGAGAGCGCAATAAAGAAGAAAAGCATGAGGATGTGGTAAATACAGGCCTGCAGCCACTTGATGTGGTAGAGGGGTTTAAGATACGTCCGGGCTTTTTCAGAATGTACGGAGCGTGCGTGGCGTCGAACGGAGTGAGCTTTACCATCAATTCCCATGGGGCAACAAGGTGTACTCTTTTATTGTTCAAGCCACAGGCACCAAAGCCGTATGCGAGGATTCCGTTTCCTGATTCATACAGGATAGGAGATACCTACTCCATGCTTGTTTTTGATATAAAGCCGGATGAATTTGAGTATGCATTTTCGTTTAACGGACCTTATGAGCCGGCAAAGGGACTTTTGTTTAACGAGGAAAATGTCCTTTTAGACCCATATTCCAGAGCGGTCACAGGACAGCGAAAATGGGGAGAAAAGCCGGAGGGCGGCAAGGATTTTGAGTACAGAGCCAGAGTTGTAAAAAGCAGCTTTGACTGGGGCAACATAAAGCAGCTTGAGCAGCCCTTTGAGGACCTTGTGATTTATGAGACACATGTGAGGGGCTATACAAAGGATAAGTCCTCAGGTGTCAGCGCACCGGGCACATTTGCAGGTTTGAAGGATAAGATTCCGTATCTTAAGGACCTTGGAATAAATGCAGTGGAGCTCATGCCGATTTTTGAGTTCGATGAGATGGAGAGCGCGAGAGTAGTCGATGATGTGCAGCTCTACAATTACTGGGGCTACAACACAGTATCGTTTTTTGCACCGAATACCAGCTATGCCTTCAACGAGGAGCACAACCACGAGGGAGACGAGCTGAAATCGCTGATAAAGGCTTTAAAGGAAAACGGCATAGAGGTCATTCTCGATGTGGTGTTCAACCATACCGCTGAGGGAAATGAGATGGGACCGTGCTTCTCCTTCAAGGGAATAGACAATAACGTGTACTATATGCTGACACCGGATGCACACTACTACAATTTCAGTGGTTGTGGAAACGTTATGAACTGTAATCATCCTGTTGTGCGCAGCTTTATCATAGACTGTCTGAGACACTGGGCCATTGAGTACAGAGTGGATGGCTTCAGATTTGACCTGGCTTCCATTCTCGGAAGAGACCAAAACGGTGCGCCTATGGCCAATCCGCCGATTCTTGAGTCGCTGGCATTTGACCCGGTGCTTGGCAAGATGAAGCTCATCGCAGAGGCCTGGGATGCAGGCGGACTGTATCAGGTGGGAAGCTTCCCGTCATGGAACAGATGGGCTGAGTGGAACGGCAGATACAGGGATGACATGAGAAGCTTTTTAAAGGGCGATGACGGTATGGCGGGAAATGCCATCACACGTATCACCGGCTCACGCGACCTTTACAGCCCGGAGAGCAGAGGACACAAGGCATCAGTCAATTTCATGACCTGTCATGATGGCTTTACACTGTATGACCTTTACTCATACAATGAAAAGCACAATGAGAAAAACGGCTGGAATAACACAGACGGAGACAACAACGGACATAGCTGGAACTGTGGCGCGGAGGGCGAGACAAATGATCCAAATGTAAACGGACTTAGAAGGCGCCTTATAAAGAATGCATTTGCAGCGCTTTTGTGCAGCCGTGGCCCGGCGATGTTTTTTGCGGGCGATGAGTTCTGCAACACCCAGTTTGGAAACAACAACGCGTATTGTCAGGACAATATCATTTCATGGCTCGACTGGAGCAGGCTTGAGGAATTCAAGGAAATCCATGATTTCGTGCGTCATATGATTCAGTTCAGGAAAGAGCATCCTATACTCAGAAAGATGACAAAGCCTTCATCCTGCCAGTTTCCGGAAATCAGTGTGCACAATGGTACACCGTTTAATGCCTCAACGGATTACAAGACAAAGCTTATCGGCATCATGTATGCCGGAAGAAATGAGGAGGACACGGAGGATGATATTGTATTCTATTGCATGAATGCATATTGGGAGCCGCTTGTGATGCAGCTTCCGGTGCTTCCGAACGGAAAACACTGGCATGTGGACACCAACACCAATGCAGAGTATTTTGACGGAGAGGACTTCACGGCAAAGACAGAGCTTTTGGGTGTCAACACCATAAGAGTTCCTGCGAGAACCACGATAATACTTGTGGCAGAATAACAATAAAATTGGCATTTTGTTCTCAGTGATTATGAATAGATATAGTTAAAAAACAGCCCGGCACACATTGATATGTGCACCGGGCTGTTTTTCGTTACTGTTTTGGCTTAGACAGTAACATTTCCCCCTTTCATTTTCAATAAATTTTATGTGATGGTTGTGAAGTGATACCGGAAGGCCTTGTATATATCACATAATCAGTTGTGAGTTGGACAAATTTCGTCTGTGAATCCAAGAAAATAATTGGGTGTGACACCAAAAATTGTACTTAAATGGCAAATGACAAAAATGTCAGGCACTCTACGGCCTGTTCTGTAGCCTGAAATAGTTGATTCTGCACAGCACATGATTTCAGAAAGAGCAATGTTGGTCAAGTTGTGGAGCCTCATCAGATAATCAAGCCTGTCAGGCACAGTTGTACTAATGGTTGATAGTTGCTTTTCTAATAGAAAGTTATTTATACTATTCATAAGTGAATTGTAACACAATAATTACAAAAATCAACAAATATCTAAAAAATACGAAAATTAAAATTACAATTTTAAATCCAGCCACCATCAAAAGTGATTATCTGTCCTGTGAGGTAATCAGGTGCAGTGATGACGGAGTAAGCCATATCTGCGACCTCACAGGCTGTGGCAAAGCGTCCGGCAGGGATTTCATCGGCAAGCTCAGCGCGTTCTGTCTCATCAAAGCAGCGGTTCATATCGGTATCTATGACACCGCAGGCTATGGCATTTACCGGAATATGCGATGGCGCAAGCTCCTTGCCGAGTGCCTTGGTAAATGCATTTATACCGCCCTTGCAGGCTGAGTATGCCACCTCGCAGGATGCTCCGACATTGCCCCAGACAGAGGAAATCTGTAGTATACGGCCACATTTATCGGCAACCATATAAGGGATGACGTGCTTTGTAAAGTTAAAAACACCGGTCAGATTTATCGCCACGATATTGTTCCATTCCTCCGGTGTCATGTCGCTCAGCAGCCCGATATGCGATATGCCGGCATTGTTAATGAGCACATCTATATGGCCAAAATGGGAAATGGTATTCGTAACCATATCATTGGCAAAGAAAAAGTCTCCTACATTTCCGGTGTAGCATAGCGCCTCAATTCCGTATGCACAGTGAAGCTCATCAGCAAGAGACTTTAGCCTGTCAGATGAATTGCGGCAGCAAAGCGAGAGGTTATAGCCACAGGAAGCCAGCTTTTTGGCAATGGCGGCACCGATACCGCGTGAAGCTCCGGTTATTATAGCTGTTTTATTTATGTGATTTATGTGATTTGTCTGATTTGTCATGATATTCTCCTTATAATTTATATACCGTGGTGCTAAGTCGGTCGCTGCGCTGCCGGGCCGGCTTCATAGTATAAAGAAAATAATTGCGTGATTAAATTACAGTTCAGTCATGGGGATGATACCTCGCTGTGAGGCTGGGCACAACAGTGTAAATTTTTATCATCCTATACAGCATAAATCATACCATAAATATATATTATGGGGTAGACAAAATTTATACATTGTGATATTATCTAATAGTTGCAAAACGAATTGCAGACGGCGTGTGGCTCAGTTTGGTAGAGCGCTACGTTCGGGACGTAGAGGTCGCAAGTTCGAATCTTGTCACGCCGATTTATTTATTTATGTATGTATCTGAATAGTTACCGACTGTATTATTTTGGAGCACGCGCATAGCGTGTTTTTTTGTTACTGTTCAGTGTGAATAGTAACTTTTTAATTTAGCTCTTTGTAAATCAAAACAATATATTGCTTTATTGGTAACATAACGGTAAAATAGTACTAGTGTATTGGTTTTATTTAGGAAAGGTACAGGAAATAGGGGATATGAATATTATTTCACAAATGTGTGCCATTGCGGTGATGTTCGTAATAATGTATTTTTATATTTCGCAGAAAAAGATTATATTACATACATCGAAGGCTTTTGTTGAGGTATGGATAGCAGGCCTGCTGTCACTTTTCTTTGATATTTTCTCACTTGTTGCAATTGAAAAAAGAAGCGGATATCATCTTACTGCTACTAATATTATCTGCAAATTATATCTCTGGACGGTTACATGGGTTGCCATGGTGGCCTTCTGGTATATTTGTGTGGATATTTTCAGGAAAAAAGAGCTTGAGAGCAAGTGGAGAAAACGGCTGTGGATATTTGGAATCTCCACTGATATTCTGATAATGGTCGTACCGATTAAAATTTATGATTCGGATAATATAGTTTATACATATGGTCCGGCTGTTATTATAACATATGCAGTAACTGTAATTCTGCTGGCGCTTATTCTAATGCTGACAAAAAAATACAGTCAGGCTATAAATCCGAGAAGAAGAAAGAGCATGCAGGTCTGGGTTGCTCTTATGTTTATATCGGCGGTTATTCAGTTTATAGATAAAAAAATATTGATTGTCAGCTTTGCGAGTGTGATAGGTGTACTTATCATTTTTATTATGCTTGAAAATCCGATGGCAAATATTGACAGGGATACAGGATTTTTCAACCTCAATGCCCTTTTTGAATACATGAAGGAGGCATATGGACAGGGGAATGATGTATCGATAGTTTGTATTCGCTATGGAAGCAATGAAAATGATTTTTTTACCAGCGAGATGGAAAAAAGTATTTTTTATGAGGTGGTTTCTTTTATAAATAAGCTGCCTGATAATTATGTTTTTAGAAGCTCGGCAAACGAGTATCTGCTGGTTTTTGAAAATACTGATTGTGCAGAAAAAATAATCGGAATATTGGAACGCAGGTTCGACAAGCCATGGGGCAGTGACAATATGACGATGCTGTTTGGGGAGATATATTATCTAAGGTCTACGGAGCTTGTGCGGAGACCATCGGATATACTGGGGCTTTTTCAATATGCCAAGCGCAACAGAGCAGAGTTTACGGGGCGCGGCGTGATGCTCATAAATAATGAAGTCATTGAGCACATATATGATGAAAATTCGGTTGAGAATGAGATAATAGAGGCATTGCGCGATAACCGTGTTGAGGTATTTTACCAGCCTATTTATAACACTAAAACGCATAAATTCACCTCTGCTGAGGCACTTGTCAGAATAAGGTCGCGCGAGGGAAATATCATACCTCCGGGCAGGTTTATTGCTGTAGCTGAGAAGCGGGGACTCATTTTAAGGCTTGGAGAGCGCGTGTTTGAGATAGTGTGCAGATTTATTGTACAGCATGATATACATGCGATGGGAATTGAGTATATTGAATGCAATCTGTCAGTGGTGCAGTGTGCTTATGACCATTTAGCACAGGATTTTATTGCAATTATGGAGAAATATCATGTGGATGCAAAAGATATTGTACTTGAGATTACAGAGTCTGCATCTATCACTGAAAAAAAGATACTGCTTGATAATATGAATGCACTTCGCAATGTGGGAGTGAGGTTTGCGCTCGATGATTTTGGCACAGGTCAGTCAAATTTAAGCTATATTGTTGATATGCCGATTGACATTGTGAAGTTTGACAGAGGCATGACAAATGCATATTTTGACAACGGAAAGGGCAAGCCTGTTATGGATGCCGCAATGGGCATGATTCAAAAGCTAAAGCTTGAGATTGTTTCTGAGGGAATCGAGGAGAAGGAGCAGTTTGCAAAGCTGGATGAGCTTGGAATAGATTACATTCAGGGCTATTATTTCTCAAAACCGAGAAATGCTGCTGAGTTTATTTCATTCATAGAAAGCAATAATGCATAGTTTATTTTATTCATACAAGATAATAATGATATGAGGGGCAAAAGGTATTTTGCCCCTCATTTATGATTAATCAGATTGCTACATGCTACGCATTTCCATAATTTTACTACACCTCGAAATCCGCTAATTTTCTGCGTCCCCGCAGCAAATTGCTACTTTCTCGGTGTAGTGCGGGTCACTAAGGTATACATCGAATTGCATGCAAGCGTGCATCGATGATACCTTTTGACCCTTTAATCATAATATTTGGGTAGAAATGTTTCCATATGGCAGGGGCACCTATAAAACGGATTATGCCCAGAAAATGTTGAAGCAAAAACATTATAGCAGTATACTTTTAGCAGTTGATAAGAAGGAAAATGAAGAGACAGATGAAAAGACACAGGCTCCTAACCCTGAAGCTCTCAAGTTTTATACTAAAATGGGAATTATAGTGCGATCAAAATCAGAAGTAATTATTGCGACAGCCTTGTATGATAATAATATCAAGTTTGAGTATGAAAAACCGATTAAAATATCAGATGTTATTTATTATCCCGATTTTACGGTTGAGAAGAAAAATGGCGACATAATTCTGTGGGAACATCTTGGCTTGATAGACAACCCTGATTATCGAAAGATATTGAAATATAACGAAAATGGATATTATCAGGGAAAAAATCTTATATTGACATATGAAACAGCGGAAAGTCCATTGGACCCCATGGATGTAGAGCATGAAATAGAAAAAATGTGCAGGTGATAAAATGCTCAAAAAATTACGAAGAAAATTTATAGCCATAGCAATGTTATGAGTTTCAATTGTTCTTATTGCAATTGTAGGCACGATAAACATCGCAAACTATATAAGTACAAACGAGGCACTGGATGTGCGACTTAAGCTGATTGCCGGAAACGGAGGAACATTCCCGGATCTTTTAGAACAGAAAACATGGGAGTGGAAGGCAATAAAATCGACAGTATAAATGCTGAAAACACAAATACCGGCACAGAAAGCACAAACACCGATACAGAAAAAGCAAACACAGATACATTCGGCAATACAGCAGATGAAAGTACAAATAAAGGGACTCCCACGCTCAAAGAGTCACCATCAGGCTGGATAGATGTACAGCCACCGGAGGATATGAATTTATAATCGTATTGTAGATTATAGGGTGCAACGTAAGGACATATAGGACGTAACATATAGATGTAACAAAATAGAACGATATATATGGAGAATAAAATAAATATAAATAATACAAAGAGAGCAATAGAATGATGAAAGGAGCGTAGAACGCGGAAATTAATCCGCTCCTTTTTGTTAAAATTTAAATCCAGCGGGAGTAATTATTAAATTATGATATATGAGTAAGTATGTAATTATATTTTTGAATTAAGTTTATTGCCAGTTCATCAGAATAATTCTTTTCTGAAATGTCTTTCCAATATAATCTATACAAGTTTTTTAGTTTTTCAAATAATGTTTGCGGATTGCATAAATAGTAAGTACCGTTTGGTTGAATGACTGTATCTAGTTGATATGTTAATGCAGTATTGTTCTTGGTTTGACCTTGATGTAATATACCACATCTAATTCCTTTATAAAATAGTATTGCAAGATCTTCTGATATAGTTGGATCTAACAATGGTAAAATTTCTTTATATGCGTTTCCTACTGTACCGCCTTCGTGGGACTCATCATATCCATTTTTCATTTCATAGAATAATTCAATAAGAATGCAATTAATTCCCATAGTGATAAAAGCAGTATTTTCTGGGATGTCGAGTTTTGCCAAGCATGTATGAATATTTTTAAGTGGTAAAAAATAATTTTCATTAATACGTATTTTCATATATTTTTTGACTTTTTGAAAAAGTTTTGTGGCTTCTGAGTGATCAGCTTCGCTTATAGCGATATTTAATTGTTCGCTTATTTGTTTTGCATCTTCAGTTCTAAGTTGTTTACAAAACCATGTTTTATTTGAATCAAACATTTGTATATCCTCCTATTTTTAATTCTTTGTAGTTTGATATAATAAGTTGATTATCAGCTCGTAATTGAAAAACTGGAAGTTACCTCTTTGTATTTTCGTAAGCATTCGCGTATACTTTATTCCCAAAATCTTCATGATAATTATTAAGAGCAAGTTTTGAATACATAACTTGCAGATACAAGTTCTATGGTCATATCCATTTTTATTTTGCAATTATCATTTAAGAGATTAATGATTTTCTTTTTTGTTTCTTGCTTCAGCAATATAGTAATATTGAACCAATCGATGATTTTACAACAGCCCATTTTTAGTTGTTGAAAGAATTTTGGATAATATCATCTAATGTGTGAGCAATTCCGGAAAAATCCTGATTTAAATTCAATGCACGCACAGAAATCTGATTTCCGCTCATCTGGTATGTATTATTGGGAATGATATATTCATCAGTCTGGGCATAGAGAATCATTCCAGAAACGGTATGTTTCAACTCTCTTAATTCAAATTCCTTGTTTTTCACATATGTAAAAATCTGATAGAGGTTATTGGAATGCAAGGTGTTTGTTCCATATTGCTGCTGAGTCATATGTGAATAATATTTTGCATCGATAATAAGTATATTGTTTCCCTGAGACAACATAATATCAGTTTGCATTTTAGGAAGCAATTGGTTCTCAGAATCATCAAGTTGCCATGCAATCTGTGATGCATTGGCAGATAGTTCTGGATGTTCTTTACGATAGTATTCAAGCAAAAATTTTTCATATAAACGGCACATACGTTGTTCATCAAAAAAATCCATTATTTTCGTGGTACCATCGGTCTGTGTCTGTAGAAGTCCATTATAAATCAGATAACAGATTCCAATTAGCATTTGATAACTTTGATTGGAACGATTATAATGTTGGTTCCAATTTACGAAACGTAAATCAATTTCTTTAACATCAGAAAAAAATAATAATAGATTCCGTAGACTCTTTTTTCGTGTATTTGTGATATTGGCCTTAAGAAGCAATAACATTGTAGATTTAATAATCTGGTTAAATTGTGTATTAGTTGAAAATTCATCGTATGTACAAATCATTTGCTTCTTCAGAAGAGTCTGAGTTTTAATGGATTCAGAAATATTAAGTTTTCCCTGTAGTGTAGAAAGAGATTCTGATTTTGGCAGATAATCTCTTCCTAAGCCTCGTTTTAGCTGCATGCTAATGCCCTTATCAAGAATGGCTGCACATAATTCAGCGGTATTATAAAAATTTTCTGTAGCCAGATTTTTATAGTTTTGTGCTTGCAATGCTTGAAAAGCGTAGGACAGCATATAATAAATATTTTGTACAGGAATCATTTAACAGCACTCCTTAGTCGATCAGACCAATCTACGATTTTTGCGGGCTCATCAAACCAATATTCTTTTAAAAGTGGAATCAATTCGTATTCTACAATGGATGACAAAGTTTGTGTGTTGGCTGTCTCTGGTGCTAAACCACAAAAATAGCTGTGACCAATACAGAATCCTTCACCCAATGATATATCTTCTGCTATCTTAGAATTGAGCTGTTTCACACAAGCAATTAATTTGTTAAAGGCATCACTCCCTAGAGAATCCTGGTAAGCTTGAAAACCAGGCGTATTAAATCCCGGTTTCATAGTAAAGAATGAAAAACGTCGTCTTAAAGCATAATCTAACATAGCAAGACTACGATCAGCAGTATTCATCATACCAATAATATATACATTTGCAGGTACAGAGAAATTCTCGTCAGAATATAACAACTGCAGTTCAATCCCCCGCTTATCTTTTTCAATCAGCATAAACAATTAACCGAATATTTTACTTAAATTACCACGATTGATTTCATCAATAATAAAGAAATAATCATTTTCATCATCATCCTCGGCCATTTTGCAGAATTTGTAAAAAGAACCCTTTTTAATTGTGAATCCATTTTCGGTTGGACGGTATCCTTCAATAAAATCTTCGTACGAGTAGCTCTGGTGGAACTGGATCATTTGGACACGGTCAGTATTTTTTGCACCGATAATTGAATAAGCAAGTCTCTTGGCAGTAAATGTTTTCCCAACTCCAGGTGCACCCTGCAAAATAATGTTTTTCTTCATTTTTAAGATATTTACTAGTGTTTCGTAATCTTGTTCAGTCATATACACGTCTGAGAGAAAATCTGCAGAAGAGTAAGCAGGATAGTCTATTTCTGGTTGTGTATCTACATCATCTAGTTCATCAGGAGCAAAGATGGAAGTAAGCTTTTCAATATAATCTGTGTATGGAGTGATATCAGTTAAGCGTTTTGCTACTGCATTACCAGGATGTTCCCATTCACCAACTTGAAGCCACTTTACAGTGCGGACATTTTTATATTCTTGCCGAAGATCATCAAAGACATAACCTCCAGTGACAATACCTTTACCAACAAGAGTGTTGCTGCGTTTCGCAAAAATCACATCGTTAACTAATACGGTATTCGCAAAATTCCATGCCATCAAAGCCTGATTTTTCCGTGAAGTACTACTGTCGTACACATCTATCAGTTCTTGACGGAGAGCTTCCTTGGAAGCAAATTGGGAATAATCACCAATATCGTCCATACCTAAAACCATGATTCCCTTTTGTTGGCATTCATTCCAACTTTTATCATCAAAGACGGTATACATCCAGTAGTGCGTTTTATGTTTTTTATCGGAAAGCGTATTTGTGTCAGAATCATTAGTCTCATTAGTATATCCTACATTTTTCCCATAAATATGAGCAAAGACAACTCCGGGAACATTGCATTTTCTTGCATATAATGAAATTTGTCCCATGCGAATGAAAGGAATATCACTTGGTTTTTGATTTAGAAAATACAATACTCTCAGCTGAATGTCCTGTCCATAAAATGGAGCGAATAATGTTGGAAAGAGCATTTGATAATATTTCATGCGCCATACCATATTGATTCCCGGGATATGTTCCAGCTGTTTATAGAGTTGCTCGTAATCTTCTTCAGAATCTAAAGGACCAAAAGAAGATATTATTTCAGCACCTTCAACCAGATCATTTCGCATTTCTTCTGCTTTTTGTATTGCTTCATCCTTAGTAAGGCGTATAGGTTTTAATGAAGATCCACAGGTCCAACTTTGATTTTTCTTATGATAGAATAATCCAAATTTATATGCTGCTCCGCCGGAAATACTTCCAAATACTTCGCGAATATCTTTGTCCATTTCAAGTCTATAGCAGAGATTGGTTTTAGTACCTTCGTCATTATAAAATAAAGAAGTTAACAAATCCTTTCCCGAAAGTGATTTTAAGCGTTCTATTCCAAAAAGATTTATAAAATTTTCTCGTAGCTCATCAGCCTTGTGAGCAAATGAAATCCATTCTGGAGTCTGAGATTCGCTATAAAACCATTCAGGAGAATATTTTCCTGACCCATTTTCTGTTATCTGAATGTTCGACATAATATACCTCCGAATTTATAAACTAGAATTAGTATATCATTTAACTGCAACACTGTCATAGATTATCGAAAAATAGAATTATATTGATGTTGAAAGTGATGATAGAAGTGAATACTGAGAAAGTGGAGAAGATATTGCGGGAGAATATGGTGCAGATGGAAACAAATGAACGTGAATTGGAATAAAGCGGATAGATGAGGAATGGATAGAAAGTCATTAACATGAAGTCTAAGGTGTATAATTTTGTCGAAAATTGCTGAAATGTAAATTATAATATAAAATATGAGATTTTATCTCATAAAACTATTGCCAAAACAAAAAAACGGAATATAATAAAGATATAGGCAAGAAGTTTGGACTAATGGAGGTAAATAAGATGTTATGCCAATTTACAGTGAAAAATTTTAAGAGTATACGAGATGAGGTAACATTTGACATGCAGGCTGCCGCCATTTCTGAGCATGAGGACAGAATTATAAAAGATGTAGATGAGGAATTATATTTACCGGTATCTGCTGTATACGGACCAAATGGTGGAGGAAAATCTAATGTCCTTGAAGCATTGCATAGTCTGGTTACGAAAGTACTGAGACCATTATATGCTACAAGTAATAACGAAGAGATCGCAATGAAAATGAAAAAACTTGTGATAGAGCCATTTGCTTTTGATGAAGGAACAAGAAATGAGCCAACAGAGTTTGAACTGTTTTTTAGAACAGAAATGGCAGAGTACTGCTATGAATTAGCTGTTAAAAAAGAAGTAATCGAATACGAAAGATTGGATCGCATAAAATTAGAGACAGGGCGGAGATCAGCACTTTTTGAACGAGATGAAGATGAAATTACTTTGAAAGGTGCATTTGCAAGATTGAAAACCAGTGATGAATTATCCGATACATTGCCACTGTTATCGTATCTTGGAATTACTTACAGCAAAAACGAAGTGGTGCAGGATGTGCTTGACTGGTTTGATGAAGAGATTGATTTCTTGAATTATGGAAATCCTATGCAGGAATTACGAATGGCTATTTCTAAGTCAGAGGATGTAAAAAGACTGATGCTTCAGATGATTCAGGAGATGGATTTGGATATTGTAGATTTCCGTGTAGAAGAAAAGGAGAATGACCGGATCGAAGTATTTACAAAACACGTAGTAGATGAATATGAAGCAGAATTGAATTTATTTGATGAATCCAGTGGAACAAAGAAATTATTTGGATTGCTCCCATTTATTGCAAAAAGTTTATTGAGAGGAACGACACTTGTGATTGATGAATTGGATGCAAAGATACATCCAGTATTACTTAAATACCTTATTATGACTTTCAGTAATATGGAAAAAAATAAAAAGGGTGCACAGTTGATTTTTACATCACATGATCTGTCTACTATGAACAGTGAAGTATTCAGAAGAGATGAAATCTGGTTTGTGGCTAAAGGAAACCGTCAGAATTCAAAATTATATTCTCTTGTAGAATTTAAAAATAAGAAAGGTGAATCTGTACGCAAGGATGCCAAGTTCGATAAACAGTATCTAGAAGGAAAATATGGTGCGGATCCATACCTCAGAAAAATTATAGATTGGGGGACGGTGAATGGCTAAAAGAGGCAGAAAAGAGAAAGATAACTGGAAGAAGAAACGTCGGCAGGAATATCTGGAAAAGAAAGAATTCCGCTACTATATTTTCTGCGAAGGACAAGCAACGGAACCTAAATATTTTCAAGGATTCAAACGGTATATTGAAGATAATCCCATTTATCGGGATATGGTGTTGATTGAAATTGAAGGCTGCCAGGCTGAGACGATGCGGGTAATCGGAAAAGCTGAAGAGTATGTGCGTGAGAATAAGATTACGAAAGGGCAGATATGGTGTGTCTATGATAAAGACAGCTTTCCATCCAGTGATGTCAATGGAGTAGTCCAGCGGGCAGAAGTATTAAATCAAAAGAATCCGGATATTCAGTATCATGCGGCGTGGAGTAATGAGTGTATCGAATTCTGGTTCATGTTACATTTTGCATATTATACGGCAAATAATCATAGGTCCGAGTATAAGAAATTTTTGAATGAGAAATTTCAGAAACTGGGAATTGGAAAGTATGAGAAGAATATGGATGACATATTTGAGACGCTGATGAATGGTGGAAATCCGAAGTTGGCAATTCGATATGCGAGACGGATTATTAAAAATGGAGAAGGAAAGACACCGGCGGAGATAGCACCAGGAACGAAGGTGTATGAGTTGGTGGAGGAACTGGTGAAGTATTTGCCAGAAGAGGTAAAAAAACAATTTATGGAGGGATAAATCATGGAAACAAAAGATCCAATAAATACAGCAATAGATATTGCGAAAACGGCAAAAGCTGTTTTGCCTCAAACGACGGAAGAAACAGACGGTGCTATATCGACATTGATAGGTTGGTTTAATAATGTTGTTCTATTTCCGATAAAAAAAGCTAACATTACGTATCAATATAAACTTGAATGTTTTAAAGATGATTTATACAATCAAATAGATAAGATACCAGAGCAATATATTCGAGAGCCTGACATAACTATTGCAGGTCCAACATTAGAGTCTTTAAAGTATACATTTGATGAACAAGCATTAAGAGAAATGTATGTAAAGCTTTTAGCATCATCTATAGATTCAAGAAAGAATTCTATTGTGCATCCATCATATGTGGAAATAATTAAGCGAATGAATTCGTATGATGCAAAACTATTTAAGTATCTTGCGTCATGTAGAGGATACATAAGAACGATAAATCCTAATATTGGCGTTAAAGGCACAAATAAAATACTTATTGATACTATGCCAGAATGGTATATTGTATGGGAAGATGATAATATTTTTCAAACATCTGCATCGTTGGTCAGATTATCTAAATTAGGTGTTATTGAACTTATGTATGATCGTACAGCGGGAGATGAAGGATATGAGATGTTAGAAAATTCAGATGTACTAAAAACCATATTAAAACAATATCAAAGCAAAAATATGGACAAGGAACTGGAAATTATAACGACAAAAAGTATTTTATATGTGAATGATTATGGTAAGCAGTTTGCAACAGCATGTTTGTAATTTATAGATAATCGGAGGTTAATTGAATGAAACTAAGGAATTTTTTATATTTAAATACAAAAATAGTAAATGATTATTTGTCATCTATTGAGGGATATATATATGATGAAGAAGCTCAATCAATAGCAACGAGTTCAGAAAATGCATTGAAAGCAGGGATAGGTGGAAGATTGTTTTCGGGAGATGGTGCACATACTGGGAAAGCAGAAGAAGAGGTGAAAAGATCAGTTCATATTAGTGATGCTGCAAAGTTTGATAAAGTGTTTAAATATCTGCAGGATAGTGATGAGGATGAACAAATAAAATATTACGAATGTCTGTCAGATGAAATTTTTAATAATTTGTGCCGAGATGATTTTTTAGAAGTATTAGTAACAGCACGTTTTTCTAGAATGAAAGAATTAACTAGTACTGTGAAAAAATTAAGTGAATTGGCATCTGTTTTTCAGGAAATTACAGATCAACCAATATTAGATAAAAAAGAACGAGAAGCTGTTACTGGATTTTCGGCGCTGGATCAATTACAATCAGGAAAAGCAATATCGTGTGTCTTTAATTTTGAAGATGGAAAATTTCCATTGATAGCATATTTAGATGAAAATTACTTTAAATGTAATCAAGAAAATTTTGTTGGAGAGTCATATATGGTCTGTAAAGTATTACGAAAAATTCCTAAAGGCAAAAGTATAAAGTTAGATGAAATTTTTGATGATATAAAAAAGATTTCGATGAATAGGCAGCAAAGAAGAAAGATGCCAAAGAATATGGATAATCCAGAAGTTTTGCGGGATGTTATAAAGGGACCTGCATTGGTGGTTGTGCCAATTGCGGTTTATCAATAATAAATTTAGGATGTTTTGCAAAGGTAAAGCATCCTTTTTATATATTTACAGGATATAAAATATGATATTGTAAAAGACGTAACAGAACGATACAACTATAACAGAGAGGTAGCATTATGAACATAGCAGCCTATTGCCGAGTCTCCACCGACAAAGCTGATCAGTTCAACAGTCTGGAAGCCCAAAAGGAATTCTTTTCAGAATATACAAAGCGCACAGGGGACACTTTAGTAAGATTATATGCAGATGAGGGTATTTCTGGAACTAAAATTAAAAATCGTAAAGAATTTCTTCGCATGATGTCTGATGCAGAGCATGGATTATTTGATATGGTTGTTGTAAAAGACATCTCTCGTTTTGCAAGAAATACTGTAGATCTTTTACAAAATGTCCGTAAGCTAAAATCATTGGGAATCGAAACGCAATTCTTAACCGCAAATATGACCAGCATAGGAAACAGCGAGTTCGTACTAACCATCTTTGGAGCTCTGGCACAGGAAGAAAGTGCCAATACTTCCAAGCGTGTAAAATTTGGAAAGAAGATGAACGCAGAAAAAGGACGAGTTCCGAATATTGTATATGGATACGACAAAACAATCGGAGATTATTTCAATCTTGCAATCAATAAAGAAGAATCTAAAGTTGTACAGCAGATTTACAAGTGGTACACAGAAGAAGGTTACGGTGCTGCTAAGATTGCCAATATGCTAAATGAAAAAGGTTATAAGACAAAACGAAATTGCAAATGGAGTCAGAATGAAACTTGCCGTATTTTGACAAATGAAATATATACCGGAAAAATTATCAATGGCAAGCAAGAAGTCAGTGATTTCCTGACTGGTCAGAGAAGAGACAAGGACGAGACTGAATGGATGGTTGTGGAGCGGCCAGAACTTCGAATCATAGAAGATGAGACATTTGAAAAAGCACAGGAGATTTTAATAGGCAGACATGATGCATTTAATCTTAGTCACGAACGGCAGAGTAATAAACATCTGTTTTCGAAACTGATTAAATGCAAAGAATGTGGCTGGTCCTTCTGGAGAACAGTTCGTACTTATAAGAACACGTATATACGTTGGGTATGCTCTGGGCGAAACGGCCGGGGAGCAGATAGTTGCCCAAATAAAACGGTTGTGGACGAGGAAGAACTCATTGAAGTTTTGCAGGAGTATTTTACAAATGTATTGAAACAAAAGAAAAAAGTGATTGCTCATGTGGTAAATGAATTTCAGCGTGTATATAAAGCCAAAGACGAAAATGTAGAGTACGAAAAAGAATTAAATGCAGAACTTGCTAAATTAAAAAAGACAAGACAAAAATATATGGATATGTACACGGATGATCTAATCTCCCGTGAAGAGTTGAATGAGAAGATTGGCGGTTCTCGTCAGGAGATGGAGCGAATAGAAAATGAACTCAATATGGTATCTTATCATTTAACCAAGGGAGAACAGTTAGAGAACATTTTAAATAATACATTTAAGGAGATTGAGGACATCACAGATGTACACCAGATGACCAATCAGCAGTTAAAACGATTGATTCAGAAGATAGAAGTAGATAAGGAGGGAAATGTAGATATTTATTTACGCTTGCTTGGTGATCTTGGGTTAGATGAGTCTGTATTAATTGAAGAAAATGAAACCGTTCTAAATTGTGACGACCAAACATAAGTACATATAGGACGTAAAGTAAGGATATAGGACATAACATAATGATATATAGGACGCAACGTAAGGACACATAAGGCACAATATTTGTAGGAGCACTTATCAATTTAGATAATGCAAATGCAAAGAAAATTTTTTACATGCATTTTACACACTAATGATTTTGCATTTTACATTTCCCTATTACTATATCAGTTGTAACAAACAAAGAAATAAATTCAAGAAAGTAATGAAAGAGGAAATTGAAATGAAAAATCGTATGAAAAAACTTTTAGTTTTAGCAACTGCTGCAACAATGATGACAGCAGCATTTACAGGATGTGGCTCAAGCTCAGACGGAGCAGACAACAATGCAGATACAAGTGCAGATGAAGGTACATCGAATGAGAACTTAAGCGGTTCACTTTCACTTGCAGGAAGTACTTCAATGGAGAAGCTTTGTGAGGCACTCAAGGAGTCATTCATGGAGAAAAACCCTGGAGTAACAGTAACAGTAGAGTATACAGGCTCTGGTTCAGGAATCGAGTCAGTAACAGCAGGAAGCGTAGATATCGGAGATTCATCAAGAGCACTTACAGATGATGAGAAAGCAAACGGCGTTGAGGAAAATATCGTAGCAATCGATGGAATCGCAGTAATCACAGACAATGACAACTCAGTAACAGAGCTTACATCAGATGACTTAAAGAAAATCTACACAGGTGAGATTTCAAATTGGAAAGACCTTGGTGGAAAAGATGAGGCAATCGTAGCAATCGGCCGTGAGGCAGCTTCAGGTACAAGAGGAGCCTTCGAGGAGCTTCTTGATGTAAAGGATCAGTGCAAATATGCACAGGAGCTTGACTCAACAGGAGCAGTTCTTGCAAAGGTAGGCTCAACACCGGGAGCAATCGGATATGTTTCACTTGACGTGCTTGATGATACAGTAACAGCAATGAAAATTGACGGAGTAGAGGCAACAGAGGAAAACATTGTAGCAGGCAAATATCTTCTTTCTCGTCCATTCGTAATGGCTACAAAGGGCAAGATTGACGAGCAGAACGATATTGTTAAGGCTTGGTTTGACTATGTAAACTCAGATGAGGGACAGGCAGTTATCAAGAAGGTAGGTCTTATCCTCCCTCAGTAGAAATTATCGGGCATATTAATGATACGAAATACAGACATCGATACGAGACATCGCTAATAAGTATAAGTATAAAAAATACAAAATACAGACATCGATATTAGACATCAGTATTAATACATATCGATAAGATACAGGGTTTCCTCAGGAAATGGCAGGTTTCCTGGGGAATTTTTTGAAACAAGGAGTATCAAATGAAACATAAATCCATAGTAGAGAATGTTGCCAGAATAATATTCACGGTATGTGCGGTTGTGGCAATATTCGCAGTATTATCAATAACAATTTATATGTTCCTTAAAGGCGCACCGGCATTTTTCAAGGTCGGAGTGTTAAACCTTTTATTCGGAACAAAATGGGCGCCGACAGCGGCAGATCCAAGCTACGGAATATTGTACATAATCCTCACATCCATCATAGGAACAGCAGTATCTATCCTTATAGGAGTACCGATTGCTCTTCTTACGGCAGTATTTCTCACTGAGGTGTCAAACAAAAAGCTCTCAGCAATAGTGCAGCCGGCAGTAGAGCTGCTTGCAGCCATTCCATCAGTAATCTATGGACTTTTAGGACTTATGATACTTAATCCGGTATTATACAAGCTGGAGAAACATATTTTTGCAAACTCAGCAACACATCAGTTTACCGGCGGATCAAATCTGCTTGCAGCAATCATAGTGCTTGCAATTATGATTCTTCCTACGGTAATAAACATGAGCGTATCATCAATACAGGCAGTACCGCAGCAGATGAGAGCGGCATCACTTGCTCTTGGAGCAACAAAGATACAGACAATATTTAAAGTGACGGTTCCTGCAGCAAAGTCAGGAATCATGACAGGAATTGTGCTCGGAATAGGACGTGCGCTAGGAGAGGCTATGGCTATCAACATGGTAGCCGGTGGAACGGTAAGCTTTCCACTTCCGTTCAACTCAGTGCGTTTCCTTACCACACAGCTCGTCAGCGAGATGGGATACGCCAGCGGACTTCACAGACAGGTGCTTTTCTCAGTAGGTCTTGTGCTTTTTGTGTTTATCATGATAATCAACCTCACCCTTATGAAACTCAAAAAGAAAGGAGCTGTGGAAAATGACTAGTATAAATGGAAAACGCCGCAGAATAGGCGATGATGTAGTATATTTTTTCATATATCTGTGTGCGGCATTATCGGTAGTGCTGCTTGCGGGAATCATC
>ERZ1024378.2-NODE-2-length-64778-cov-14.589528_pt1 | contig 64778 bp, 66 predicted proteins | sample MGYA00520787_ERZ1024378 | MGnify/ENA primary metagenome ERZ1024378 (study PRJEB33242, sample SAMEA3444269) | Homo sapiens | biome: Host associated; feature: Gastrointestinal tract; material: Stool | place: Uganda | collected 2011-01-01 ... | reverse complement strand
AGCTAATGTTGTAATACTTGTAATGACCATTATATTTTATGGATATGGTTTTGCTGATAAGTATTACTCAGGCAAGGGCTGTCAAAGTTTAATCTCTAGATTATAATGATATGGGAAAATTTGGTTATCACACCTTGGGAGTGTTATTAAAATCGTTGTCTGACTCTTGCTTTCGGGCAGACGAGCAAGAGAAGAGAGGGGAGAAGGTAACTGCTTGCGGAATGAGTAGCGATGAGATAGAAGACCTTTGTGAGAACTATCTGCCGTATGCTCTCAACCCAATGATGACTGCCGGGCAGGTGAAGAAAGAGGCGCATATCAGCGAATCTACCCTAAGAAGGGCTATCGCTGATGGGGAGCTGGAAAGCGTGGGGAACGCTGGTGACCATTCTCATTTCTTCAAGAAATGGGATGTTAAGGAGTTTATCAAGAAAAGACAGAAACGAAACAAGTAGAAAATGAGAGAGGCGAGAGATTGCTTCTCTCTTTTTTATGCTCTAAAACACACAATTTTTACCTTAAATTATACACAATATTCTTGCGAAAATATACATACGATGGTTTTGATATGGGTCTATGTCATGTTAAAGCGTTGAAAATCAGTTGATAAAAGATTTTTTGATAGAGTTGTTAAAGAACTTGCCAGTTCCTCGTATCTTTGCACACGTAATCGGTTACATGTGTGAATAAACAAAATGTACAACTTTTATTTCTTTAGGAATTATGGCAGAAGAAGTAATTAAGACTACCTCTTGTTGCAACGATGCAATGATGGGTGGTTTGCTTGGAGCGATGGCAAATCGTGACAACAACAATCCTTTGGCAATGGCAGCTATGATGCGAGACCGTGACGATGCCGACATGTGGAACAATCCATTTGCCTACATGATGATGATGGGCGTGATGAAGTGGATGTATGGCGACAACTGGAACAACCGTGACAATGGCGCAGATGTGCAGCGTGCAGAGATTCAGAGCCAAATCGAGAGCTTGCGTAACCAGATGGCAGACAACCAGAACAGCAACTTGCTGATGGGTGCTATCCAGGGTAATGGTAACGATCTTAAGATGTTGGCAAGCAATCTGAACTGTGACTTCAACGCCTTGCAGAACTCTATCTGTGGCATCCAGGCAGGCATCCAGCAGCTTGGCGGTCAGGTAGGATTCTCGGCAGAGCGAGTAATCAACGCCATTTCTCAAGGTGACTTGCAGATGACAATTGCGCTTAAGGATTGCTGCTGCCAGACGCAGCAGAACATTATCCGTATGGGGTATGAGAACCAGATGGGCCAGAAGGACATCGTTAACCAGATGCAGCAGGGCTTTAGCTATACCAACACAGGTATAGAAAGAGCAGCTTCGAACCTCGGTTTCCAGATGCAGCAAGACAAGTGTGACGTCATCCGTGCAGGTGAGAACAACACCCAGCGCATCATCGACACCTTGACAGGGCATTGGAGCCAGGAGCAAGCTAACGAGATTCAGGACTTGAAGTTTAAGAACTCTCAGTTGCAGCAGAACATCTACTTTGCCAATCTGATGAATGGCGGTTGCGGATGTGGCGCAGGTGTAGCAGGTGGCTATCAGTAAAAGTGTAAAGAATGAAACAGAAGCGTAGTGGTATGAACAAGATTTCTCCAGTGGGTTTGGCTACTACAGCATTGGTAGCCAACCAAGTTTCAGTCTTAGCTACTTACAATGAGAAGCTTTGCAGACCTTATTGCGTGAATGGCAACGTGCAGCCACAGGCAAGCATAACCTACAGTTATGAGCAGCCTATCCTGAACGGTACAACGGTGTTTGTGCCTATCGTGGCAACTATCTCCATCATTACGCCTGTAACAGGCAACAGAAACATGATGAGAGCGCAGCCATTGATTTACACGGAAAGATGGGTAGCAGCCTTCCAAGGGCAGACAGCTCTACCGACAGCTGTGACCATCGCCAGCGTGGGACGGACGCAAAAGGCTAACGATGTGGTATGCGGAAAGGCTAGAGGCCTGAGCATATTTGACAGTCTAACCGTAGCATTGACTACTGCTTAGTATCATTATAGGGGGAAATGGTGGATGGTTTGTTAGCCATCGTTTCCCTCGCATTATCCATTTAAAACGATACGATTATGATATTTAAAGATTTAAAGGCAGGTTTCCCGGTCTTTTTGTTTGACCGGGCAACTAGAAAATTCAAGCAGGGTAAGGTGATGAATACTCCAAGCCCTGATATTAGTGGTAGCAAACCCAACATGATGCCACAGATGCCTGGCATGCCAAACTTTGGCACCATGAACGTGAAGGTGAATGTTCAGACGGAAGACGGAAAGCAGTCAACCTATTCGGTAGTTGATACTGAGCAAACAGCATACAGCGACACCCTTGTAATCTCCTGTAGCAAGGAGAGTATCATCAACGAGGTGAACGCCTTGAAGAATCAAGCAAATGACATCATCAATAAGATGCCGGACTTCGAGCAGACCGTAAAGGACTGTGATCATCTTCTCTCGGAGTTGGACACATCATTTCGTGACCAGCAGAGAACAAATCAGCGACTCGACAACATGGAAAACAAGTTGGACGAGATTTTCAAATTTGTCAAATCACAAAAACAAGAATGATATGAACTTAGTAGAACTTATCACAAAATATCAGAGTGACGCCACACCGGAACAGATGGTGAAGGTTACCAAAATCATCGGCAAGTTTGTGGCTATGCACGCTTCGGAAGAAGACCTTCTGAAACTCTACAAGGAGATTTATGGGGTTGTGGGTAACGGTCACTTCAACGACTTCTTTGCTGATGTTCAGATCAAGAAGATGGTGTTTGAGGATGACAATGATGTAGAGCATCGTGCTCCTTACTTCACCATGGGAAAAGCGCAGGAGATCTATGAGACGGTGAAGGACGAGATCAGACCTTACAACCAATGGGATTTTGCCGTGGTTCTGAACATGATCTACTCTGACAACTATAATCTAATGAAGAAATGGTTCCCGGAGGACAGCGAAGAGCAGTTGATGGATAAAATGGTGGATCTTGCCGTAAATTGGCTGAGGGATGATGATAACCCTTATGGCCATTGTAAGGCTTGGGGGTACTTCAATCATTAATGTTAAATGTTAACTTGTTGGGTAAATCCATAATGACTAGAGATATATAAAAAAACTATCAGAAGAAGAGAATGCAGGCGAAAAATGGGCTTGTGTTCTCTTTTTTCGTATGAAGTTGCGCAACTTATCACAGAAAACCGGGAATGATGGCTTATATTTGCATCGTTTCCATAACGGAGTGGGGACGGATAAATGAAAAAGAAAATGAATGATATTCGAGGTTACTTATTTGGGGCGATATGGACTTTCCTGAGTCTGCTGGTTCCCATCAGGGATTTTATGATTGCCATGATGGTATTATTTGGGCTGAACCTGTTGTTTGGCATTGTGGCAGCAGTATTTAATAGCGAAGAATGGAGCTGGAAGAAATTCGGGATGTTCTTTGTCTGTTGTGCAGTGTTCTTTGTGACGGTGGCAGCTCTGTTCATTATCGGGCACTTCCTACACTCAGACACCGAGGCTCTGTTTTGCGTAAAATGGGTATGCATAGCAGCTACTTATCTGTTCGGAACCAATATCCTGAAGAATCTGAGGCGCATGCTGGTCCCTGGGACACCGTTTTATAAACTGGTGGACTATGCTTATTATGCGCTGACTCTAGGATTCGTAGAGAAATTCCCGATGTTTAAAAGATACCAAGAATATAAAAACAATAAAGGAAATGGAAATGAATGAAATAACCAAGGAGCAGATACTGAAGATTATGCCGAATGCGAAAAATAGGGTAGATAAATATTTGCCTTATTTCAACGAATTGGCAGAGAAGTATCACATCAATACAAAATTACGATGGGCGCATTTCCTTGCCCAAATAGCGCATGAAAGCGGTGAACTTCTTTATACCCATGAACTAGGAAAGAACTCTTATTTCACGAAGTATGAGAAGGGATCACTTGGAAAAATGCTTGGCAACACGCATGAGGGTGATGGTGCCAAGTATAAGGGCAGAGGCTTCATCCAGTTGACCGGCCGAAGTAACTACTCAATATTTCAGGTTTACAGTATGCAGCCTGTGTTGGAGCATCCGGAGTTGCTGGAACAGCCGGAACTTTGCGTTGATGTTTCGATGTGGTTCTGGGAGACGCATGGGCTGAACGAACTGGCTGATGCGGATAATGTGTTGAGAATTACGAAAAAGATAAATGGAGGCACAAATGGACTGGCGAGTAGAAAGAAGTATCTTGCCAGGGCTATGGTTGCCTTTAAACAGAATAGCTTATGAAATCGAAACATTTAATTATCTATCTGTTTGTATGGATAGCATATTTCTCGATGTTGTTTCTTACGAGTTGTAAGACGAAGACAGTGACGCAGGAACATTATATTACGGACCAAACAAAGAACAAAAGTTTGGATGCCTCCTGGCAGGAGCGATTTATCTCTGCTTTTGAGCAGATGGCAAATAGCAGGATCCAGGAGCACGAAACATCTGTCAAGGAAACTACCCACACAAAGGATAGTACTTCAACCACTGTAGACCAGAATGGAAAGCCTATCAAGACAGAGTCATGGCACTCTGTTGTGACCAACAGGAACACAAAAGAGGTGCTGAGGCTAAAGGATTCCATTAACATCATATCTAAGAAGGTAGATAAATATCAACTTCTTATGGTTCAAAAAGATTCGCTGATTCGGTTAAAGCAAGACTCTATCAACATTATGAGGCGAGAACTGACCAAGAATGAGCAGCGACTTGTGACTATAGGGAAGGTAAGTCTTGGCGTGTTAGTAGGTATCATCATAGCCATCACAACAGGTATTCTTGTTTGGTTATGGCATCGTAGAAAAAATGTGATCAAGTATGAAGACAATAACAATTAAAATCATCAAGAAGAGCGTAATGGGCGTGGTAGAAGGACTTACTGCCACCATTGCGCAGCATAACCCGGAAGTGGACTTCCAAAGCGTATGGGCCAGTGATGGCGAGGAAGCGAAACTGGATATATACTATCGGGAGGCGATAACCGACCTAGAGAATTTTCTTGCGAGGTTTTCTTCTTCGACCACACAGAAGTTTGATCTGCAGGCTCTGGCTGATGATTTCTCAATCACCATCAAGACTTTGGTTTCTTGGCCACCTAGACTAAGTGGGGTTCTGACGAACCAAATACAGAACTATCTGGTTCATGCTATCCTTGCCGGATGGCTAAGCGACTTCCCTGATATGAACCATACGGACTATGCCAGTATGGGAGCGAGTGACCTTGACGCCATTAAGGAGATTTTGTTAAAGAAAGACTTTAGCTTTGCTGAGGCTGAAAGAAAAGCCGATGATACAATGAAAGAAAGCTCTTCTGCCAGTGATACTTCATCTAGAGCAGCGGATGGTGATGAAAAGGCTGGTTCTACTCCTACAGCTTTGGCAAGAAGTGGTGATGACATAGGTAAACAGAAGAATGCGCAGGCTGCAGCCGGCAGATCTGTTGATACTAGAGAAAAAGAGAATGGCGAACTTGCAGTTCAAAGCCGAAGTGTAGATGCTGAGGCTAAAAGCCAGAACGAACTGGATGCTGAGGCTCGAAATGAAGACGAAGTAGACAAGGATGCCCAGAGTGGGCTGAAAGGCTCAGAGCGCAACCAGGACTTCGTATCGCAACATTTCCATCAGGATCATGTAGACTGGAGCGGAGGTAGGCCGCCTTATGAACTGAGGTAGATTTATTAATCATCTAAATATTTCGAAATATGGATAGTAAATTAGTTACACTGAAGTTTAACATGGAGCAGGTATGTAATGACATACTTGCCAGATGCTATGTATTGAGCCAGGGACTGGTGGATGATGCCCAGAAGGACATCAGAGCCACTATCGAAAGTCCTGACAGTAAAGAGACTCGCAGTATTATAAATCGTGCAGTAACAGAAGCCATCGGTAATATCAAGGTTGCAGCTCAGCGTTATCTGACTACCGGACGTGTGGAGGATAACAACAATCTGGAGCGACTGGTGAAGGGTACAAGAAAGTATGTGTACACCGATAACAAGAACGGAACTTGGACGGAGGTAGTGACCACAAGCATCATCGGCCAGGAAGATGAGGAAGTGACTTCTACCGTAACTAAGGCTGGTAATGATCGGGAGGAAAGTATCTATGAGACTGTTACCCTGAAACTGGAGATTCCGAACTGGAACGTGGCTGTGACGGATGCGCTTAAGAGCAATATGCACCGGTATATGGTTGACTATACGATGAGCCAATTTTTGCAGGATCAGTATGCAGATAAGGCTGGACAGTATGGGGAGAGTGCTACAGCAGACTTCAATAATATGAAGAGCAATCTGCTGAGCCGGGATAACTATACTTTGAGACGGCCTAGCTTTACTTAAGAGGGGCTATTGGGGACAGGCGATAGAATCGCCTGGAACGGTGGCTTTACTTAATGAAACTTTTTTTCTTCTTTCGTTTTAGGTGTGTTTATGGAAAGAGCCTTCGCTTCGGGATAACTCCTGATTTGCGAAGGCTCTTGTTTTTGGGGGACATGGCTTAGAAAGCCATGGAACGGTGGCTTTTCTTTTTAGAACTTGCTGAAACGCCTGATGATTTCGAGGCGAGTGGCAAAGTATTGATTCATGGATTTCATCTTCAGGTATAGGGCGATGCGGAAGTAACGATAGCTGTGAGTAGCCATGTAGCTTGACTTCATGCCTCCCAAGCGACCGATATAGTGCCAATTCTGATTATCATTGCTACCATAGAGCCACATGACAGGTATGGTACCTGAGGTAAGGGAGTGGATGTAGCCTGTAATGGAATCAGGTACATTGTCTTCATCGAACTTCAAGGTACGAGTGACTATGATGCCATGATACTCTGTTGTGTCTTCGTAATCGTAACCCTTATCGAGAACTATCACGCTGCCATCCCTATATTGTATGTAAGGGTGAGGGTAGGAATTGATTGCCGTGAGCACGTTTTGTATAAGAAAAGTGCTCCAGGCATTATCCTTGATAGAATAGCAGAGGGACACCGTATCAACCGTAGAGGCCTTACTCGTCTGTGTAACATCCAGGCAGAAGATGCGAGAGTTTTTGTAGTCGTAGATGACCTGGCAACGCTGGAAGAAGTCTATTGGCGATGAGGTGAAATCTATGAGTTGGCGCATCTGAGCCTTGATAGTCTTGACGGAATCACTATCCTCATCTGTTTCAATAAAGAAGTTGAGGAACTTGCCAAGAGTACCGGAAATGTTGAAGCTGGGACCATCTAAGACATCGGACATGGAAACCACTTGTGACTCTGCTATGCGACTGAGGGAGCGGTTTGTTGCGAAAAGCACGGACTGATCTAGCTGAGTGATAGCCTTTGTATTGCTACAAACCTCACGACTGATTGGGTGTATGCTGCTATAAGTTCCTTTTGACGAAACTTCCATAGCCCAGATGCCATCGGTGGAGAATGCCATTAATGGGTATTGGCCAAACTGACCCTGTGAGAGTGCACGCGTGGTAGCGGCTATGCCCTGTATGGTTCCGATACCTACGGTATTGATGCCATTCAGAGGGAAATAGAAGGCATTGTCGGACTCAGAAGTGTAGATCTTATTGGATAGTTCCACAACATCATCAACCGCATAATTAAATGAATCGACCTTATATTGCTCGAAATTGTCTGTGAAATCTCCCATGTGCATGGCTCCATTCAGTTCTGCGCATTGTTCCAGAGGGAAGACGAAGATGACATCATTCTTATTTGAATAATCCTTGCAGAAGATAGCCATTTTATCAGCTCTGGAATCCGGGTAGAACTTGACAAGGTTGCTGATCATGAAGACATCAATATCCTGACGAGAGAAGAACCTGTCGCTACTTTCAACATATTTCGTTCCGGAAGTGGTGTTGAGGCTAACTACAATTTTCTGGATTTTGTACCTATATTTCTGGTTATCCGTACTATCATCGTATTTAAGAATGTAAAGACCTGGTAACATAACCCAGCCGTTGAATCCTTGAAACAGTTTCTCTTTCATGTTGTACAGATTGAGCCGATGATTATAGACATAGCCACCTTGTGCGAAGAGCGAGTTATGGGTTTTATAATCATCCTTCATCTGCTCCTGCAATGATACCTGATAGACTGCATTCTTGTCAACAGGTAATTTCTTCGCTGAGCAAATTGCTAAATCTGATAGTTTCAACGAACAGACCTTGTAGAAAGCAGAGGTGTTCTTTAATTTGTTACGATAGGCATCTTGACTAAGTGAAGGGAAATATACAGAAGTGTCTCCAATTTTAATTCCACCTGATTCATAAGTGAGTGATAGTAAGCCTTTTCCTAGCATGTAATTTCTTCGTCCAGCCCTGAGACTTGAAATTTTCTCAGATGTGTCAACGTTAGAAATAGGAGGTGTAATGAATATATCTACCGATTTGATGACATCCTTCCATTTTTCAAGTTCATTACGTTTTGCGTCCAGTATAGTATACCTAAGATCTACATTTCGTGGATAATAGATAAATGCTACCTTTGTGATATGAACTCTGGATGTATTATTCTTTCAATCTTCGCGCTGAAAGGTAAAGTCATCATAGGTGTTGATGACACCATCAGTAGCATTAAGTGAGAAAGCGTTAGCTGACAGCACCATATAGCTATCAGGAATTTGTACTGGTATAAATACAGGTGAAGAATGCATAATCATGGAACCATCAAACATTCTATAGCAATATCTAACAAAGAAATTAGCATAGAAACGGCCTTTACGAGCAATAAGATTGTTTGTTCGATTGACAAGTGCATAGATGCTCTGTGTAAGATCGGACTGCTTATCTTCTTTAATTGTAAGACATTCAACGTCTCCGATAATAAAATCTGCCATGGACATTTTTACCTTATCAAAAACGTCATTGCATAAGTATGTGGTTTGCTGGAATGCTTCCCGAAAACCATTTGCACTTCCTTCTGCATCGACTCCACCATTACTGTAGTTTTCCGGGTAATCATCGGATATAGAAAAGGCGATTTCTACGAATGGAGGCTTCTGTGACAGATATTTATAGCCACCATCCACCCACAGAGCATAGTGAAGTCCGTCTGTAGCCACAATGATGAGCGTATTGCCGATGGAATTGACGGAAAGAACCGATGCTTCGTAGTCGAAGGACTTGATAGGGGTGGTTGAGCCAAGAGATCCATCCTGAAGAAACCAATATATGGCTGATGAAGCTATGGCTATGAGATGGCGGTAATTGCCAGTTTCGTGTACATAAAGAATCTTAGCCACTACACCATTAATGGTGAGTGGCTGAGAGAGGGGTGTTCCTGTGACAATAGAAGGGCGCAATGCGCCATCATGCAGCTCTAGATTGCCGCAGAGGGATAGCGCACCGTTTTCTACTGCCATTTCATCAGGAGTGAGGCAGAGGCCTTTGTATCTAATTGATTGTTGCATATTTCTTAATGTTTAATATTTTATTATCGACAATGCTCGCTGTCGGCCCTATTGACGATTGCTAAGGCTGGACAACTGACACCATTTACATTGAGATTGATGGTTTCATTAGCCGTAACCAGTTCTATCTGCTTAGTACCAGTCGGGATATTCGGTATATAGCTAAGCAAGAAGCTGACGGTAGAGACATTACTGGCATGGAGCTGCCCCTTGCGACCAGACAGTTTGATGCATACTACTTCTTTAGCTTCTATATCCGGTGTAGACTTAATGACATACATCTGCTTACTTGGCGTATAGAAACAGAAACAAATCTTATCACCCGGTTTGAGGTCTAGCAGTTTGCACGGACTAGACCTTAGAGTGATGCGCCCATTCAGATTAAGGGCAAGTCCTCGCTTCTGAATGCGAGGACGATTGAGAATAATGACATCATTTGTTAGCTTCATGATCTACAGGTTTGTGGAGCCAGAAACGGAAATAGTCGTTTTCGGCATCCTGGTTGCGTACTTTTACATATTCTCTGGTAACATAGAAATGCTTCTTGCTAAGAGTAGGGTTGAGGTTGTAATCGTTCAACATCATAGCTGGCTCAACTCTACCATCGAAGGAAATCTCATACCAGTAGCGGTGGAGAAAGAACCATGGACGAAGACGGACTTCCTGAATGGTGGTGTAATTACTCTTGTCTGCCCGGCATGGAACGATGCTCCAGCTGCCATCCTGCCAATGTTCCGTGGTCTCTACTCCACCTGGTGCCATTTCATGTTTCGTGATGATGGACTTCTGAATCTTTACGAGAAGGCATACATCTGCTGTGAAGACCTTAGCCATCTTGCCATGGCAGAGCATGACGAAGCGGCCTTTCTTATCAGGGAGGAGACTGCGCTGTTTGCCCGGCTTATTGATGACACAGACGGTGGAGAGAAACTTGTGGCGAGCCATGGAGAGGAAATCAGGCAGTTTTGCCTTGGCGTGCATGCGGTCGATGACCTTCTGGACCTTTTTGAAGTTTTTCTCTGCCTGAGTCTCATGTATAGTGACCGGAGATTGAGGCAACTGATCTTTTCCCTTTTGCTCACGTATCTTCTTGACGTTTTCACGAACCTGCTTCTTGGAAGGTATTTCCAGAAGATGCCCCGTTTTTTTATCAAGTCTGTATCTTGGTTTTTGCTTTTCCATAATGAGTAGTCTTTAAATGTTGCCCTCGTTGAGGCAAATGATCTCGAAATGATGATTCTCGCAGATGTCGTTGCCGTTTGCCATACGATGATTGAAGGAGCAAGGAATATGCTTGTTGTACAGATCACACTGGAAGCAATGTTCCGGCACTTCTTCCTGTTCTTTGCTGTCTCCATTATCAGTTGCAGGCATCTTACTTGGTACAGCCCTGACAACACGGCCAAAGTGGTCATAGAGTTGACCGGGAACGATAAAGGTAGCCTCACGGAGGGATGGGAGATTGTAACCCATCTGGCGGATAAACCAGAGGCGTAGGTAAATGATTAAACGTTTCAACTTTTTCATATATGATTGATGTTATATATTAATAATGTGGGTAAAGGTACGAGAAAAATGAGGATAAAAAGTGATAACTTGCGCAACTTCGGCCATAGTTGACCGAAATGCGCAAGATTACTACTTATTTTTCGGACTTATCATCTTTTTTCTTGTCAGAAGTTGATTTATGTTCGAAAACATCCATGATATTAGTCTCGTTGAGGCCTTTGACCTCGTAATCTATCATGGTTTTACCCATCACCTCGTCAATATAGCGGCGAGCACGTTCAAGACTCTTTGCCTGTACGAGATAGGTAACGTAGGAACGTTTCTCCTTTTCACTCTTCTCATCAATGGTGATGAAGGCAAGACGAGCCTTGAACCAGAGATCATCATCGCAGATGTCAGAGAAGAAGATTTCTCCATAGGCAGCTCTGTTGATATTAGCTACCTTCAGTTCGCCAGATACATAGACTGCCATTTCTTCTATGATCTTGGCTTCTGCCTCGGTGAAAGAGAGTGCATCTACTGTGTAGAGTTCTGTTGTTATTTTCTCGGAACCATCTTCTTGGGTCTTTTGGTATCTTACTTTGCACTCGAACCAGGTTGAGGAGCGAGAGCGGAGAGATTGACAATTACCTGTGCCGATGATTTTTTCTGTTGCTTTGTTTACTTTGGCTGCAACATTTTGTGCAGACTCTTCTTTCTTTTCTGATTTTTTCATAATTCTTTGTTTTTTATTTGTTATACAATATTTTATTGATTTCTTCGTCAGAGAGAGGTTTCCCATCCTTGCCGATATACTTTTTCATCCTGAAGATCATTGTACCGGGTGTGGGATGTCGTAAGTAATCATTAAACATCACATTCGCCAGTTCTTCATCAGTTGACTGGAAGAGGCTATGAGGAGGGCATTTGTAGGGCCGTTCCATCACATGGTACTGAATGGTGTAGCCTTGTTTGCGAAAGTCTTCTTCCTGAAAGCGTATGAGCTGCTGATCAATCTTTGCTTCCTTCTCCTTGATGGTATTGAAGAAGGTTTTCACCAGTTCTTTGTCAGGCTCAGACTTCTTCTTTTCAGAGAAATACTGCTTAGTAGCAACGCGAAGTTCAGCTACCAGGATAAAGAAGTTCCCATTGTCAGTTTGCGGTACGTTTTTTGGATCAACCTTCATGATGGTTTCGTCAACGCGCTTTTCCAGCTCGATGGATTGCCGGAGAACGGCTTTATCTCGATGTGCCCAATATTTCTTTTCTAAAGTTCGCATGGAAGCTACTAGCTTACGAAATGCGAGGGCTGCCTGTTCACTCATATTACTTGATGCCTAATGTTTCCTTTATCTTCTTGATGCGCTCCTGTTCCTTAGGGAGGAGGTTACCTTTTTCGTCTATCCGGCAGAGGAGACTGAGATTTGGCTTGATGGTTATCCACTTGTGAAGACCATCGTGCTCACGCTTTATCTGTCGAAGTTGGGCTTCTTGCAGTCTTTCGTGCAAATGCTGCTCATGGCGAAGTTTACTTATTTCGTTCTGTATTCTGTCCATTGGCATATTCTTCTTCTGATGGGCATTTAATGTATAATAAATCCCATTGGTCTCTACCTACAAATTCAAGAGCTTTTTCTACATCTTCGACACTAACAAAATCTTTGTCCGTTTTGTTTGGCATGTTGCTAATAAATGTATAGCCTCTAGCATATGAGTGTAAATATTCCTTGAAATGCTTCTTCTCTTCTGGGGAGAGGTATGATGGACGACTAATAAGACGCTCTTCAAAATGCTGAAATAATCTCGTATTATCATCATTAATTTTCTTTACGAAAGAGGAGAATGAACGAATAGCTTCATCTATTTTCTTTGAAGACTTATCCTGCTGCAAATTGAAATCTGCAAGTTCTACCTTGATCATTGATAGAGCTTCTTCCGTATCTATCAAACGAGATATTTTTTTGTTGACAGTATCGGAAGCAGAAGCTAACACCTCTAGAGATCTTTCTAGATTGGCATCATTTTTCTTGATAGCCTCTCTGTATGAGATAAGTTCATCATGCTGCTCTTTGATGATTCTCTTTAAACGCTCGTTACTTTTATCAAAACGAGCCTTGAAGTTCTTGTCTCTTAGCGTGCAAGAGACGATGCCTAGCGTGAATATAAAGACCACGCTGAGGCAGATAATTAATGCCATTTTTACTTCCATAATTGTATTTTTTATTGTTCACACTTATTTCTTGTCTGGAAAATCCTCCAACAATTTAATACGAGTTCTTAAAATATCGTAGTAATGTCTCATTGCATGAAATTGAGACAGCATTAATGCAGTCTGAACAGTTCCGCATTTTTCAACGACCTTGTCGTAATCATTCTCATTCAAGAAAGCATCGAGTTTATTAAAACGTTCTTTCAACTCCTTGAGCTCAATAATGAGCCGATCCTTGAAGTCTTCTGCTACCTGGTATGACTTTTCGAACACTTCCTTAGGAGACCATGAATCGTAGGTACTGCCATCTGGGTTCGTGTATTGGACGTGATAGCCAGGAACGTCTTCGTTTCCTTCTAATGATGGTCTTGCCCAACCTTTAGCTACTGCAGCAGATTTTGCCATTGGTTCTGCCTTCACCATTTTTGTACCGATGTACTGTTTTAATGTTGTTACTTCCATAATTGTAAATATTTAAAATAATTATAGTTCTATTACTTTTGCTTTGTCGGCAGGAATGTCGTAGTAAGGGATAGAATATCCTTTGTCCTTCATTTCGTCCGGGAGATTGCAGCGGTAGTATACTCCAAAGAAGTTTTGCCACTTCTCCTTGACAGTGAGTATTGTTCCAGCTGGAAGCACAGGCTTCGTCTTAAATGAAGAACGAGGATAACATCCTATCTCATGCTCATCTGCTGCGCAAGATGAGGCTTGCCATAAATGAATCTTCATTTTTACTTCTTTTCTTTACTCATTTTTATTGCTTTTCTAGCCAGTTTCCCTAAAGTCGAAGAACTAGCTTCAGGAAAGCGTTCTTTGAGCTTGGCTCTTACTGCATAGAATAGTTCGCTTTTACTTTTTGCAGCTCTGTATTTGTCTTGTATGGAAGACAGTTGGCTGATAGCCTCTCCAGCTTCAATGGTAAAGCTATCATCAGAGCTTGCTTCAATCTCTGTTGCAATTTGAGACCAAGCAAAACTTATAGCATCGTATTCTGATTCTGTTAAGTATATATTCATTGTTCTAATTCTTGTTTAATAATTCTCAACTGTGATAAAACATGCTCTGCATTGATAAACTTGGAGTCAGAAATATTTAATGCGGATTCTATCTCTAAGATGAGCATATCAACTCTTAATTTGACTTTTATCTCTTTCCCTGTCATACGCTATACCTCCATTTCTGAGTTTAGACCAAGGAATAAGAGGATATGTTGTAACTCATGCAAATATTTGAAGTTGCATAAATGTACACCTCTCCAATACATAGTCCAATTCTTCATATTTTTCCAGATTTCATAACAATCATTTTCTATATGTTGGTAAATATGGCTATGATTGACTACTTGCCTATAGCCGTTCTTCTCTAGTATGGAAGGAGTAAGAGGGATAGGAACAATATCCTTCACCCATGCACCACTATCACAAAATAGGAATCCATCATCTACAATGGTTTTTCCTTTTAAGTTGGAAAGAGTTACAGAACCTTTCAGTTCAGTGAATGCATTTCCATCTTCCAATGCTCTATATTTAGCAGGATTACTTTCTGTGACCTGGTAAACGATGCCCTTTTTGGTTCCGATAGGAATGCCGTTGGTCATAACCAAATCACCTGGTATATAAATTGTCTTTTCCATTTCTTAATATTTTTACTTTGTTATATTATGGGACCAGCGATAGAATCGCTGGGAACGGTGGCTTTTATTCCCTTAATTGTTTGTCTATTGCTTTCTGAGCAAGGATTTGCTGCCAGTTGGCTTCATGATAATTTCTTGCCTCCTGTTTTTCTGAGAGCAGTGGATCGTAGCCACCGAAACAATAGGTGTCCCATTTTTCATACTCCTTTATAGTATGTGGAGGCTTGGAGCCAGGAGTGGCTGGAATGTAATCCCTAGCGAACTCCTTGGGGAAAACTTTATCTATTGTTGAGGCTACTGGGTCGATGATTTCGTATTGAATAATTCGGTTCTTTCTCTTTGTAGAAGAGTTGTAAATCGGTCTTACCCAGCAGATATTACCCCTGTAGCGTGACATAAGACCAGAGAAATAATAGGGTTCCCATATCCTCTTATCCTTGTATGCACAGCAGACGCCTGTAGGGGAATCTCCATTATAAGCACTATCAGACTTCCAGCAATGGTTGTAGCCGAGGTCGCTGATGTGGCTATGTACACAGAACTTGCACATCCTCATTTTCTCCTGATCAGCAACCGATGGTGTTGGCTGCATCAGGTTTTGTTTGATGTAATTGCCCATAGATGTATGATTTTAAAGTTCAACCTTTGCATCAGCTAATAACTTAGAGAAATTGCAATATGGTGCGACTACGATTGTGATGTTCTCATCAATACGGAAGTATGCATAAACCTCGCTATCTTTTTTAGCTTTTGAAAGAAGTGTAATATGATCTTTACCCAGAAGCAATAAAGCATCAATTATAGCTTTTATATGAACATTATTAATAAAGAATCCTGCTAGTTCTATGACGGCATTATATTCTGGTTTATAACACTTCCTGACATTTAGCTTGAGAAAACCACGACCATTACAGATAGGACAGTCAAAATCTTTATAATGGGTATTTCCTTTCTTGTCTTGACACTCCCATTCTACAGAACCGGTACCATCACATTCGTCGCAATCTTCCATATCATATTCCTCATCTTTTACTTTCGGCAGAGAATCGTATGCTTTCTGTAGGCTTAAAAGAGGAATATTCAGTTCTTGCTCTGCTACTGGAGGAAATTTCATATCGAACTTTTCTGTTTTCTCATACTCGCCTTGGCAAACTTCTGCATTGATGTAGATAGCCTTGTGGGAATCTGCAGCTAAAACCTTATTGTCTTTGAGAAGAGGCATTGCAGAGAGGCTTCCTTTGCTGTAGAACAGTCCGAGTAGTTTCCGTTCGTCTACATTTTCATATCCTATCATAGTTCATCCTCCTTGGTACTTTTACGTTTCCATTCTCCACAACATTCCCAGTGAAAGCGATGATGGCCGAAGCCGTTGCATGTTCCGCTGTACTTACTGTTTGCTGTAGGCCGGAAAAACTTGCAGCTCTTACAAGAGCGATTGCGATGAGTGTAAACTAGATAGATGAATGTGCTGGCCATAACTACAAGGCACAGCATGATGATGATGAATCCGATTTCCATATTACTTCTTGTTTTTAATGATTTTGTTTAATACTTGCTTGTTGTGCTCAGTATCATCGTCACTCAGATGATAAGATTTGACGTCCTGAAGAATGTTGTAATCAACTGACAGCATGTAGTTGCGAACTACCTTGATAAAATCTTCCAGCGAACGACAGAGAGCGTATTTATAGCCAGCACACTGCCAGTAGCCCTGGAAACGTTTCTGATGAGCTGTCTGATTGTTTGTCTTGCCATACTTCAATTCAATGCCCAAGCCATAGAATATTTCTGTACCCCTGTTGAGAACTCCATTTTTGCCATTCTTGTATGAAGGGAGAGCCAGGATGAGATCTGGAACGCCCGGCACAACTCCTGATGCAGCGTTGATGGCTATCTTCTTTCCACTGGTAGCACCATCAGCCTCATTCTTGGGATGGAAGAGGAGAGAGGCATAAGCCGGGTACTGGAGACGGAACCAGCGTACACAAGCTATCTGTAGCTGCCCTTCATGTTGCACCTTCTTCTGTTTTGTAGCAGATTTCTTGGTGTATTCAGGATAATTGCCGTTGAGGCGGTCGATTAATTCTTGTCTGTCCATAATCGTATGAATTAAATTGTTTGTTACTTGTATCTTAGTCGCTGAGGATAGCCTGGAGATAATTCTGAGTCTTAGCATCCAAGTCGGCAAGTGACTGTTCTTCTTCTGCCACCGATGGATTCCAGTCAATTCCCAGTTTGGCTAGAGTGCCATTCTTGTAGGCATCTTTCACCATTTGCGCCATAGAACCATTCGGGTTCTTCTTAGCGGCTTCTATCCAGCCTAGATACTTCTGCCGTAGGGCTTCGGTCTGTTCTTTCTCCAATTCCTTCTTGCGCTCTTCTTTCAATTTGAGTCGAGCTTCTATTTCCTCGTTGGTCTCCTCGTGTTGAGGCTGTGGAGGAGAAGGTGGTGGAGAACTTGAAGGCTGAGGCTTCTTTCCGGCTGAGGCTGCAACTGTAGGGTTGTCGAAGGTTCCTTCCATCAGAGCCTCGTAGTTCTTCGGATTGAAGATCCAGTTGAAGGAGATATAGCATCCACCATCCTTGCGCCCTGAGAGAAGGTCTGAGTTGAGAGCCTTGCGAAGCATCGGTTCTATATCCTCAAAGGAGTAGTCTGAGATAAACTTGGCTACCATCTTCTTGCGGTCGGGAGTCATCTTTGAGATTGGCTTGACCTGTGTGCCCAGGAATAGGCGGTTGAAGAGCCTTAGCACTTCGAGGAATTGAGTTTCCGGATCCTGCGACTTTTTTTCTTTTTCTTTTTTTTGTGTGTGGGTGTGGGCTTTCTCCTTTCTTTGTTTGTTTTCTTTTATAGGGGGTTCGGGGGAAATGTTTTCTTTTATTTGTTTCTTTCCTCTTACTTCTGTGCCCTTACCCTTGCCCTTATCTGTGCCCTCAACTTCGGCAGAATCTTCGGAATCACCTTTATTTAAAGGGGTTTCGGGATTGTTAATCTGTGCCCTAGACTGTGCCTTTTGGCGTGCCCCTTGTTTAAGGTGTGCCCTAGAGCGTGCCCCATCTTTGCCCTTAATCGTGCCCCTATCTGTGCCATTGTTATCTTGAAGATACGCTGCACAATCTTGTGTATCAGTAACTTGCGAAGTTAAAATCTGTGCCCCTGATTGTGCCCCTATCTGTGCCCTAAAGAGTGCCCCATTCTGTGCCCCTAGTGGGTTTTGGTATGGTAGGATGCAGTGGGAGAGGGGATGCGAACTGTTAACATACACTATTGTTGAGGCTTTAGGGGAGCTGCATTTTGTGATGATTCGCTCCTGTATGAGAACATCAATGGCACAGCGGATAGACTTGACCGAGGTATGAAGCCGATCAGCGAGCATACGTAAGGAGAGCGTAGCAGCGGAAGCCTCATTGTGGGTGGCAGACAGGAGCACGTAGATGAGCACCTGCACCACCACCGGACGATGAAAGTAACGCCATTGCAGCAACTCTGGAGTAAGAATGTAGCCATCTGTTTTCATTTGCTGTTTCTTTTATTTGGAATAAAGAATTTACTATCTTATTTCTTTTCTTCTGCCTCAATAGCCCGGAATATCTTGTAGGCCACCTGAGGGACCCATGCATTGCCGTAGGCCTTTATTGATTCTGCTCGCCATTTAGGGAAAGAAATGGTAAGGCGGTCCACATCAAAGGGAATCCCATCATTTCTTCTACATACAGGGGATTGAGTTGGAAAGTCTTTCCAGAAGTCTTCTTTTTGGAAGATGGAGAAGGTATCATTCCACTGATTGCCAATGCCGTAAGACTTTTTCCCATCTGAGAATTTGGGTTGAAGGTCTTTGTGAACTTTGTTGCTTCTGTGGCGCAAGGAGTCGGCAAGAGTCCTTGTATTGCGGCAAGAGCCAAGGTTGGACGTTCTGCAGCACCTAGAGAAGGACTTTTGTTTATTCTTCCACTTCCTCTGTCGATTGCTGTAGGCGTAGGAAGGAGATCTAGAGGCATGAACTCTGTTTTTCCTTTCTTGTTGCAGCGTTTCAGCCCCTGAGTCTGTACGGTGGGCAACAATCCAGACGCGTTCTCTTCTGTGGGGTGCTCCGACACTGCAAGCTGGAATATTAAGCGGTTGGACGGAATATCCTGCTGCTTCAAGTTCTTGGCAGATTTTTTCGAGTGTGAACCTGCTTTCCTCTCGATATATGTAATTCTCTTCGAAGAAATCGTCTGTGCGTCCCATTTTAATCTCTTGACCGGGCTCCACCATAGTTCTGATTCCAATAACGTTTTCACCAACGATCCAAGTGGGCTTAATTTCCCGAATCGCTCGTAGCATCTGTGGCCAGAGATAGCGGTTATCGTCTTCTCCCTTTCTTCTGCCGGCAACGCTAAAAGGCTGGCATGGGAATCCTCCGGTGAGAACATCGACTTTTCCCTGCCACTGATGGAAGTCTGTTTTGGTAATGTCTTCATAACTTTCTGAATTTGGGAACCAGTATTGTAGCACCTTGCGAGGGAACTCTTGTATCTCGCAATGGAAGAGGTTCTGCCATCCCATCATGGATGCCGCGACCTCAGCACCACCGATTCCGCTGAATAAACTAGCGTGATTCATGTTGCTTACTTTTGTTTCTGTTGTGTTCCAGGAGCCACTGTAGGTGAGCAGCCTTAGAAGGATCACGGAAGAGGGATTTTGCCTTATCTATATCTGGATTCAGCATTATCTTCTTCTCTTTCTTTGCTGCTGCTCTTTTCTTCTGATAGTATCTTCGCTGGTACTCCTTCACCTTTTCGGGGTGATTCTGAAGCCATCGCTTAGATTTTTCCAACAATTTTTCTTTGTTGAGCTGATAGTATCTCTGATAATATCCAGTGCCGTTGGCTCGTTTCTTTGCAGCATTTTCCTTATATAGCTTCATCTTTTCTGGATGTTCCTGTCTGTATTTGCGAGAATAGGCGAGCATTTTATCACGATGCTTAAGATAGTATTCTCGCTGCCTGGCTATGCGATCGGACTTTGCTTTTTCTGATTCCATAATGATTGAAATTATATAAAAACCACATTTCTGTTTACCTAAAATAGGGCAGCGGTGAATGTTAGTTTCTCATTACCATCGTATTTGATGCATTGGACAAAGTCACCTACCTGCCCGGTAGACAATAGCAAAGCGTTGTACCTGTATGGGGAATAATCACCTATACGTGTTTGTACGAAGATTGCTGGTCTCCATTTATGTTCATCTTGGTTACGCACAAGAACCTTATCGAAGGTCTTGAATGATGGATGCTCCTTGCTTTTCTTCCAAAGAGTGAAAGCATTTTGAAACAAGATAACTTCATCCTCTGTCGATTCTCGCAGTTCCTCATGTACGCTGATACGCAGGTCGAAGGCTTGGTCGGTAACGAAGTTCTCTGTCTCAATTTCGTACTGGTTGCCGAATGTTAATGTGTCTTGACTCTCGTTCTTGGCGATGAGTTCGCCTATAATGGTCAACTCGCCATCCTCGTCTTCTTCGTTGAAGACGTAAAGGTTGCCAAGTTCGAAGTCTGGCATTGTCTGTTTGTTGTTCTGTTCCATATTGTCCTCCAACTCTTTAAGTGCCTTATCCAAATTATTGCGAGCCATTTGACAAAACCTTACAGAAAGTAAATCGTCAGATAACTGTTCTTTGGCACGTTTAATATATTGAATAGCTTTTTCTTTGCTCATTTCCTATTCTCCTTTGCCTTTAAGTATCTTCGTTTAAAACTTTTGAACTGCCTGTTTATAGCATAAGCTTCTTCATCGAAGCCTTCCTCTAAAGTTCCAGACATAGACATAAGGGATTCTGTTGCTTGAAAAAATGCATCAAAGTCCTTTTCTGTTACATTCATTTTTGTCATATTCTCTTCTTTTTTCCCTCTCCCTGGTACAGGAGAGGATGGTTAGTTACTAAAGTTCATCAAACTCTTTCTGAATGCTATCGAAAGCCTTTGCTATAGCTCTTTTTATATTATCAGCTTCATGTGGTGCAAACCTTGTTATGTTCAAAAGGGCATTCCCCAATCTGCTACCATCAATATTATCTTTATCTTTACAATATCTACAGATAGTCGTTTGGTAATATTCGATGAAGCTGTTTAAATCGTTTGCTCTATCTAATCTTTGTTTATCCATATTGCTAACTGTTTATTAGTTAATCTACTTTTCATTCACATGGCAGCTTCTCCTGATGCTGCACATATCTTTTGTACCTAAGGCAATACTTGCCATTGATGCAGTTACGCCCATCATGGCAGAGGAGGCACTTGCGAGCTGCATAGGTGCTCTTACTTCTGGAATCGCTCATAATAGTAAGTTACTATCTGATGTTCGGTAGGCTGGAAGCCATTTCTAGTAGTAAGAGTATCTACTATCTCATCATAGGTGCTCTGAGGCATCTGTGAAATGAGGTTCTCATCATGAATGCCCTGAGAGAGTTTACTGAGGCAGAGCCATCCCAGGACTAGCCAGATGGCAATGCAGAAGAAGATCTTAATTGTTTTCATAACTTTATCTTTTTATATTGTTTATATTAGCGGTAGGTAAAGGGATTCGAACCCCGTGCCCGGCTGCTTAGTCCTTCTTCGCAGTCTTTTTTGATTAACACCCAGAACTAAATAATTTAAACGTTATAATTTGAACATCGCCCCCAATGGGCAAAGCAACTGTTACCTACCATAGTTTCGCATAATTTGTACTAATCAATATCAGCCTTATATCTATCCTAAAAGTAAAATCTTATTTGGGACACAGATAGTCTTGAACTTGGCAGGCACAGGCTTCCAGCTCTGATACTTTGTATTCGTGGCGAGTAATCTTGCCATTACTGCCTCTTGCAAAGTCTTTCACCTTTCCTTCGCGTTTCCATCGCTCTACGTTTTTTCTTCCGTAGATGTCGTATGCCTTGGCTTGTGTGAGGAACGGCCGTTTACCCACAGCCTTGCAGACTTCTTCTTTCACAACGTTGCGTATGGCTGATAGTAATGTATCAAAGGATAACATCTTATCTGCAAACTGGATTTGTACTACTTCGTTCATGACTATTGTTTTTATTTTGTTCTTGTAACTGTGATGATCTCTTTCTCCCGGTTGATTTTGGTTCTGAACTTACGACAGTAAATTACACCTAATTCCGAGCAGGTTGTCTTGATCGTTCTCATTCTCCTGATAGGGAAACTGATTGATTTACCCAGCTCCAGTTCTCTGATCTGAGGTCTGAGTGGTACTTTTTCTTCTGACATATTGCTTGATTTTAATTATTATTTTACTAGTTTGAAATCGTAAACGAAAACGAGAGGATTGGCATCCCAATGGAGGTGAAGTTTACAGCTAAGCATTTTGTATGCTTCGATAGGAGTATTGTACCACCATTTCTTACGTTTGCTATCGTTAGTGGCATCGTATGAATAAGTATCATGATACCATTCCATGTGACAACATAAGATTCCTTCCTTCATGCAGTCATCGGTACTGATGTTCTGTAGTCTTTCACACCGAATGTTGGTAATCTTGATTTGATGAGGCATCAAATCAGACTTCACAAACATCTTGTTTCCCCATCCTTCGGAAGTATTTATCCTTGGGTGTAGTTCTTTGATATACGGAATATCGCTGTATCTTTGTGCGACTGCTACGACTTCACCTATTTTATAAGTGGACTTTGCTACAATCTCATTTCCATCATTGATGGCGAGTTTGCCTTTGTCTTTTCCTTCCATATAGAAACCGCAATTGCAGTAATACTTGAAAGGCTTTTCGTAAGCGATTCTTCTGGTTTGAGTCTTGCGATCATCTAGAACAGCTTCGGTGAGACCGTACTGGTCATTGAACATTATCTTTTTCATACGCTTTGTTTCGTTTGTTGTTTCAAAACATTATTCTGAATGGTTTGCCTTTTAAAGATGGTCTCTTATTGAGAACAAACCTTAGTAACTCCTCGTATCTTATCACGAACAATGGACAATACATGTATTTCAGTGTGCATACAAATCTGTTATTGAGCATAATGTCGAGGAATAGAGCTTTATTTTTTTTCATACCCTTTGCTTTAAAGCAATCGGGGCGATGGGTTTGGTACACAATGGAAAGCGACTAATTTTAAATTTTCCTCACCCATCGTTGCCCGATTGAATATTTTTGTTTATCTTTGCACCGACTAATTTTAAATTTTATAGATATGGTACAAAACATTTTTACAATTTGCAAGAAAGTAGCTACAGTTGGCTCTTCAATGACCTTTGACTTTAGTGAAGAAGTTTCCAACATCACTAACCAAGGTTGGGTTATTAAGCAAGTATTTCAAAATACCCTTACATTGAATGGTCACTCTTATATCTCCGTGACCTTGCTAGCAGAGAAGTCTGAATAACTCCTTAGCATCCTCTAATGGTTTTGGGAAGGTCCTGTTGTCAGGATGTGTTATACATAGCAGCATCCCTTCCCAATCTATCAGTGGCGCATTGTATATCCATTGGTAGGCTTCTTCCATTTCCTTGATGTGCGATTTGCCAAAATAGGAGTACAATTCAAACCGTAGCCAGAAACGCTTTACCTGCTTTGCCTTTTCCTCGTCAACACCCATGCCGTTAAGAAGTGTTTCAAGGGCAGCGAAATCGAAAGTTTCATTATATTTTTTCATTTTTCTTCAAATTTATTTGGTTCTTATCTGTTTATTTGCTAATTTTGCACCAGCAAATTATTCATGGAGTCATCCATGCTTTGGAAACCTTTGTCCATAACAATGGACTATGTAAGCCCCCTCACTGCAACGGAGGGGGCTTTTTGTTTGCTAATGACCGTTAGCAAACAGCGGAAGGGAGGTGTTGCCAAATCACAGAAAGACAAACATCTTTTCTCATCTATCCATCCTCAGCTTTTGCCGATTCCGGAAATATTTTATCTAATTTCTTCATTTTTCTTCTAATTTATTTGGTACTTATGTATTTATTTACTAACTTTACGCTGCAAAAGTACAATAAACTTTTTGAAAGTGTATGGTTTGGTGGGCATTATTAGTATATATTAACCCACTTTGTTGAACATTTAAAGGATTTTAATATGAATGTGCAAAGAATAGTGGACATTATAGTGTCCAATAAACTTAGCAAAATTGATATTGCTTCTAGGATGAAGGTTAGTCGAACTACGTTGGATAACCTTCTGAACGGTGCTGATGTGAAGGTTAGTACAGTTGAAAACCTTGCTGAAGTCCTTGGTGTAGATGTTGCTGAGTTTTTTAGTTCAGATAAGAAAACGCCTTCTTTAGCTAACAGCAGTAATGTGGCTGATATGAATGAACTGGAGAGAGAAGTGATAGCCCTTCGTGCAGAAAATAAGGTACTCAGAGAGATCCAGGGACTTTCTGAGAGAAATCAGGTACATGTAGGATAGTAAAAATGTTGAGATAATGGGTTTTAGTAAAGAAGATTTTGATAAGTTTCTACCAAAGCGTAATGGAAAATCATGTTTTGGCTCAAATAAAAAAGCTTTTAGTACGGATGCCATAGGTAGGGTTTCTGTATATGGCTTCTATGCTGGTATGTCTAGCAAGTTGTTCTTTACTAAATTATGCGCATTAACTTATAAAACATTAACGTTTCATAGTTATTATAGCAAAGAAGAAATAATAAAGTTTCTAGAGAAGTGGAATTTCCTTTTTGAGCAGTCTGATAAATCTGTTAGTATAATAATTAATGATTGCTTTGATGTCCAATGTTTGGGTAATTTCCATCTGCATCTTCTTTATAGTATAGAGAAAGGCTGTTTAGATGCAATCCTTATTTCGAGAAATACAGATTCGGAAGATACGACAAATATATTATATGATAAATTTGTACATTTCTTTAAAGACTCATTGTCTAAGACTAATTTTGGCGAAAATTTATATTGGAATGTGTCTGAACATGAAGATGATTTTTTCGCATATAATGGCATATATTCTGTAACCTGTATCAGGCAACCTTATTCAAAAGAAAGTATGCATCGAGAGATATTGGTAATGCTTTCTTATGATTTTAGGGATTGCTTCGCCTTTAATCAAAAACATCTTGAGCTTTTAGAAATGTTAAATACACAGGAGCAAGATTTGTTTTATCATAAGAAAGAAATAGAGAACTTTAAAAAGAAAGAGAATATGGTTGATTCACAAATTAAAGATCTAGACAGAAAGTTGAGGCTATCAAAGAAGTTCTTTTGCTTTGGTCTAGTGACCTTCTGCATAGGTTTCTTGATGATTGGCTTTGCAATATGTAGATTGTCTTCCTCTTCTAGTAATGCTGAGGCTGATAGCTTCCAAACTTCCGAAACAGCAGGAGGCAACGTATATGTATCGGACAGCCCTGGCTCTAAGCGATACCACAAGGACAGAAATTGTCCAGCTCTTAAGAGAACTACAGGCAAGATAACTGCCACAGATGAGGCTAATGCCATTGATCAAGGAAAAACTTTATGTGGCTGGTGCGGTAAATGATATATGGTTAAATTTCAAATGGATTAAGATATGAAGAAGATTTTATTTGCTCTTTCAATGTTTCTTTTGAGTGTTCCGGCAATGGCACAGAAAACATTTGAGAAGTATACTGTTGGTTATGAATCAGGAAATAAAGGTATACAGGTTGATGGTGACGATGGTGTAATAGTTGTTGTCTCTAAAAAAGATGATCGGAAGATAACCAAACATCAGGAGTTTTATGTTTCGATTATTAATCAGAGTCAGAATAGATTTAACTTTGACCCTTCAAAAATACAAGTTGAGGCTATTAACAAAAATAAGTCTGAGTCTTGTGAAGTGTACACTTGTGATGAATGGGTGAAGAAAGAAAAGACAAGGATTCTGTTATGGGGTCCAAATAATGTAGAGGAGCAGTCTGTAAGCACTAATGTCAAAGGAGCTGATGGTAAGACTACGACCATCGAAACTAAAGCACAGGTTGTAACTAACGCTAATGATGAGGCTAGAGCACAAGCGGAGGCAAGTATCAACAGCAGATACTTCAAGCGTGTAACTATCAATGCCGGTCAAATGCGTTATGGCATGGTTGTAGCGAAGAATCCAAAGGCTCAGAACTTGATATTGAAGGTTCCTGTTAATGGAAACATTTATATCTTTGACTTATCAAAAGAATAGAGATAGTTTAGAGAAATGTTTCGAAACTATAGTAAATATAGGATATTGCAATGAGTGAACCGCTAATATTAGTATTCTTGTGCTAATGTCTTGATTTTCTGAGATATAGCGCAAAGTTTCAGATATTAGAGGGTTATTTTAAATAAAAAATACATCGTTTGGCAAGTTTAACGTGTCAAATTGAGGTGAATGTTTAGAAATTGTTTATAGATTTTTTTGTGTATGGCAACATTTAAAGTAGTGGTACAACATCAACGTTCAGATGGACTTTATGTAGTCTATATACGTTTAACACATAAACGCAGAATAATCAACATCAAAACAGACAAGATGGTGAATAGTAAAGGTGTGGTTCCTGGTAAGCGTGAAGTGAAGGATCCGTTTGTACTTAACTCCTGTATGGTGACGATTACCAAGTGGGTAGAAATGCTCAATAGATATGATACGGCTAATTTGTCGGTGGAACAGGTTAGAGATCTTCTTTTGGCTTCTCATGATGATCTTTGCTTTTCGGATTATGCTAGAGAATATATTGAAAAGATTTCTTATACGCATCAGCAAAGAACTGTAGAATTAAATAAAGCATCTTTGGTTGCTTTGGAAAAATTCGCTGGGACTCATAAGATAATGTTTTCTCAGATGACTACGTCTTTTATACAGTCGTGGATAGATTCATTATCTCGTTTCAAGCGAGTTAAAGAGACATACCCTGTCACAATAAAAACTATCTTTAAGGCTGGACTTCTTAAATATAATGATTATGATAATGACATCATTCGTATAAAGGTGAATCCTTGGGCAAAAGTGAAGATTCCTAAGCATGATGTACCTGAGAAAAAAGCTATTACCATGGAGGAGTGTAGAGCATTTTTTGCCATTAATGTAACCCAGAAGGCTAGAAAGATGGCTCAGGATATTTGCAAAATGACGCTTTGCTTAGCAGGAATTAATGGTGTTGATCTCTATAGGATGAAGAAGACTGCTTATTATGATGGAATTTTGCATTACGAGCGCGCTAAGACGAGAACAAGAAGAGAGGATAAGGCTTATATAGAAATCAGAGTTCCCGACATGTTAATTCCTACCATTGAGAAATATCTAAGTGATGAGAAAGATGAGTATCTTTTCAAGTTTCATAAGATGTTTCTTAATGATAGAAATTTTGTTGCAAGCCAGAGTCACGAGATTCGTTTAATTTGTCTTAATTATCTTGGAATGAAACAAGGTGATAAAACATATTCTACCTATACCTTCAGGCACACATGGGCAACTATTGCTCAAAATGACCTTGGAGTTAGTTTTGATGATGTAGCATTCGGATTAAATCATGTTAATAGGCATAAAATCACTATGGGATATGTGAAACCGGATTTTTCAAAGATATGGGAGATAAACGAGAAAATTGTTGAGAAGGTGTTTTTCACTAACGACAAGAGCAAACGCCTGGAGGAACATCATCTGCCTGTATTCGATAAGGTAGAGGAAAGCTTTGAGTTGTCTGCTGATGCTTACTTCATGGGCGAGGTTGTGGCTCATGTGGATGGCAAAGGCTATCGGAACACAGATGAGATAATAGAACAGCTCATGGCCAGCATAAATGATACTGTGCCTAAGAACTGCACGATACAGATTAAGGTGAAGAATATCACCAAGGACCAGACGAAGTACTTTGAACGAGTCAGGGACATAAAATAGCTATTTTGTGTTAATACAGATTAAAATTGACCCAATATAAGTTAAAATAGAGCGTTTTTGCTCGATAACCAAGTCAAGGGTAGTCTTCTCTAAAGTTGAAGAAAATTTAGAGAGGGCTACCCATTTTTTATAATTAGCCATTATTAACAATTTTGAGATTTTTGATGTTGATAGTGGTTTCTTGTTTCTCAAATTTCTCTTCCAACTGCATGAAAGATTCCTCCACAGATAAGTTTCTGGATTCATCATTATTGAACGATACAGACTGGAGTTTTGGAGCCACGTATGGAAGGAACTTTGCCACCATCGCCAGACGTCCGGCAGGCTCGTTAATCTGCATGAGATCCGTGAAAAGTGAATAGTTCTTCTCATTGTCACCATTGATGTAGCCAGTAAGGACATCACGTAGGCTTTCACGCACACTTTTGGTAACCTTATTAGGTGTGCCAGCCTTACGTCCGCCAGTCTTCTTCCTCTTTGGCTTCGGCTCATTATTTTTGTCTTGTTTTACTGCCATATCCTATTGATTTTTAATGTTTACTGATAGTTTTCGGGTGCAAATATAGGAAAAAATTACGAAACTTGGTGTTCAAGTTGCGGAACTTATCACAGATAGGTAAGAAAAACGCATTACTTTTGAACAGTTTAAACATTAAAATTCGAATTTTATGGGATTAATTGGAAGTATTGCTGGTGGACTGACCTCTGCTGTAGGTGGTGCTCTAGCAGCTAAAGCAAGAAACAAAGGATATAACGATTATATCCAAATGTTCAATGACCGTATGCAGCAGGTGAAGGATCATCGTGACAACTTGTATTACCAGGATCCTACTCAGTCAGCTGAAAATCAGGTAGCCGTGACCAATGCCCAGAAGGTATTGGATAATGCTACAGCAACCGCAAAGAACACCAATATTGTTAGTGGTGGATCTGATGAAGCGGTTGCGCTGAGTAAGCAGGCTGCCCAGGAGCAGGTGGGTAAGATTATGCAAGAGGCTGCTGTGCAAGGTGCTCAGACCAAAGAAAATGTGTGGAATACTGCTGATGAGCAGATAGACCAGATGACTAACTACATCGCCACTGCCAAGAAGGAGAAGGCTCTTTCTACTGCTCAGGGTATCACGGATGCAGCTGGTGGCTTGGCTGGAGCTGCAAGTAAATTGCCAATTTAAGGAAGGAGGTAATTATGGGATTTACATTAGATGATTTAACTTCTAAACGCCCGGCTACTGCCGTTACTCCTGTTACTAATTTCCCTGACGATAATGCGGTGAAGCCGGAGGTTGCAGTATCAGTTCAGACAACAGATACAGAACCGGGAAAGGGTACAGCCATAGATACGACCGGTATTACTGAGAATGGTGGCAAGGAATCTTTTGCCCAGCAGCCAACCGAGGAAGTTACTAAGGTGGAGCCTAACCAGGGTATCAAGATAGACTGGAGTAGACCTTATAGCGAGATAGAGCAGAACCCTCTATTGAGGCAGATGAAGCCTTATGACATCATGCGAGATTACCAAAAGAATGGTGATGGAAACTGGTCTGTCTTCATGCCATGGCTCAATACTCTGGGTGATGGAGATAAAACCGTAGCTGCCAATGAAGCTTTGAAGAAGAAAGCGGAGAGGCAGGCTAAGATGGAGCAATGGAGCAATTTCCTGATGCATCTTGGCAATTTCATCGGTACTACACAAGGTGCGCCATCGCAGAAGATAGAATCTGCACAAGAACTTACTGATCGCCAACGCAAGATAAGAGAAGCTACTGAGGCTCTTCGTGCCAAGGGATATAACCAGATGATGGTGAATATCTATAAGGACCGTCAAGACAAACAGGCACAGATGCAGGCAGAGGCTGCTGCAAAGGCAAATGAGGCATTGGCTGCTTATCGTGGTTCACAGAAAGCGCAAGAGGATGCTCTTACTCCTGTTAAGGTTCAGACGGAGAAAGAGAGAGGTAATGCTGCTGCTGCCCAGGCTGCACTCAGTACTTCTAAGAAGGAGACTGAAGATGCTTTGAGGGGCAAGAAGGGTAAATTACTTGATGCCCAAACTAATAATGCCAATGCCGGAGCTGCCGACCATAATGCTAGCGTTGTCGTTAAAGGTGCGCAAGTTAGGCATATCAATTCGCAAACAGAGGGGCAGAATCAGAAAAATGCCCACCAGAAGGAGGCAGACGATTTCAACACCCAGTATGTGAATGACCCAAAGTTTAAGAAACTTGTAAACCAGTGGGCCGAGAATAATGGTATGGCTATCGGTGGAAATGATGGCAGTGGTGGCACTTGGGCGAATGAGAAAAATCGCCAGCAGGCTTCTAGATGGGCTAAGGCTAAGATGAAGTTAGACCGGACTCCTCCTTCTCGTAGAGGTAGGGGTGGCAGTAAGGTGCCTCCTTCACGTAGAGGTGGCAGTAAGGTTCCACCATCAAGGAGAAGAAAGTAACTGATTATTAATCAAAAAAATAAGATAAGGTATGTTTGACGAGCAAGACAGACAATATTTTTATAATGAGTTCAAGAACAATGGCTATGAAGTAGGTAGCTATGATGACTTCAAAAAGGACTTGAACAACGAGGAAGATCGTAACTGGTACTACAATGAGGCCAAGAACATGGGGTATGATGTGGGAACACAGGCAGACTTTGACAAGATGGTGCTGGAGCCAGCTCCATCTACATCTTCAAGTGGTGGTAAGCAGGTAAATGCTTCTAAAGAGGCTAAGCCGCAGGTTCAGCCATCTTCTTCCAACGAAAGAGGCTTGATTTCCGATATTCTTCATGTTAAGAATGAATCACTTGGTGATGCCGTGAAGGACTTTGGTAGTGATTTTGTGGATAAATTGAAAGAAATGCCAGGCAAGATGATTTCTACTGTTTCAGGCTTGTTTGGTGGAGATAGTCAGCCACAAGAGACTGTTCAGCCAAGCGTGAACAAAAATCAACCGCAGAGTACTGTGCAGCAGGATTCTCCTGAATCTAAAGAGGCGGCTCCTGTTACAACACCAACTGGTGTGGTGAATAATGAGGGGTTGATGGATGCAAAACTTGCCAACTATCTGGAGAACTGGAAGCAGAGACCGGATAAGCAGAGTACTTACTTTGAGAATTTGGTTGCCGACTTGTTGGCTGATGGTACTGCCAATAGCAATGAGGAGGCAGTGAATATGGTGATGCCTGCTTTGCACAGATATGCCAACCGTTCTGCCATGGACGTTACCAACCAGGTAGTATCTTCTTTGCCTGATGATACTGTGCAGGATGCAGAGAAGAGTATTGAAGCGCAATGGTATAGCCATGGCGTGCAGGATAAGTTGAAGCAGGAGGCATATAACATGGGTATCAGCTATGATGACTATGTGGGACTGTTCTTGAAGCCAGCTATGGTACAGAGTTTGGTTAACAAGTATGGTCCGAAATATCGTGACATCGCTGAGGGTATTGCTACACGCCTCTATTCGCATGATGAGAATGTACAGGACAGACTGATGAATCAGGACATCAATGATGCTCTTTCTAGTGTTATCAGTAAGTATGTGAATCCATCTGTAGTGGATGAGTACAACAAGGCTCAGGAGGCAGGCAGTAAGGCATTTACGGAGGGAATGGAAGGAAGCCAGTTTATTCCGGCTAATCTTCGTCTAGGTACAGCACTTGGTGCTCAGTATGAGGCAAACGAGGCCAAGGATCCTGCAAAGGTGCTTTCTAGTTTGCAGAAGAAGTTTGGCAGACTCTACCGGAATCCGCAGTTCCTGAATGATATGAGCAATGCGGCATTTAAGGTGATGCAGCGATATGGCTTGAATGGCACTCAGAGTAGTGATCCTAAGCAGTTCAAGCCGATGATCAATTCTGTTCTTAAGAATGAACTCGACCAGCTAGAGATTAAGGGTATGATGCCTAAGGGTAGTGCTGAGTACATCATGAAGACTGGTTTGGGTAACACTATTGTGGGTAAGATTACTCGCAAGGCTGTTCAGACGGACTACCAGAACTGGCTGGAGGATATTGCCAATCAGCAGTATCAGCCTGGCTTCTGGGAGAACGTGGCTAGCGGTGCTCTGACCTTTGCAGGTGATGCCTGGAGTTATTGGCTGCCGGGAGCCGCAGGTGGCAAGTTGACTAAGAGCATGGTAGCCAAGGCCGAGGGTAAACTGGCTGGTGACCTCATGGCTAAGGGTATGGAGCGCAAGATGGCTGAGCGAGCTGCCAAGGTGCTTATCGGTAAGAGTAAAGCCGCGGCTTTGAAGAGTGGAGCCGCGCATGGTGCTGTTACCTTTGGCGGTCAGTCTGCAATCTCGAAGCCTATTGATGAAACTTATCGTACAGGTCAGTTTGATGAGAATGGCAAGATTTACAATCCTTCCGTGGGTAAGGTTATTGCCAACACTTTGGGCGAAGTGGCTAAACAAAGTGCCGTAGGTGCTATCATGCAGGGTGGAACCATCGCTAACATGGTAGGTAAGGGCAGAGGCTTAGCTACCAATATTCTGGCTGATATTGGTGGTAAGGTTGTGGATTCCGGTATTATGACCGGTCAGCAGTTGTTGGAGCGCATGGCGCACGACCCGAATTTCAAGCCTACTGGCAAGGATGCTGCTGAAACTTTCTTGGAGAGTGGTGCTAATCTTTTGTCTATTGGTTTCCCTGGTTTTGTGGGCAAGTATGCCCGATTCAAGGATGCGAGGGAGTTTAATAAGAAGTTTGACTTCACAGATCAGGATATTGCCGAGTTGAAGCGATTCGGTTATGATGGTCTTCGTGATGCCTTCGAGAAGGTAGGTATCGGGGAGTATGCCGTGGTAGGTGAAAACGCCCAGCGACTTGATGGGCAACTTACCCAGAAGTATATGGACCTGATGAACGACAAGAGCGTGCCGGAGGTATTGAAGGCTAAAATGATGGCTGTGGTGGAAGGCAAACGCCCTTCTTCCTTCTCGCCTGTTATTGATAGCGAGGTATATAGAGGTGACGATGGTAAGTACTATTTGGAAACCTATAATAAGGATGGAGGTGTAATCGACCGCAAGGAGTATTCTTCTCATGATGCTGCACGTAATGATGAGAAGAAACTGGAGTACGAGAAGACTTTGGGTTTGGCTTCTGTGCTGGAAGGTGAGTTCCATAATGATTTTACCCAGGAGCATCTTGATGGTTTGTATAACAAGGCAGCCCAGAAATACAATATGGGTGAGAAATTGACAGATGAGGATAAGGCAGCGGTTTATCTTCATCAGAATGCTGGTGCCATCAAAGAGATTATGGATAAGCAGCAGAAGGGTGTTATCCTTACTGACGAGGAGCAGAAGCAGGTTAACGCCTACCGTCACTATTATGATAATGCTTTGGAGAACAGTTCTGTTATGAGGGAGTTTGTCAACACGTTTGAGGATTCCCATGGTGTGGCGCGTGGTACACTTCGTAAGGCTTTGGAGTCGAAAGATAAGAAGTATGCGCCATTAGTTGAGTCTTATCTTAAGGAACTTTACAATTCCATTGAACTGAAACGTGAAATGAAGCAGACGATGGATGATCCCTACAATACTTCCCATGGTAATGAGCAGAAGCGCATTGAGCAGAGTGGTATTGAAGGAGAGAAGCCAAGTGCTCCTGTTGAGGGTGCAGCTCCTATTGAAGGTTCTGCTGGTGGTCAGGAGCCTCCAGTTTCAGCAGGACCTGCTCCGTACCAAGACCGTACCAACTCCGTACCTAGTCCGAGTGATGCAAACTCTGCTGCAAACGTTGCAAACTCTTCTGCTGAGGTTGCTGCCTCTGATGCTTTTGTTATGGGACAGAATGCCTATAAGAATGGGGATTCTGAGGCTTTACAGGCAATCGACTATAATAGTGATTTAGCTACAGGACGTTTGAAGCGTGGTTTTGCTGACAATGAGAAGATGCCTGATATTGTAGCCAATGCTTACAATGAGGGTAGAGATATGGAGCAGTTTGTGGCGCAGCGTGCCGGTAGTCTGACACCGGCACAGAAAGATGCTATCAATAAGTATGTAGAGGCAATGGATGCCAAGAAGGGTGCTATTGATGCTCTGCAGCATGCTGATGATGGTTATGGTGATGCCCTGAAGGAGCAGCTATGGCCATACCAGACGGAAGACGGAAACATCGTGCCAGCTACTTTGGATAGTGGAAAACAGGTATTCCTGAAGAAGGCTAACGAATATGGTGGAGCCTTTGTTGTTGTTCCTGATGAGCAGGGACAGCCTACGATTAAGCAAGTTTCCGCTGCTGAAATTGTAGAAGTTGGCACTCCTGTTCCTCTTGATGAATATATCGAAAATGCGGTTGCTCAGCAGAAGGATGCAAGAGCGCAGCAGTTTATCAGCCAGTTTGATGGTAGTGGTTTGAAGCCGAATGACCATGTAACAGTTGCCATGGAACAAGGTGATGAGAATATTGACATGACCTTTGCCGGATATAGTGAGGACGGAAAGATAGTGCTTACTGATGGCAAAGATTATCTTCCTTTGTCTAAAGAAGAGTTTGCAGCATGGCGCAAGAATGCGCTCGACAATACAATTAATGAGCATTTGGTTGCCGAGGACGTTGAACGTGAACAGGCTCAAATTAAAAAGGCTGAGGCTGATAAGCAAGAGCGTTACAAGAAGGGTATCTTTGGTTATGCAGCAGGCCAGCCTGACTATTCTGACACCCAGACAGACCCTAAAGTGGCAGCAGAGTATCTGCAAGAAACTGCCGGGGAAGACCGTAAGGGACTTTTCTCTAATATTGTAGCAGAGAAACAAGCCCTTCAAAAACGTATTAACCAGCTACGAGAGCATATTGCCAATAATGAAGAGTGGCTGTCTATCAATGCCGATCTTGACCCTAAGAATGCTGAGACCAGATCTTTGGCCAATAAGCAGATGAAGGGGCAGATAGCAGACCTACAGGCACGTTTCGACAACTGGAATAAAATCCGTTCAGCCGTAATGACTCCTGAGGAGGCAGAGGCTATCAAGGCTGATCGTACCAAGAAGATAGCTGATGCCGGTGTGAATGAGGGTGAAGTTACTCCTATCGAGGGACGCGAAATTGCTGTGCTTAGTGATGAGGAATTGAAGAAGCAATATCCAACAATGGATGAGGCTAGCAGTTATATTACCTCAGAACGTAAGCGCATCTATCGCCTCCAGTCTGACGAGGTACAGCGTGAAATCAATGGTGTTGATGAGGTTCTTGAACGCTATGTGAATGGCGAGATAGACTTGGAGCCTGAACAGCTCAAAGAGTTGAATACAACTAAGGCTCAGTTACAGGCAAGACAGGCTAATCTTACCGAATCAGCTAAGGATTTGAAGGCACAGGCAGACAAACTCAAAACTCTTTATCGTAAGGAGAATATGGAAGCCAGAGCCAAGGCGATGGAGAATATGACACCTGCAGAGCAGCGTGCCGTGAAGGTGGAGAATGCCATTAAGAATGGCGATCTGAGCCAACTCAATTCTATCTATGAAGAGGTGAGAGGTGCAACTGACTTTACCGACACCGAGCCAAACACTATTGAAGAATATGTTGCCAACAATATCGGCCGTTTCTCTTTGAACTATGAGGGTAAAGACAAGGCTGGTGTTCTTTCTAACGGTATCAAGCAAGAAACTGGTTTGGGACGAAAGGACTTTGATAAATTGCAGATTCTTGCCAAGGAAGGCGAGGGTAAGACCGTTCCGGAGTTTGTACATAGTCTCTATGACAACATGCCAGAGCAACTGAAACAGATGGGATATTCCGATCAGGACATAAGAGACGCTTTCCTTAATCTTATTGGTAGTGCAGAGAACTATTCTGATCTTAAAAACTATACATTAAATAATAAGGTGGCTGAGGCAGAGCAGTCGATGCGAGACATTGAACGCCAGGAAGAAGAAATGAAGGAGAACAGTGCTCATAGTGAAGCCTTTGACAAGATTGTAGAATTGGCGAAAGAGCAGAAGGATTACTGGAACTTGATGGAGCAGGGAGAAGTAGAACCTGATGATGTGCCGGAAGTTGATGTTGCTTATGACATGGACGAACTTTTGAAGACTCTTTCTGATGAGGAGTTTAAGGAGGTTAGTGATGTTTTGAAAGGTATTGACGAGGAATTTGAGTATTTCACAGCTGATGAGTATGAGCGTAGAGAGCTTGCAGATGAGCGCAAGAAGAAGGCTGAAAATGCTAAGACTTATGATGAGTCTATTAAGCAAGCGTTGAAGCCTGTTACTCCTTTTGCTTATGCCTTGAAGAGTGCTGTTGAGAGCGGTGACAAGAAAGCTATCAAGAAAGCTCAGAAGGAATTGACTGATGCCCTGATTGCAAGCGATTTGGGGCATGATTATCTTTCTGGGCAGTTGGCACAGGCTAAGCTGACTAAGAAGAAGGATGAATTGTATAAGGTGAAACGTGCAACCATAAAGCCGCTTACTGATGCCATTCGTGCTATTGAAAATGGTGAGAATATTGTGAATGCTCCATTTGCGGACAGACTGCAGAATGCTATCGCTGAAACGGAAACAGAGCCTACAGAGGCACAGAAGAAGGCTGGTAACTATAAGAAGGGGCATTTGTCGTTTGGTGGCTATGACTTCACTGTTGAGACTCCAAAGGGTGTGACTCGAAGCGGTAAGGATGAGCAGGGCAAGCCTTGGAGCGTGACCATGCACGACACTTATGGCTATATTTTGGGCAAGATTGGCGTGGATGGTGACCATATCGATATGTTCATCAATGATGCAGCTGACCTTGATACTTTTGATGGTAACGTTTATGTTGTTGACCAAGTGAACCCAGAGACTGGTGAGTTTGACGAGCATAAGGTGATGTATGGCTATCCTTCTGAGGAGGCTGCTACAGAGGCTTATCTTGCCAACTACTCCAAGGACTGGAAGGGACTTGGTAAGGTTACTTCTGTACCTAAGTCTACATTTGACAAGTGGCTGGAGTCTTCTGACCGCAAGACTAAGCCATTTGCGGAGTATGCTATGATTCAGCAAGAGGAGGCAAAGAAAGCTAATCAAACAAATGAAGCTCTTCCTTTTGATGCACCGATGAGCATGGATGATCTTCCTTTCCACCGCGATGTGAAGGAGGTGAAGCCGGAGAATCTGACTGAGGCACAAAAGGTAGCTTACGATGCTGTATCTACTATGCTTAAGAAGGCTGGCATCCCAGTGAAGGTTGTTAGCAATGAGTATATGGAGAAGGTGGCTGAGGCGCAGGATAATCTGGCAGTAGAAATGCTTTTGAATGATCCTCGTTTGCGCTTCTATATCAAGACTCCAGAGCAGAAGGAGGCTGCCAAGGCTGCTTATGACTGGGCTGCAAAGAACAGACCGGACAAATTTAAGCAGTATGCCATCGTTAATATGGATAATCCGAACCAACCTCCTCAGTACTTTGAAAAGAAGGCCTTAGCTGAGAAGTGGCGCAAGTACTATACCAATGCCTGGAAGATAGGAAACTACAAGGCATTTAATCTGAATAAGCCATTTGAGGAACAGATCAAGGACGTAAAGGGTGATGTTCCTAATGAGTTTGACCCTTATAAGGCAGAATCTCTGCTCAATAAGAGAATCGAGTTAGAGAAGCAGATTAAAGAAACCGAGGATTCCTATAATGCCAAGAAGAAAGAACGCGCAGAGTATCAAAATCAGTTAATGCAGGACTATATGGATCAGCATGGCTTATCTTCTGAGAACGATATTCCAGATGATGTTTGGACTGACTACAGGGATAAATCCTTTGAAAAGTATCAAGATACACTTGATGACTTGTTCCATAAGTATGTTGAGTTAGATAATCAGTTGAAGGCTGTTGCTGAGCCTGGAGTGCAGTATTTGAAGGGTAAGGGTGTGGTTTATGGCTACACAGATGGCAAGCAGATTGTGCTGAACCAGGAGCATCTGAATCCCAATACTCCTATCCATGAGTACCAGCATCTTTGGCGTACTGCTGCCAAAAATATGAATCCGGAACTTATAGAGCATGGTGATAAACTCATCATGCAGACCCAGCTATTTGCCGATTTGAAGAAGGACCCTAACTATAAGCATCTGAGCGATGACGAGATTTGCGATGAGGCTTTTGCTCGTTTGACTGGTGAGGATGGTGAAGCAATACTTGAACAGATGGCTAAGGATGCCATCAAGGAGAATCCGCTTGATACAGCTAAGGAACTGAGTGTTATCAATAAGTTGAAGGAGTGGTTGAAGAAGTTCTGGTATTGGACTTTGGAGACCTTCACCAAGTGGAAGCCTGAGGACATCAAGAAAATGACCTTGGAGGATATTCGTAACCTTGTGCTGAGAGACTTGGCGAATGGGGTGGACCCACGTAAGAAATCTCGTCTTGCTAATGAAGATGCTGTAAAAGTGTCTCCTGAGATTGCAAAAACTCCTGTAAATGTTGTGAATGCAGAAGCAAAACATGGTTTTAAAAACTATGCTGAGGCACGAGAGTGGGCTAAGAAGAATATTGTCAGAACTTACAATAACGAGGAGACCGGTGGTAAGGGTGAGATAAATATTAGTAACACTGCTGTTGGTAAGTATTTGTCTGAAAAGGCGGTTAAGAAGACTGCAAACAAAGACGTACACATGAGTGTATTGAAGGTTTTGCCTTCAGTACTTCGTGAAAGTATTGATGCTATCCAGCATGTTGACCGAAATAAGGTAGGAAATGAACGTAGTGAAGATTTTGGCATCAATCCTGATGTTATAATACATCGTTGCTATGGTGCAGTGAATATCGGTGACAAGGTATATGGTGTAAAAATTACATTGAAAGAGAATGTAAGAACACATGAAAAAACAAAGCTCTATAGCTATGAAGCAACAAAAATAGAGCTGCTGGACGGTCAAAGTGGAGACGTAGCTATGACCTCTCCCCGCAATTCCAACAACTCTATTACGGTTGCAAAGATAATAAAAGGTTTTGAAACTACCAAGAAAAATGGCGAAAAAGTTGATAGTGAGAGCACAAAATTCTCATTGAAAGATGAAGAATACCTGAAAGCGGTGGAAGATGGCAATATGGAAAAGGCTCAGAAGATGGTGAATGAAGCTGCCGATGCTGCTGGCTATTCTACAGATTCCAGCTATCAAGGTACATCTGCCTTCAATGGTGCTGCACCTTGGGGTAATGGTTACTTCTTGACAAAGGACGAACGCAAGGAGGCTTGGGATAATGGCGAGTTTGAAGGTGAATCAACTCTTGGTGATTATATCAATGATGATATTGATGGCGGCAACTTGGAGGAGTTGACTAATGCCGCATCTTATCGTGCAGCTGACCCTATGCGTAAGGAGGCTATTGATAACGTTCGTAATGTTATTCAGAAGAAAGCTAAGACTATTACAATGTATCGTAGTGTTCCTTCTGATGTGAAGGAAGGTTCTTTCCGAAATGGTGACTGGGTAACTCCAAGTCGTGCTTATGCTGTTGATAATGCAAAATTGCATGGATGGGGTGACGATTACAACATCATCGAACAAAAAGTTCCTGTTGATGATGTGTGGTTTGATGGCAACGATATTGCAGAATGGGGCTATGGTCGTGAGGAAGACTATATCAATGATACAGACTTCGCCTATAAGAACAGCAAGAACAACAAAAAGTTGCTTGATGCCGTTACCTATGATGATAATGGTAATGTAATTCCTTTGTCTCAGAGATTCAATGAGAAGAATAAGGATGTGCGTTTCTCGTTGGAGGACCCAAAAACTCTTGCAGGAGTACATAACATATCAGAAGACAAGCTATTGAAGGCTATCAAGCAGGGTGGTCTTGCCAATCCATCAGTGGCTGTCATTGATACTAGTAAGCAGAACCATGAGAGTTATGGTGATATTTCCCTGATATTGCCTTCTGATATGGTGGCAAAGAAAACAGGAAAGAACGCTGGTACTTGGCAGGGCGATGCTTATACTCCTACCTATCCACAAGTAGAGAAACATATAAGCAATAAGGGTTCAGAGCAGGTAAACAAAGATGTGCTTTCTGTGCCGAAGGAAATACAACATGAAGTAAGAAATGGTATCTACCGATGGTTAGATGGAGACACAAATTCGGGTTTGAAGTACCTCTTCCTTCATGAGAAGGGCAAAGCTCCTAAAATGGTAGAATTACAACATAAGTATAGCGATAAGGTCTATAATGACCTGAAATCAATCACAGCAGGGGACTTTGACATCAGTAGTATTGGCAAGGCTGATACTGAGAAGGTCTTATCAATGTATATTGATAATGTTTTCGGTGGAGACAGAGATGCTTATGATGAAAAGCAAAAATATCGTATTTTGAGGTATAAAAAACAAGTTGCTGATGGTGAGAAGAATCCATTCTTGTTAGCTAGAGCAAAAAACGCCTTGGAACAGTATGATAAATATGGCTTTTATTTTGATAAAGTTCAGGATTTTGTTCGCAAAGTAGAACGTGACCATCGTATGACTGGAGTTAACACGGATGCTACGCTTAATGAGGTTGAAGACTACATTAAGACTAATAACCTGACAGATGAGTTCAATACTTGGCTGGAAGGTAAGGAAAAGGAATATGGCATTAAGGAGGTAATCTTTGATGGCTTTACTCCTAGCGGTAATCGTAGATATGTGCCAAACACCTTGGAGAATGCTTCCAAGATAATGAAGAAACAAGGTCGAAATGGTGCAACTGGAACATCGGTATCTTTCCAAAACTTTGCTGCAAGGTTGATGCCTTCTTATGGAACATTGAAGGATATTCGCTCCAAGAAAGGCTTATTGACTTCTGACCGAGAGAAATTTGATAATTTCAGAGAAAAGTGGTCGAATGTATTCTTTGAACTTGGCATGAAGTGCCAGCCTGATGCAACTGGTACTTTTGACGATTATGGTTTGGCAAGACTTTCTGAGGCAGCTATGACCAGTGACCCACAAGCGTATTTGAAGAAGGAGTACAATGTGGACTTCTCAGACGAGGACACAAAACGTTTGAAGGAAATGGTTAAGGCTATCAAGGAAGAGCATCCTGCCATGTACTTTGAAACCAAGTTTGAACGTCCTGTTGGCTTTAATGAGTTCTCTTCTGCTGTGGTTCCAACAACGGCTAGTAACGAGGTGAAGCAGGCTTTGCAGAATGCTGGTGTGCAGATATACGAATATGATAAGGAGAAGGAAGGTGACCGCAAACGTGCCTTCAATGAGGCTATCAATAGCAATAATGAAATCCGTTTCCATCGAGTGACTGAGGTGAAATCTTCTATCGTTGAGCAGAAATTGAAGAAGCATCCTGATTCGCTGATGAAGGCTGGAACCTACTTTAGCGGTGGTGGACTGGTAGAGGAAGGTTTGAAGGGTATCATCGACCCTGTAGTGGCTGTGGAATATGACCGGAAGATAAGTGGTGTATATCGCAATAACTTCGGGCAGCATATTGTTACGGCTGATGTGAGGGATGTGGATCCTAAGGAACTGGTGAAGCAGATTGATGGCGATGTGGAGTATTTTCACGCTTCTCCTGTTTGCAAGAACTACTCGCAAGCAAAGAGTAATAGCGGTGAGGTAGAGCTTGACAAGGAGACTGCCAAGAGTACTGCTGACTTCATTGATGCCGTGAAGCCGCGAGTGGTGACTATCGAGAACGTCAAGGGTTACAAGGACTCTGAGGCAATGAAGATTATCACCCAGGCACTTGATAAGAATGGCTATACATGGGATTCTGATGTGTATAATGCCGCAGACTATGGTGGCTATACCAGCAGAGAACGACTGATTGTTAGAGCCGTGAAGGACGGAGAACTGCCTGAAAAGCCAAAGAAACAGCCACGTAAGGGTGGATGGCTAGAGGCTGTGGAGGATATTCTTCCTACTCTGACAGTGAAGGAAAGTGGTGTGGCTCCATGGATGGATGCCAGACTGAAGGCTGACGGAATCGACTGGCAGAAGGTGGAGAAGCCTCTTTACGTAATGGGCAGTGCCTATGCCGATGGCAAGATTCCTCATGCTTATGGTGATGAGATTTTGCCTACGTTGAGAACCAAGAGCGGTGATGTGATCATCATGCCGGGTGGAAAGGTATTGCGTGCAGATGGTAGGGTATTGGCTAGGATTACCGGACTGGGCGATGACTATAAATTGCCTAAGACGGAATCTTTGGCGCATACCATCATTGGCAATGGTATTCCGGTGCAGTTGACCAAGGGCGTGATTGCTCCTCTGCTGAATAAGGATGACTTATCGGGTAGAAATGTACTTGCACGACTTGGCAGCTCTATCTTTAAGAATAACTGGGATGCTGACAAGCAGAAACAAGTGAGTGACCGGGTGGTGAACACTGCCAACAAACTGGGTGGTGCAGAGGCTACGGTTTACACATCTGTGGATGAGGTTCCTGATGCTTATCTGAGTGATGTGAAGAATGGTGCTACCGGATGGTATGACCCAACTACGCACACGGTGCATGTTTATCTGCCTAACTGTGCTGATGCCAACGAGGCAGAGAGAACAGTGCTTCATGAAAAGATAGGCCATGAGGGTATGGAAGTGCTGCTTGGTGGCGAAGATGGCGTAAGAAAGTTCGCCAACTTCGTTTATAATTCTGTCGCAGCAAGCACTCGCGGTAAGATTTTGGATAATACCAACAAGTATGATCCGGACTGGAAGAACCCTGACCGCATGAATGTGGGAACGCAGGAGTATATCGCTCATCTTGCTGAGGAGGGTCCTAAGACTGCTGAGGACTTTACTCTTTGGACCAAGATTAAGCATTATCTTATCAAGGTGCTTAAGAAGCTGGGTGTTCGTGTGCCGGGACTTCTCAATGATAAGGATTTGAGATACTACCTGATGAAGGCTGGCAAGGCTCTTCACGTTTGGGACGAAATGCCTCAGGAGAAGCAGGAAGCCATGATGAAGCAGGCTAGCAATGCTGAAATCAAGGATGCGCTATCTGATGGTGCAGGAAAGGGTAAACCACGCCAGAAGAAGGGCGAAAGCACTATTCAGTACATGAAACGTGTACAGGAGTGGCGCAAATGGCAGAATGCACGCGAGGATAAAGAGAACCCAGAGCCTCCAATGTTCTACGACATTGATAAGGATGAAGCAGGCAAAAAGGAATGGGCACAGCTCAATAAAGACTGGCGTGAACGCCACCACCTTGTTGGCGAGGAACCTACTGGTATGCCTATCCGAATGGAAAATGAAGAGGATGATGCCTACATGAATCGTATTCATGAATATGAGAAATGGCAGGCAGCCATGAAGGATCAGGTAGACCCTTTGCCAGATATGTTTGCCTTTGAGAAAAAGAAGCAGGAGGAGGTGAAACGCAAGTATGAGGACTGGTTGGCCAAACATGATCTGTTGGAGCAGCAGCAAGCTGACCTTGATCTGTATGAGGGTAAGATTTATCCGGCAGAGACCAATCCGAAGGCTGATGCTCTGGAGAAGCAGGTAATGCAGGATTTGGCAGAAGTGACCAGTACTGACGTGAGCAAGGAAGGTGCAGCAAAGACAGTGAAGCATGCCGTGATCCATCGTAGAAAGAATATGGAGGAGGCTAGTGCTTACGATGCCATCTATATCAATGATGTGAAAAACAGAATTGTGAAAATGGCTGACAGCGGTGCTTTTGACAAGTTACTTTCTGAATACCAAGGCAAGCCGAACCGGGCAGAGAAGTTGGCTGAGGCTATACCTTATATAATAGAGGCTCCTAGAAGATTGCGTGACCTTGCGCGCGACTTGAACGCTACTGGTGCTTTTGATAAGGGACATATCCATATCCAGCCAGCTGATGTTGAGGCTATCCAGCCATACGTGACAGACTTGATTGCTGAGACTGGGAAGAAACATACCGAGCTGAAAGATGGCAAGGAGGTGGAGGTATATGATGATCCTCAGGCAGTGAGCGAGGTGGCTAGCAAGATGGCACAGGCTATCAATGCCAATCATCAGGGTGAGGAAGGCTTTGTTCCTATTGACGGAACGGACATTCTTAGCGAACATGTATTGCCACTGGTGAAGCAGCAGATTGTGCCGAAGGGTATCGATTACAAGAATATCTCGCCTGATATGAAGAATACTGTTAGGTCTATAAGAGATTGGTATGATTATTTCTACGACTGGTTGAAGGATAATCGCACATTAAGGGAGGACACCGGTTATAATGTGGACTATGTAAACCATATCTGGGATAAAGAGAAATCGGACCCTAATGCGTATGCTACCTTTGTGGAGAACAGACAGCGCACAAAAAGCCCTAACGAGAAGCCGAGAACCATCAGTACCCTTATGGAGGGTATCAGCGTAGGACTTGTGCCTAAGACTACCGACATCACGAAGATGATGGCTTACTACAGCAGAAGCAATATCGAGGCTTGGGTAAACAAGACGATGCTGCAGGAGTTGAGCGGACTAAACGTGATAGAGCGGAATGAGGACGGAGAGGTGGTTTCTACTGATCCGCTGCTTTCTTCTTCGGCTCCTTTTAACCTGGAGCAGTATCAGTACTTTGAGATTCCGGGTGTGGGACCAGTTTGGGTATATAATGTATCGCCTAAGCAGGTGAAGGTTAAGAATCCTATCACCGGCAAGGAGAAGGTGCTTTATAGCGAGGCGAGTGCCGGTGACCGATTCGGTGTAGTATTCGAGACTTATCAGTCTTCGCCTTTCTGGAAGGCTTTTGATACGCTTGCATCGAGTGCCAAGAAACTGGAGCTGGGCTTTAGCGGTTTCCATGCCGGAGCATTGACGGAGGTTTATATGGTACAGAATATGGTGGAGTTTGGTCCTAAGAAGGCTATGGCCAACTTTATGAAGTATATCTTTGTAGATACAGCCAAGAACCATGAACTACCTTGCTTTGCCAATCCTGAGGATTTTCAAGAGGCTGCTTCCCATCTGGTGAAGTTCGGAGCGACCAACGACTATGCTGCTGCTGATGTGCAGAACATGTTTGACAATATGCGCGATGCAATGATAAAGGTGCAGAAGAAGTTGAAGGACGGAAATAAAATTTCCGGAACGGTGGCTAAGGCTTCTATGCCATTGAAGGTGGCAACGCAGATGCTTTCGCTCATCAATAAGGGTATGGATGTAGCTTTGTGGGATTTCCTTCATGACGGACTGAAACTTGCTACCTATCGGATGAGGGCAGACAAGACCAAGGAACGTGCCAAGAAGAAGGGATGGACTGAGGAAGAACTGAGCCGGGCTTTAGATGAAGACGGACAGTTTGTGAACGATATGTTTGGCGGTCAGCACTGGGATGTATTGGGTGCCAGCCATCGAACCTTGCGCTATGCAGGACGAGTTCTTCTTTCTCCAGACTGGAATGCTTCTACCACACGCCACTTCCTGGCATTAACCGGATTTGGTTCTATCTGGAATGAGGCTACCTTTGAGAACTTTAAACAGTATTACAAGAGGCTCAAACATAAGGAACTTACACCGGAGGATGAAGGCAGAAGAAGCAGACAGATTTCTGCACTCCTCTGTTATGGTATCGGATTCATGGTATTTTATGAGGGTATTGCCAATGGCATCAATGCTGCCTTCCGTGCCCTGGACGAGGAGAAGGAGCGCAAGAAGGCAGAGGAGATGAGAAAGACCAACCCTAACTATAGAAGCATGTATGAACTTGCTTATGGTGACGAGGGTATGAAATGGTATGACTATCTGATGAGAGGCAACAGCCTTGGCCAGCAGAGCAAGATCTTCTTAGGCAGATATGAAGATGGTACAGAAATGTATGTGAGACATGGTAAGCAGTTCCGTGAGGTTCCGGAATACCTTTTCAATCATAAGGGAGAACTAGAGTTCCCTGGTCCAATGGTTCAGAGAATGATAGGTAAGGCTAACCCTATGGTAAGAATGACGCTGGATGATATTAATTATCTGAGCGATTTCCAAGCCAGCCATGCAGATCAGGAGATTCAGCGCAAGTATGGCAAGACCATCGGACTGCTTTATAAGGATGCTTTGTACTGGGCACCTTTCCTGATTCCGAGTCAGGAGAACAAGGAGTTCAAGGCCGTTGATTTCTTCTTCCCTTCTTCTAAGGGGTTCTCTCCATGGAAGGCTCAGAGTTACTTCAAGGACTTTATCCTTAGTGGTGACATGGAAGGCGTGGTGATGACCTATCAGAGCTGCCAGCGCAATGGTATTGATCCTGAGGCTCAGATTAAGGCTGCCATCGGCAGCGTGAAGGCACTGGAGAGTGCAGAAATGAGTGATGGAGTGACTTCCTTACAGGAGGCTAGTAAACGCTTTGATGCTGCCAAGAGTATCACAGAAAAGAAGAAGATGCGCCAGAAGATGAAGAAATTCCTCTCGCAGAGTGATTACAAGGCTTTCACCCAGAAGGAGGCTCTGGACATGGTGCAGGGCTATCTGAACGGTGATGAAGACTTGAAGGAAATGGAGAAGGCTGAAAGCAAGTACCTGATGAAGGCTAAGGCAGAGGACGTGACGGAGGACTGGAGAATACAGAACGTCTGGAACGGAACCATGGAGACTTATCAGGAGTATCAGCGTTTGAAGGATGTTGATAAGGCGAAGGCAAATGCCTTTAAGAACAGCAAGACCAACAAGCGACTGTTTGCGGCTAGAAAGGCTATCTCTGCTGCAAGAAGGAAGATGAATAAGGTTAAGAAGCAAATGGATGGTACAAACGATGCTGCCAAACTGGTAGAGATTCGGAATACCAGAAAGGAGTTGCTTGAAAAGCTGAACGGAATGGAGTAGCCTTCGGGCTACTTCACTCTAGGAAATGTTCTATATTTCCGAAAATAGGCTTTGGTCAATTCAATTTTATGTTCAATATTTCCACACATAGAAAAAGGGACTTGCTTCACAGCGAGTCCCTTTTTGATAGTTATAAAAAATCTAAATCCAAATAAATTTATAATAGTTATGATTAATGAATCATTTGTGTGTTTAAAGTTGAAGACATTGGAGCGATGTTATCCGAGAGAAGTACCAGATGCATTCTCTGGTTCCTTTTTTGGTGTTGCCCAGCGTATGTAATCAGCCATGCTGTCATCCATGCGCTGCTGCTCACTCTTCGGATTCTCCTTCTTTTCCTTTCCCCAAAGGCGTCTGGCAATATCATCCAAACACCACTGCCAATCGTCTCGAAGAGTAATGACCTTGGAACTTGGCATGATGGTGACATCTGCCTTTGGTGGGTCAACATGCTTGGTGTTGCCATCCTTATCGGTCTCCTCTTTGGTACTGAGAGAGGCGAAAGGCACGTTATTGTCGTTAAGGAACTTCTCCACATCCTCCTTCTTGTTGTCGCAGAGAAGAATGCAGACGGAAACCTTATTTTTCTTCAAGGTGGTGAGGGCTTCTTTCGCCTTTCCTACCATGGAGAGGTTGCCTTTATCATCTTTAGTAATGACGCAGGCTTCATGTACATTGATTGATTTACCCATGATTTAAAACGTTTTAAATTGAAATGCGGAACAAAAATAAGGAGAAAATATGAAAAAGTAATGTTAAGTTGCGCAACTTATCACTAATAAGCGAGAAAAATGCGGTATTTTTGGCGAAAAATTAAGAATTATGGTTGACAATCATGTAATAAATGACATATCGAACTATGCGGAGCCGGGACCAGACTCACTTGAAGGAGTGAGCCGGGAGCGGTTTACGCAGAGCCAAAGCAATCTTCTGTTGCTGCAATGGGCTTGCCAATACTTCTATGATGGTGCAGAACTGAGAAAGAAGTGGAAGCGAGCGCAAGACTTCGTGATGGGAAGACAGTTAGAAGAGCTGATAGAATGGAATGGAAGAAAGATTACCATCCGGCAGTATATGGAACTGAAAGGTATGCCAATACTGGAATACGATGTAATCGGAGACAAACTTCTTTCGCTCGTTGGTCTTGTGCGCCAGCAGCGCAGTACTGCTACATGTAGTGCCGTGGATCCAAACGAGGAAGACTATATCAGTTTCTTCAATGAATATCTTCGTCAGAACGACAACCAGAACGAAAGGCAAGAGTTAGATGCGAGAATGTTCTATGCCTTCTGTGTATTCGCCTTTGTGGGCATGAAAACCTATTATGGCAGAAGGGATGGCAAAAATGGCATCTTTGACTATTCTGTAGACATCTTTAAGCTAGCTATACCACCTTTCTTTAAGTATGATCTGAGCGATGTGGAATTTATTGCTGAGGCTCATGATTTGACTTGGCGTGAGATTATTGCTACCTTTACAAATGGAAGCAAGGAAGAGGCTAATAAACTCAGTGAGATCTATCTACAGACGCAGCACCATTTTGCGCCCGAACAGACTTATCACCCGACTGGTGAAGCCCAGTATGCCGGAATAGATGATTTCACCCATTCTTCAGTAGTAGGCAAGTACCGGGTATTGGAAATCTGGACAAAAGAAACCAGACCTGCCATCTGGGTACATGACTGGGAGAGTGGAGATTGCGGCTATGCATCTCCCGACCAACGAGCCTTCTATGAGGAAAAGAAGCGTAAGATAGAGGAATCCAACATCATGAAAGATGAGAATGGCCTACCTGTGCTCGATGAGAATGGTGAGCCTATCTACTATGTAGACCCTTCTGAACTTAAGACCATCGAGATTAAGGATGAAGCTGAAACCTACTGGTTCAGAAGATATATCACACCGAATGGCTATCTGCTGGATGCCAGGGAATCACCATACTATGTGCTCAGGGACGGATTCAGAACCTCTATCCATCCATACACCTTCGATGCCTATCCATGCCTGAATGGTGAGATAAGAAGTTTCTCTATGCGTGCCGAGAACAACCAGCGCACCTTGAACCATTATATGATGATGATTAATTTTATCGTGGCCAATGGTGCCAAGGGTACGATGCTTGTGGACGAAAATGCTCTGAGCGAGAAACAGAGCATCGATGAAATGCAGGTGAACTATACCAAGACAGATGGTTTTATCTTATGGAACTCCAAGAATGGAGGTAAGCCACCGCAGACACTGGTCAACAAGAGTATTCCGGCAGGTGTTGACTTCATGGTGAACTTTGCCAAGACAATGGCGAGCGAGGGAAGTGGTGTGCAGGGTGCTCTGCAAGGTCAGCACCGGAACACCAGTGGTAAGCAGTATCAACTGGAGAGGGAATCGTCATCAACCACCATACAGGACTTTGTGGAGAGTTTCAACAACTTTAAGGTACGTGTGGCCAAGAAGAAACTTTACCTGATTCAGGAATTTTGTACCGATGCTGACAGCGTGAAACTGACAGGTGATGAATTTGAGATTCATTTCAATCCAGAGACCATGAGGGATATGGATCTAGATGTTTCTATCGACCTGGATGCATACAGTCCTATCGTCAGAGCCGCCAATAATGATATGGCTTGGAACTTCATGACTAGCGGTAAGATGGACCCATATACGATGCTGACCGTAGGGCAATTCCCTGGTACGAGCAGAATGAAGAAGTACTTCAAGGAACAGATGGAGAAGCTACAAGCCATGCAAGCGCAGCAGCAAGCGAATGGCGAAATGCCTACAGCTGGAGTTGAACAACAGCAGACTGGTACGCCTGCAGCACATCTGAAAGATGTAAACGATGGAGCGAATGATTTGGCAGCTCTTCCTTCGGCAGCTATGTAGAAGAAGTTCTTAGGTAATTCATAATATTGAACGAAATGTTGTTCAGTTCTTAGATTAGATTATTTTATTTTTTAGGTTTATTAGTTTTTAAGGTTATTTGATTGTGAAGAGGAAGCCGTGATGGTCTCCTCTTCTTTTTGTTTAGTCAATACCATGTCTCTTCTTGTATAAGCGTAACTTAAACATTGGGGTAGAAACTCGGTACATGTAGTATTCTTGCCATTGTTTCAACTTCTTGGCTCTAACCTTGTTGTCGGCATCGCAGCCGATGGCTCCCCACTTGGAAGGAGTGTAGTAGTAGGAGGCAGCCTTGATGTCTTCTACATTTTTGAAATAGCGAGTAGCTTTCCATTTGCCCATTTGAACTAATTTTCGATAGGCTAGCATGCTCTTGCGGTTTGGATCGTAGGTCATGATTGCCCAATCCTTATGTGACTGGTCGTAGAGCATGTAGAAGCGAGGCGCGCCACATTCTTTATACTTGGCAATGGTTGCCTTGACTCCTTTTTGCCACATGCGAGTGGAACGGAACAGTTCGATACGAGTGATGATAGGCTGGTAGATGACTATGAGCATCTTACGCAGCAGGTTTGAATAACTTTGTTTCATTTTTCTTTTTACTTTTAATTATTAACTTATATGGACAGGCGATAGAATCGCCTGGAACGGGGGCTATAGAGGGGACGGATTATGTTGCTGGCTAGATAGAGGCTAGCTGCCACCACCTATTCCGGCCAAATCAGCTACTACTGGTGGACGGTTGCGGAGGCGTTCACGCTCGATTTCTGCCTTTGAACGGAATGGAACGATTTCAGGGGCTGGCATATCCTTTTCTACGTAGAGGGCAATGGCGCGCGCCATGACACGGTCATCATGCTTTCCGGCTACGGCTCCATAGCAATCGTTCTGCTTGTAATAGAGGAAATAGGTACATTCGTCTATTGCCGCAAGTTCTCGTTCCATATAGCCACCATCACGGATGATGCGAGCCATGGTCTTCACTACTGCCACCTTTGTATTCTTGTTGGTGTTGAATCCCCATTTCATCTCGATATTCTTCACCTTCTTTAATTTTGACTGTGATGCGCTATAGAGATTATCGTATAGAGGCAGAAGGATAGGGAAGAACAGCTCTGACTGGTTGCCCTCAGTATTGTTCATGCGCGAGTAGGCAGTATTGTTCTCAATGACCAGATAAGCATCATTATAGAAATGGGCAATCTGGGCGCAGCGCATAGCTAACTGATCTGCATCGCAGTGACCATGCCATTCAGCTACGATTTCCGGTACGCCACCATAGATTTCATCGTAGCGGTCGAGGACTACAATATCAGAGAAGTCGGAGGTTTTATGAGAACCACCAATATCGCAGGCTACGATATACCGATGTCTGACAATCTCGGAGTTGTCTGGTCCAGCCCACACCTTCAATGGTCCGCCTGAACGCTCGATGAAGCGGATATTGTTCATACAAGCATCATCGGCAGCATCATAAGAATCACCTTCAATGTCACCCACCATGATAGGCTCGATACCCTTGCAGTCCTCTTCCATTTCCTTCAACTTGTATGGGTCGAAGACTGTAGTACCTGAGAATAGGAAGGCTTCAACATCATCAGAAGGGAACTCCTGACGCATATCGTCAAGAGTCTCATACTCCTTAGACTTCTCGATATACCAATGGATGCCCTCGAAAGATGCGCCTTTACATTCGTAGAGCCACCAATAGTACTTACCATGACCTTGCTCGTCATTGCGATTCTTCCACAGCCAGATGGCGAAATCGGCACGTTCATCCTCGGAAGCAAATGGCAATATATATTTTTCAATTTCGAACCATGCCACGAAGACAGGAGTAAATGCTGACAGAGGTTTTCCATCTTTGTCTACTGAATTTGCGGCTACCCAGGCATCGTGGAACTCGTTTTCTCGTCCGTTAGGCGTTGACTCTCTGACGATGAATGTTAAAGGATCTGGCTGAATAGATGATGATGCAGCCTTGATCACCTTAGCCGGAGTCCACTCTGTGGTGTTAGGGAAGAAGGCTTCCTCTGTGATATGAGCAAGGGCAGCATCACCGGAGCGGCATGATTCTGGGTTTCGGGCAGAACCTGTTTGTATCTTGCAATCTCGTGGAATGAGATACTTGATATTCTGTATGGTTCCAGATGTCTTGATTTTGCGAGGGTCGTTCTTGAATGGTACACCAATATCGTAGAAGAGCCATGTAGGAATGGCATTAATTAACTTCTCGTACATATCGAATACCTGTGTGGCAGATGAAGACTGGTGGCCAACGATATTACTATTCCAGTTTGTCTTCCAGAAGATCTGCAACCATGCCATGTAGATGTCGGTGAGGGTAGAACCACCCCATTGACGGCACTTCAAGAGAATGACACGGATATAGTGGTATTGACTGTGAAGGCGTAACTGTTCGAAGACCTTGGCTAGTTTGATCTGGGCATTGCGAAGAAGAAAAGGTATATCTTCACCTCCATCCTTATTCTTGATTCGGGCATAGGCATAGGCGAAGAAATAGAAATCGTGCTTACAGCGTAGTCGGATGAGGTAACGGAAGACTGCATCGCGAGCCTTTTCTTGGTCGAAGTCTGGCATGTACTTATCGCAAAAGGCCTCTATAGAACCACACTTGATGATGGCGCAGAACTTCTTTTCCTTCAACATTTCTACTGGGAGCCAGAGCTTCTTTCCATTCAGGAAATCTGTGATGACGCATTCGAATCGAAGTCCAGGGGCATTCTCTCCTGTAATGGGACGATAACTAGCGAGGAGACTTTTGAGTCTTCTCTTATCTTCTTCAAGAATCTCTTTGAGTTTCTTATCAGAAATCTGCTGCTGAGGTCGAACCTTTAAGGAGGATTTTGCTACTGGCATTCGTTATATATAATAATGTTAAGTGTTAAATGTTAAGTGTGTTGGCATGTCGGATAAATCTCTCTGCCTTGGCATAGATGAAGCCTAAGCAGAATAGGACTATATGGAAGATTCCAGCTATGTAAGGGAGAAGGAAACCTATAGCCATGCCGAGCACCATCTGCCAGAAGTAGATGCGGTGATACCGATAATACCATTGCGCAGAGAATCCCATGAAGAAAGAAATCAATACGGATGCGCCTAATACAGGTAATGCCGGATAGTATATGAACGACAACAACACGGAGCAGAGCCAGGCAGCCAGTAAGCGATGGAAGCGAAACTGATGATGAACCATCAATATGCACCAGCCGTTGATACCCCAGTGTATAAAGTTGGCATGACCGAACATATAGGCGAAATGGGTGTATAAAGGCGATGATGGAGACACAGCCAACGAGGCATGAAGCGGAATGATGAAAGCCATCAGGAGGATGATGAGAAGTGTAATATATAATGTACGCATAATGGAAGTGATTTATCGAGTTATGAATGATGTTTTCTTATTGCGGAAATAATTGTTTATTTTCATTTGTATGTAGCGTGGAGCCATACCCAAATTGGGCGCAGGAAGATCCAGGCATACATACACAAGATTTTTGGTATTGTATTCCTTGTATTGATCCATCTGCCGGAGACGCAAGAAATCCTGATAGAAATCTTCAAAGAGTTTACCTTTCATGGCTTGGTATTTGCCGAATTTAGGCTTTTCTCCCTTGATGCGTTTACATACATACCGATAGGCTGTGCTATCGGCAAGATAATAGCAAGAGGCAGGCATCTTGGCGATGTAATCGCATATCTTAGCCATGGTGGTAGGATATTCTACCATCCTCTTGGCCTTACGAAAGAGCAGATACATTTCTTGATCTCTTTTAAGGTAAATTTCGGATATGGAATTTAGATGTTTCATGCAACAAAATTAATTCATCAAGATGCAGAACTTATCACAAAGTAATGCGAAATTTTCCTTAATTTAGCACACAAATATTAAAAATGAATATTTATGGCAAAAGAAACTATTGATAATCAGAATGTTAAGTCAAAGCGAGATTCTTTCAGAGAGCGTCTTGCTCAGCGTTATCCGGACTTGAATATGGATGATGATGAGGCTGTTTATGGTCAACTTTCGACCGATTACGACCAGTATGACCAGAATAAGCAGAAAATGGATGACTTCAACAAAATGTTGCAGGACAACCCTCATGCTCCAAGTCTGGTGACAGGTCTTGTGACCAAGAAAAATGCAGATGGCAGTGACTTTAATTTTATCGATTTTATGATTGATGAGATGGGTCAGGACTTCGTGGATGCCATTAATGGTGATGAGAAGGCCAAGGCACGCTTGAAGGCCAGCGAGAAAGAGAAACTTGAAGCTAGCGAGAAACTTTCCAAAGAAAAGGATCTTCTTGCAGCCAACATGAAGCAGTCAGATGATGAACTTGATGCAGCCATTGTGGAGGCTAAAATTAAGCCGGAGTCTGTAACAGATTTGATTGAGTGGCTTTACAAGCGCAGCGATGATGGCAAGGATCACGATGATGATGGTTTCGTATGGCGTGCAGCTCGTTATGATCTGAAGAAGGAAGACTTCTTGCGCCTCTTCCAGATTAAGGACTTCGACAAAGCTGTGGCAGATGCAGAAGAGCGAGGCTACAAGCGTGGTAAGAACGAGAAGATTGACCAGCAGAAACAACTGCATGATGGCAAGCAGGGCGGCAAGAAGAACATCAACATCGATGGAGGCGGTGGTGCACCATCACTTCCAAAGGAAAAGAGCCGTACAGAACAGGTGTACAGCAAGATGGTTGGAATGTAGAATTAGAAATTTATAATTAATAATTTTAAATGTATAGATTATGAAACAGTTTAAGAAATGGTTTGGTTTCATGATGGCGATGCTCGTCATGATTCTTAGTGGTGGAAGTTCTTATGCAATGGCAGAAACGGCTCCTGCAGTTCCGGCTGGCGAAGGTGGCGGTGGTGCGATAGGGCCTTTGGAAGGTCCCGGTGGTGCTGGTACTGGTCCAAAATGGGCGGGTGCAAGTAAGGAACAGCAGGAAGAAATGGATAACTGGGACTACTATGTAGCACATGTTAATCCTACAGTGGTAGAAATGAAGTTGGAGAGTTGTCCTATTGACCAGATTTTGCGCGCATCTAAACGCATGACTCCAATCGATAGTAACATCATTTATTACTATTCCATTGGCCAACGCCCAATCAAAACCAAACTTACAGAGAAAGTTGGTAAAACTACAAGTGGTGGCTCAGTGACATTTAAGGTAGAAAATCCTACTGTGTTTGGTATCGGTGATATTATCATGGTTAACGACATGTTGGGTTATGATGATAATGGTACCGACAGAAGCAAGATGATTCCTCTGCAGTTGCGAGTTACATCTGTTGACAATGATGGTAATCCAACCTGTTATGCACTTAACGGCAAAAAGAATAATTCGCGTGGAAACAGAGACATTCCTGAGGATATTGCCATTGGAACAGTTGTGATGCGACTTGGTAGAGCCGCTGGAGAAAAGGAAGTTGAAACAGGTAGTTACTATTCGATGCCTGATAAGAGCTTCCAGTATTGCCAGCGATTCATCATGCAGGTAGAGGAATCTCTTATTGATCGTATGATGAAGACCCAGGTTCAGTGGGACTTTACGAGACAGGAGAAAATGGCGATGGACGATATGCGTCAGGGCCAGGAGTTAAGTGGTCTCTTTGGTTATCGTTCTCAGTCGAATGGTGGCAAGGATGTCGGTTTGGTATATACAATGGGCGGCATCTTCTGGGAAGCAGGAAAGGATTTGCAGATTGGTCACTGGGAGCCAAAGATGCAAAAGAACGACAAAGGCGATCTTGTTCCTGTAACAACAAAGGTAAAGGTTACAAATTCTGATGGTGAAACTGAGGTTGTGAAGCAGGTATACGAGTATGTGATCAGCGAGAAGGAGTTGACTCAGTTTATTGCTGCTATGTTGAAGGGTGCAGGTAACTCTAGCCGTACCAAACTTCTCTTCGTTGACAACTTGATTTATCAGGCATTTGCAAACCTTCGCTCTAATAAGCGTATCATTACACAGACCGAAAAGGATTATCAGGGTTGGAAACTTGACTTCGAGAAGTTCGAGAGCATGGGTACAAAGATTCTGATTTATCGTCACGATGCATTCAACTCCTGGGGTATGGATGGCAGAGCTTTCTGTCTGGATGCTCGTTATCTGGATAAGTATGTATTCGGCACATGGACCAGAAATGAGTTTAACGCTAAGGATCTCTTGATTCGTAACACGGCAGGTGTTGTGATGGAAGAATATAGCTGCTGGGTACTGACCTTCCCGGATGCTCATGCGCGTGTTGCCCGACCTGTCTTCACTGGTGATGGAGTGACCGATGAGCAGATTCAGCTGGCAGCGTAATCATCGTATAGGAAACTGATAGTTTTCTACATATATCAATCTAGGGGATAGTTGAGGCTAATGCAGCCTCGCTATCCCTTCTCACCATAAACACAAATAGATATGTATAGATTTGTAGCTAAAAGTATGCTCATCTTTGTGGTGACTCTGCCGAGCGGACTGATCAAGAATATTGAGTTTGAACGGTGCGGCAATGATGCCTATTCCTATATTACGGATAGCAAGCAAGTGGCAGAGTGCATCAGGAAACATCCTCTTACAAAGGCCGGACGCATCATTGATGAGAGTCAGCCGGAAGTGGAGCAGATTCTGCAACAAAAAGAAGAGCAGGTGAAGGACGAGAATGCCCTTCGTTTCGAGAACATCACCAAGGCAAAAAACTATCTCCAGAAGACTTATAAGGTAGATGTAAGGAAACTGAAATCACCTGAGAGTGTAAAGGAGAAGGCTAAAGAGCTGGGTGTGGTGATTGAGTTTTAGTTTGTAGTTTATAATTTATAGTTAATAGGTTTCTTGCTTATGGAAGTTTTTATGAGTGACCTTGTGAAGGAAATGCGCATAGCTATGGACGAAGTAATCCATGATGAGGTGAATGACATCATTACGGATGACTCGGACACAGAAATGAAGCAAGCCATTGAAACGGCAGCACAACAGATTTTGCTGCAAGCACCGGCGCAGATGATTCTCCCCAAAAGGGTGGATGTATCGCTGAACGAAAGCGGCAAGCAGGATTATGATGCCATCCAAACCCAATTTTCCGATGGGCATGGTTGTCTGACTATTCCAGAAGACTGGCTGAGACTTGTAGAGTTGAGGCTACGAAGTTGGCAAAGCACGCTGACTATGCTGATGGAACCAGGCAGCAAGGAGGCTCAGATGCAAGCCTCCCGGTGGACCAGGGGAACGCCCCAGAAGCCGAAGGGAATGATTACTATATCGCCAACTACTGGCGAAAGATTACTGATGTACTGGACTGCCGGAAGGTATGATGCCAACCATGCACCTGTTGGAGCTGTATATGATCATGAGGTTGAACTGTTCACTTATATTCCTTATCAGAAGTTGGAGGATGTGTATTCCACCGAAACTGGGCAAGAAAAAGAAGTGATAGACCAGAAGATCATCCTTTCTCTGACTGATGAATGCAAGAAATATCTTATCTATCGTGCCATTTCCATCTTCCTGGTAAGCAAGAAGGAAAGCGATTTGGCAGAGAAGTATAACCAATTATCTCAAATATAATATTTTATGGCTAACGATATTAATAAAGAAGATCCTCATTACAAGGGAGAATTTGGAAGCATCTATGAGGTGAACCGAAAGTTCCCTACAGGTGGCGTAGCCGGTGACTTTGTAGTGATAGCCGGTTGGGCTCATTACTGGAATGCGGATAGAGGAACTTGGTGTGTAAATGCCGAGAGGGATAGCTACTGGGATGAGTTGATGACGAATATCAGCAATAGCCAGAAAAGCATTAAAGAGGAACTTGGCAAGAAGGCTGATGCGGAAACCGTTAATGCTGAAATGTCGAAAATCAAGACTTCTGTTGAGAATGAGGCTAAAGAACGAAAAGTTGCTATAGAAGCGGAAGCACAGGCTAGAGCTGCTGCCATAGAAGCAGAGGCGCAAGCACGGGCTGCAGCAATAGCGGCTGAGGTGCAGGAACGCAAGGATGCCATTGCTTCTGAGGCTACGGCAAGAAGTGAGGCTGACAAGGCTTTGCAGGCTTCCATGGACGAGAACGTAAAGGAGTTGAAAGGAAACGTTAAGGACCTGAAAGGTGCTGATACGCTACATGAGAGCAGACTTCTTGCGCTGGAGCAGAGCGAGTGGCCATTATCGTTGGAACTTACCCTTACTCCATCTTTGCTGGAGTACACCGGAAGCGAGAAAGATGTTTCTGTATCATGGAAACTAACTCGTAAGGGAGCAGAACTTGTTCCCACAGCACTAGCCATCAAGCAGGATGGAGTAGCACTGACTGCTGGGTTAACAGCGAGCGGAAGCATTAATGCCAAGGTGAATAAACTTGGTGATACTCTGTTCGAGATTTCGGCTACTGCTGATAGTATGCAGAAGACAGTTATCAATAAGCTGACCATGGTACTACCTATTTATTGCGGTTTCGGTACATCAGAGACAGATGTGGCTATTGATGCCAATAAGCTTTCGCCTCGTCTGTCTGCTAGTGGAACTTACGCAAAGACTTCGGCAAAGGACGATGTTAGCTTCATTATCCTTGCGCCTAAGACCCTTCCGAAGCTTACCAACTTCACTATGGGTGGTGCTCCTTTCGTGATGGAGACTACTTCCGTCACCATCAATGGCAAGGACTACTACATGTATAAGAGTGGTGCTATTTACATGAATGGCGTAACTTTGAACGTACAAGCGAACTAAAAAATATAAGTAAATATGGCTGAAAAATTAAAAATAGTAAAAGGAAACATTGGTAATGCATTACACAGCACTGCCAAAGACCATGTGGCTGTAGTAGCTTATGAAACCTACGATGAGGAACTGCAAGAATATCAGTCTGTTCTTAATGAATTGTCGGTTATCAAGGATGCTGATGGAAATGTACAACAGACCCCATTTAGGTATATCGTCAACGAAGAGTATATCTTTGCTATGTTGGATGCCGAAGAGCATTTCTTAGCAGGTATTCATTGGGATGGTACTCCACAAACAGCCAAGATGGAAGAGAATGCTGAACGTGAGTTTGCTGCTGTCAATAAGCTGGTAGAAAACATTAAGACTGATTTGAAGAGAAATGTGCTATCCATCTCCTTCGACCGTTCGACAGGTCAGATTATTGGCACGACTAGCGACCGTAGCAGAATTACTGAATGCGTTCAAGACCGTAAGACTGGTAGAATTATTATGAATCATGAGTTAGATTAAACAAAAATAGATATGGCAGAAATACAAACAATCATAGGTAGCTTACCTGTGCTCAGAGGTGAGTATGATGGTGAAACTTCATACTACAGAGACAATCAGGTGACTATGTTCGGCAGTACTTTCCAAAGTGTTGCCGATGATAATGTTGGCAATCCGCCAGCTGAGGAACGTGACGATGGCAAGGTATATGCCATCAACACAGACAAGTGGATTATTGTGGCTAATGCTCTTGGCGCATATAATGCTGGTAGTCGGATTGACAAGTTGGCAGAAAACACAGAAATCAAGAATGAAGAGGGAAAGACTATCAAGACTCCTTTCCGGGAGATTGAGTCTCCAGAGTTCTTGCATTGTATTGTTGATGCAGAAGACCGTTTTCTTTTTGGTATTCAGCTTGATGGTTCCATTGAGTGGGGCAAGGGTATTCCTGCACCTATCAGAACCAAGTTGCGGGAGATTATCACTCAGTGCCAGCAGGATAAAACAGACTTGTTAGGGTCAATTAATACCATCAATGGCATCTTAGATAAGACAACTATCAAGGATGAAGCTGGTGAAATTCAAGATACTCCATTCAGAGTAATCTCGAATGAAGAGTTCCTATGGGCTGTAGTTGATTCTGAGGATAGAGTGCTCTATGGTATCTACAGAGCAACTGGTAAGCCTTATTATCCTCTCAATGAACTGTATCATGTCATTCAGAACAAGGAATACTTTGCTGCTTGGGTTACTACTGACGATAAAGTAGTTCTTGGTATCAGAAGAGACGGAGAAATCATTGGTGAAATCCATGCAGTCAATGCCTTGAAACAAGTTATCTCTCAGCTTCAATCAGATGTAGCTGCTTTGCAAGAGAAGGTAGGTACAATAGATACCAATCTAAAAGAACTTCTTGACGTTTTCTCTTTACAGGAGAATCCTGAGTATATGGCAGTAGAGACTGATGCAGAAGGAAAGATTCTTTCTGCAACAAATCCAGATGGCAGCCACTATATCCATAATGCTAAATCTGAGACTATCCCAACAGAGTTTGAACATATTGAAGACATTGAGGGAAGAACTGAGATTACAACAGATTCTGAAGATAAGGTACTATCATATCGTGATTCAGCAGGAAAGAAACATGAGCATGATATGCAGATTACTAACCTTGATGTATCTAATCTTAATCTTCAAGGTAATAGTGTGAACAATATTGGTGATGCTCTAAAGGCGAATGATTTCAAATTAGATTCACCTTCTGATTTTAGCAAGGATAGTCATATCGAACTGCCTATTCCTCGTATTGCTGCACAAGTAAGGCTCTATGCTCCTAAACTGCCTACTACAAAGCAGGATGATATAGAAGCAGAGATTGAGTACAATGACAAGGATGGAAACTATCTCCGAAAGCCTGTTATATTGAATGCACAAGGTAGTTCATCTATGAATTACTATGTCAAGAACATGGCTATAGACTTAAATGATGGAAGTGAGATTAAATTTGGAGATTTCCCTACACAAGATAGTTTTCACCTGAAGAAGTACTATATTGATTCCTTCCGTGGACAGTGTATAGTAGGATATTGGCTCATGGAGCAATTATATAAATCACATCCTATAGGTCAACAATATCCTTATGAGTTCTTTTATTCCAATAATAGTGTTACTAATGGGTTTGGCGATGTTAGGAAAGATTTCATCACTTACGGAAAGTGTCACCCAGATGGTTTCCCTATTATAGTTACTTGGATAAACACGTCAACAAAAAAAGAAACATGGATGGGTATATACACATGGAATCTCAAAAAGTCAAAGGAAGTGTATTGCTGTGATAAGAAAACCGCAGAAAACATCATACTTGATGGAGATATTGGAAAATCAACATTATGGAATGGCAGCATTGATTGGACTTCATTTGAAATCAGGAATCCAAAGAATCTTGTAGATATAGATGGACACAAATATGATGGTGATAACCCGAAGGAACTTTCAGAAACAGATGAGTTCAGCAAGAAGGTGAAAGATTATATTATTCGATTTTCAAGAGCCTTGCAAGATATTGAAAGTAATCAGACAAAAGAAACTTTCGAGAAATATTTTGTACCAAAAGTCATGATTGATTACTTCTTGATAAACCAATTTATATATAATATAGATGGTGTTGAGAGAAATACGATTTGGGTGAGCCATGATGGAAATAAAATAAACCCTACACTATATGACGTGGATAGTATATTCGGAAATCATCCTAGTGGGTTATTTGTGATTCAAAATAGTTCAACAAAAGGTATTTTGGGAAGTGGAAGTGGCTTGCCTACGTATTTTCTATATAAACTATATACACAAGAAATAAATGAACGATATAGTGAACTCAGAAAATCAGGTATCTTTACCGTAGACAACTGTAAAACACTTTTCGAGAAATGGGTAACAATGATAGGCTATGATAATTATAAAAAAGAATTTAATGCTTATCCTGAGACTCATTCATACCGAAAGAGTAATGTTTCTAAAGAATGGGAACTGATAGGATGGAGTATGGGGGATGCCTATAGCCCTAGCAAGAGTTACTCCGTAGGAGACACTTGTAGATTGTATAGCTTAACCTTCAAGGCTAAGGAGAATGTACAAGGTGTTTCTCCTATAACAGTTCCTTATGAACACTATATACAGGGAGGTGGATTCTACAACTCCATTAATCGTGTATGTAATTGGTTAACAGAAAGAATAAACTTTTTAGATAAAACTTTTAATTATAATTAATATGAATAAGTGTTTAGTAACAAAATTAAATGGTACTGTGAACAATGATAGCATTGTTCGCATAGGTGAAGCTCGTGTAGTTTTTACTAAAACAGATGCTCCATCTAAAACATCACAAGGTTTAACTTTAGTAACGACCAAAGATGTAAAGTTGGAAATTGTAGGAGACGGTTATTTTACAGATGAGAATCTTACAGAAAACAAAGGTAAGACTATGACTGCTAATGCTGGCTCAACTACTTTATATGTAAGTAATTCAAATGTTGAACTTGCAATACTTGACAAGTATAACATAAAAGGTATTAGAGTTCCTGTTTCAAATAAGCAATTAGGGTGTCAGGTTGATATTGATTTTTTCAAGTACAGTTCAAATGTGACTGCACTCTATTTGAATAATAGTAATTCAAAAGGAGATTTGAGCAGTGTGGAACATTTAACTTCATTAGCAGAGTTAAACTTTACTAACACACAAGTGACAGGTGATATTGCTAACCTAAAAAATATGTCTGTTCTAAAATATTTGTATTTAAGTAATAGCAATATAAAAGGAGATTTGAGTAGTTTGAAGAAATTAACTTCATTGACATCTTTTGAGGCGCAAAACACGAACATTGGTGGTAATATAAGTAATTTAACTGCTCTTACCAATTTGACTCTTTTAAACTTGTTAGATACACAAGTGAATGGTGTTATAAGTACTTTAAAGGGACTTACAGCACTAAACCTGTTAAGAATCGGAAATAAAGACATTCCAATTACAGGTGATATTGGTAGCCTTAGTTCTTTAAATAGTCTTTCTGACATTACCATTCAATATGGTTCTTTAAGTGGAGATGTTGCTACTTTGCCAGCAAATTGCAAACGATTGTCATTATCTTACGACAAAGGTTCACTTTTTACATGGTCAACACGTCTTTCATCTTCCAAAATTATTGCATTCTCAGACCCAACAAGCATTGATAACGTGGATAAAATGCTTCAAGACCAAGCACAGTGCCAAGTAGGATTTTCAAGCTCAGATTCTATTTATTATAAGACAATAGCTATAAAAGGCACTCGTACCTCTGCATCAGATGCAGCAGTACAGGCTTTGCAGAGCAAAGGCTACACAGTCTCAATCACTCCTGCATAAGGCTTTATAAGTTTAACATTAAAGAAGAAAGGAAACAAGATATGAATAAGTTGACAAAGAAGTATAAGGTAGTACATGAGGGAACCAAGATGGTGTTCCCTCTCACAGAGGAAGGTGACAATGCTGAGGTATTTCCAGCAACAGATGCCACCGCAGTAGAGTTTGACACATACTCAGAAGCCAAGGCTTACGTAGATGAGCATAACTTGGTGTATGAGGAGCCAAAGTATGGGGAGTAAATAAGGTAGAGGGTAGGTTAATAGCTTACCCTTTACTTTTATAGTTGGAAATCTTTGATTGACATATTGGAATACCGCAAAAAGAGTGTAATGTTATAATATGTTACTAAACCAGTTTAAAACTAGTTTAAGATATAAAATTGCTATCTCTATGTTACAAAAATGACTTTTTATGCTAATTTTTACTCTGTCAAAGGTTAAAAATTTGCGTATTTGATAATTTCTTCTTATCTTTGCAAAAGAAAAGGAAGCAACAATTAATTAAATTTATCTAGTATGGAAAGAATCGGAAGTACAAAAAGGATTTTGGACTACGCTCCAAATTTCTACACAGGTGTAGCTTCTGTGCTAACGCCTGGAAGGAGGAACAGGCAATTACGTAAAGCCGTTATGTCGATGAAACAAAACGATGGACTTTATGAGGATTGGCGAGCTGTAGGGAATGACCTGCGTGTAGCAATAAATAAATTTCAAACAGAAATGTCATGGCAAAGAAAGTAATGGCACAAAAAGGAAGTAATGGTGTTACCCAAGTAGCAATGAGTCAAACCTATGAAGGTCCATTACCAACACCTGCTGATTTTTCTGCATATAAAGAAGCTCTACCAAGTGCTCCAGAACGAATTATGGTTATGGCAGAAGAAGAGCAACGATATAGGCAGAAAATAAACAATAAAGTTGTGAACTTTGGTGCTATAGAAAGTTTCTGTGGAATGATAGTAGCATTTATAGTTGTTGTACTATGTTTGGGTGTTGCTGCATATTTAGCATTACATGACCAACCTACTGTTGCTATGGTTCTTATTGGTGCAGTCACAGGTTTGGCTGCAATTTTTTATCTCAAAAAGCAGCCAACAGACAAATAAAATTATAAATTAAAAGTTAAAGGGAGCGGTGCTTGGCATTGCTCCTTTTCTTGTATTTACTCTTCAAGTTTTCCGTTCCTATTTTAACTTAGGCAGACTATCATCATCTACTGCACCAGGTAATTGGATAGTCAAACACTCATTTTCTGAGTCTTCAAAGATTAAACCAACGAGTACAAGAAACAGAAAATCAACAATAGGAAAGAATATACCCATAAGGATATAATCAGAAACTGGTGCTTCATTATGTATTGCTATTGCAACATATACAGCATCAATGATTATGCAAACAAGCACACCTATAATATAAGCTAATATTTTCTTCTTCATAAGTTTGAATGTTTAATTTGCTGCAAAGATACAAATAAATTGCTTACAGATTGTTACTTTAGCAAAGTTTAACTATAAAAATATTGCTCAAAATAAATATTTTTGTGCAGAATTGTTTATTTTTGCAGCACTTTCCTTATTATTAAGAATGAGGAACTAAGAACAAATAATAAACCCAAAAACAAAAGGAGAAGAATTTATGACTAAAGAGGAAGAAGATGAAGTCCATCGGTTAGTTCAGTCAGTCGGTGTTGTACAGTTGTCAAGAGTAATGTTTAAGGGTATGGACGTTAGCGAAATGATTAACGTCATTATCCTAGCAGGTAGAGGCTACAGCGTGAAGCTACTCACTTGGTTCAAGTATTATTGTGAGGTTATGCCGCTATTCATAATGCTTTTTCATGTTGCATGCATGGTGACATTTGCATCACACGAAAAAGAAATGTGCGTGTGGTTTAAGGAGAATTGGGTATCAGCAGCATTTATCTATTTCTCTGTTTACATCCATCCGCTTGTGCTTATACTTGCAAGTAGGTTCTTCTGGCTCTGCTACAGATGGCGTATTCCTATGATTATATACCTATTCGGTATTAATGCTATACACATTGTATATTGGAATGTTTTTACTACCAACGAAATGGTGGGAGCTAATGTTGTAATACTTGTAATGACCATTATATTTTATGGATATGGTTTTGCTGATAAGTATTACTCAGGCAAGGGCTGTCAAAGTTTAATCTCTAGATTATAATGATATGGGAAAATTTGGTTATCACACCTTGGGAGTGTTATTAAAATCGTTGTCTGACTCTTGCTTTCGGGCAGACGAGCAAGAGAAGAGAGGGGAGAAGGTAACTGCTTGCGGAATGAGTAGCGATGAGATAGAAGACCTTTGTGAGAACTATCTGCCGTATGCTCTCAACCCAATGATGA